>Ga0123353_10006193_pt1 | contig 15890 bp, 10 predicted proteins | sample TergutLab28metaG_3_FD_92763 | JGI IMG/M metagenome (GOLD analysis project Ga0123353, IMG submission 92763) | Labiotermes labralis P3 segment gut microbial communities from Petit-Saut dam, French Guiana - Lab288 P3 | ecosystem: Host-associated > Arthropoda: Insects > Digestive system > Gut ... | reverse complement strand
GTCGCGCCGAGTTCCTCAAAGGGAACTCCCGCAAAAAGTTCTCCGACGTTTTCACCGTTCGGAATTTCAAGGATGACCGCGGTGCAATCAGGCTTTATAAGCCTTTCTTCTTCCATATCTTTTATCGTAAAACCTATTTTATTCCCGGCAGCCATCTTGACGAGGGATACGAATATGCCGCCGACCCCCACGTTGCTTGAGGCGAGAATCTTTTTTTGCGCCGCGAGAAGCGAAATTTTGCTCATGGCGTTTCTGTAGGCCTTAAAGTCCGGCAGGCCGTTCTCTCCTTTACCGGCGCTGAGCAGGATGATTTTGCTGTCCGTTTTTTTGAATTCCGTAGAGATCACTCTGTCCGCGCCGCATACGCAGACCGCAAAAGACACCAGCGTCGGCGGTACGTGAATATCCATAAATGTCCCCGACATGCTGTCTTTTCCGCCTATCGACGGTATTTCGAGTTCCTTCTGCACCTTGAGCGCGCCCAAAAGCGCCGAGAAGGGTTTGCCCCAGTTTTCCGGCTCTTTCATCTTTTCAAAGTATTCCTGGAAGCTGAGCCTTACGTTTGATATGTCACCGCCCATTGCGGCGATCTTTGTCACCGACTCCATGACCGCGTGTACGGCGCCGTGAAAAGGGCTCGACCTCGATATTTCGGGATCGAAACCGTATGCCATCAGCGTCGCGGTGTTCGTCTCTCCGGTTAATAGCGGCAGCTTCGCCGCCATGCCGAGAGCCGGGGAAAGCTGGTATTTCCCTCCCAAAGGCGCGAGCACGGTCGCGGCGCCTATGGTGCTGTCAAATCTTTCTATCAGCCCCTTCTGGCTGCAGCAGTTTAAATCCCTTAAAACTTCCATGAGTTCTTTTTTTGGCGCTACGGCAGGCGCAAAGGATTTGACCGTCACTTCCGCCTCCTGAGTGACTCCGCTCGTATCGAGAAAATCCCTCTTGAGATCGAGGATCGCCTTTCCGCGCCAGAATATCCTAAACCGCCCCGTCCCTGTGACCTTTGCTATCGCGGTCGCCTCCAGATTTTCTTCTGCCGCGTATTTTATGAAGGCTTCTTTATCGCGTTCGGCCACGACCACCGCCATCCTCTCCTGAGATTCGGATATGGCAAGCTCGGTTCCGTCGAGGCCGTCGTATTTAGTCGGTATGAGATCGAGGTTCACGTCGATGCTTTCAGCCAGTTCCCCCACCGCGACGGACACTCCGCCCGCGCCGAAATCGTTGCATTTTTTTATAAGCCTCGCGGCCTCTTTCCTCCTGAAAAGCCTGAGAATGCCGCGTTCGAGATGAGGATCGCCTTTCTGAACTTCCGCGCCGCTCTTTATGTTTGATTCCTCGGTGAGCCCTCTCGACGAGCCTGTGGCGCCTCCGCATCCGTCTCTGCCGGTCCTGCCGCCCACGAGAATTACGACGTCGCCTTCCTCGGGTTTTCCCCTCACGATATTTTCCGCCGGAGCGGCGCCGACGAGCGCTCCAAGCTCCATCCTTTTGGCAACGTATCCTTCGTCGTATATTTCGGTTATCTGTCCGGAAGTCACACCTATTTGATTGCCGTAGGAGCTGTATCCCTCCGCGGCGTCAAGCGTTATCTTCCTCTGCGGAAGTTTTCCGGAAAGCGTTTCATCCACTGCCCGCCTCGGATCACCCGACCCCGTCACCCGCATGGCCTGATAGACGTGCACCCTGCCTGAAAGCGGGTCCCTGATAGCGCCGCCCAGACAAGTGGACGCGCCGCCGAAAGGCTCTATTTCGGTAGGGTGGTTGTGGGTCTCGTTTTTGAACATAAATATCCAGTCTTCTTCTTTGCCGTCCACATCGGCCTTTATTTTAATGCTGCATGCGTTCACCTCATCCGACTCGTCGAGGTCGGGGATAAGCCCTTTCATCTTGAGGTACTTGGCGCCGATACAGGCGACGTCCATGAGGCTTATGTTTTTTTCATCCGCCCTGCCACCGTAAACCTCTTGCCGCATCTTCAAGTACTCGCCAAAAACTTCCCTGACCGCCTCTGTTCCCTCTTCAAAGTTTATGCTCTTTAAACTCGTGAGAAACGTGGAGTGTCTGCAGTGATCCGACCAGTACGTTTCTATGGCCCGAAGTTCCGTTATGGTCGGGGCGCGGTTTTCTTCCCTCGCAAAATAGTTTTGCACGAAGCGGATATCGTCATCGCTCATGGCAAGGCCGTACCGCAGCTTGAATTCCAGAAGCTCATCGTCTGTAAATTTTATAAAATTTTCTATGATTTCCACATCGTCCGGCCTGTCCGCCGCCGCTTTAAATGTCTCCGGCTTCAGAAGCTCCGCTTCCCTTGAGTCCACCGGGTTTATCAGATATTTTTTAACAGCAGCAAGATCGTCCGCGGAGAGTTCACCCGAAAGCGCGATCATCTTGGCGAACCTCACCACCGGCTTTGCCGACGGTTCGAGCACCCTTACGGACTGAGCCGCCATATCCGCCCGCTGGTCGTACTGGCCCGGCAGATATTCCACCGCGAAATACGGCGCCTTTAAGTCCGCCGGCAGTTCCCCGTCGCAGACCTTCTCCGTGGCGCGTTCCGCAAAGACGGCATACCTCGCCGCCTCATATGTTTTTTCGTCTATACCTTCAATGTCGTATCTGTTTATGACTCTGACGCCCGCAAGCTTCTGCAAGCCGAGCGCCGCCTTTAAATCTTCATGAAGATTTTTCGCTTCAACGTCAAACCCTTCCTTCTTTTCTACGTAGATCCTTCTTATCATGAACGCTCTCCCTCTCTAATGTCTATCAGCCTGTCCTCCGCCAGATTTGTCATAACCGCAGCGCCTTCCCTGTTGGTCTTGGCCGAAAAGAAAAACTTTTTCGCATTGTTTATATCGCCCATTTTGTAGCACAGCTCCCCGACGATAATGCAGACGGCCTGCTCTGTTTTCTTGTCGAGCTTGATGTTTGTATACGATGTAAGGTAAGCCTGAAGCGCCTGCGCCGTCGCGTATTTTTCCATATTTTCGTCGCCGCAGTCGCGATACAGCCAACTGATGTTTATCCAAAGCCTTGCCGTGATCATTTCATGGTTCTCGAAGCATAGAGGCGCGCATGCCAGAGCAAGATAGAGCCTGGCAAAGATCGTGTCGGCGTCCATCGCCGTAAACGTGAGGCCCAGCGCGTCCTTATGCACTACCGTTGCCCTGAACACCTGTGCCCGGTTTCCTTTCGCGGCCTCGTCCCATTTGTCTGTCACCGAGCTGAAAAGGCAGTTGGGACAGGTGGCGACAAGGTGATGCGTCCCGACCACGCCATCGTAGTTCTTCCGCAAGTCGTAATCGGTCGACAATGTCCTCACGACGACAGTTCTGATGAGCGGGAAATCGAATTTGTTGCCGCAAAGGGGGCATGTGAAAGTCTCATTTCTGACAAGGTCCTTCTTGAATGTGAAATCGGGCAAAGTATATTTAGCGTGCCCGCTCGGGAATAATTTCAGGACGGGTTTTTTCACCTCGGGTTTTTCCTGCGGCGCGGCTTCCTGTTCGGCTACCCTTGCCTCTGACTCCGCGGCCGCGGCGTTCGCTTTTTCAGCCCTCTCGCAAAACGTCTGGATCAACATGTAAGTGATCTCGGGGTACTCTGCGAAGAACTGGTGCACATTGTCTCTCGTTATTTCGAGCACTTTCAGGTCGGTCAGGGAAACTACCGTGTCCTCGCGGTTTTTGTTCATAAAAAGCTTCATCTCATTGAAAAAGTCACCCGATACAAGCTCGTAAAGCTTCTGCTCTCCCCGCACTCCGTAATCGCTGAACACTCCCACCCTTCCTTCCAAAAGGACGTACATCTTGTCGACTGTTGCCTCGCCTGTTTTGATCATGACAGTATACGCATTGATATCTTTCACCAGAGCATGACTTTTTAATGATTCCACACTTATCATCTATACACCTCTCTTATACCATTTTAGCAATGCATCATAAAGCTGTTCGACTACAACGGGTTTGGTCAAATGACCGTTCATTCCTGAATTTATGCTCTCCTCGATGTGCTCGGGCGCGGCGTTGGCCGTCATGGCGATGATCGGAATGCCGTCAAAGCGGGAATCCTGCCTGATCCTTGCCGTCGCTGTCAATCCATCCATTTCAGGCATCTGAATATCCATGAGGACAACGTCGAAGTCATCCTTTTCAAGCGCTTCTATCGCCGTTATGCCGTTTTCCGCCAGGGTGACTTCTATGCCGGCTGAGGTCAATAATTCCTCTATTATCATCTGGTTTATAGCATTGTCTTCCGCCACGAGCACCTTCGCCCCGCGCAATGTCTGCCGCGCGTCGGCCTCGTCTGTTTTTTCCTCCGGCATACCAAACGGAACGGTCAGCCGGAACACGCTGCCCTTGCCCGGTTCGCTTTCACAGGTGATATCACCGCCCATCAGAGCGGCCAGTCCTCTGCTCACCGGAAGCCCCAATCCCAGCCCTGAGCGCTTTCGCTTGTACGACGTCTCCACTGTGTACAGGGGCTGGAATATTTCGGTCATCTGCTCGTCGCTGACGCCTATTCCCGTATCGCGCACCTCGAACGTCAGCCACACCTCTTTGTTTTGGTCGGCTTTGCACCGGAAGACGCGAAGCTCCACGCCGCCGATCTCCGTAAATTTTACCGCGTTTATCACTATGTTGAACAGAGCCTGCTGCAATCTGGCGGAATCGCCGAACAGCAGCTCCGGGACGTCCTCGTCGACAGAAGCCCTGAGATAAAGGGCTTTCTCCTCCGCGTTCTTTCTGACCATTCCTCCGATTTCTTCCGTGAGGTCGCGGACTGAGAACGAACCGGCTTCCAGAAGCATCTGTCCGGAATCGAGTTTTGAAAAGTTTAAAATCATTTCTATGGCTGACGACAGGAGCGTTGTTGAACGCACTCCCTGATTTATCAGATTTCGTTGGGCTTCGGTCGTTCCGCTGATTCCAAGCGCCGTGCGCGCCATAGCCTGAATAGCGTTGATGGGCGTTCGGATCTCGTGGCTGACGGACGCCAGGAATTCGTTTCGCACTTTCGCGTTTCTTTCGGCCTCCCTCAGATCCTGTATATATCCCGCCAGAATATAATCCTCGCCTTTCGGGATCCTGACTATGGTAACCTCGGACGGAATCGGTTCCCCGTGCGTCGTAAAATACGTCCAGTTGAATTTGGCGCCTCCGGATAGATACGCTTTTTTTATGAATTCGGGCGACAGTTCAAAACGCTTTTCGAGGAGTTCTTCTTTGCTCTCCACCCCGAACAAGTTGACGGCTTCCTGATTGCAGTCCGTCAGGTTGCCGTTTTCATCCCAAAAGATGCAGCTCATCGGCGCGGCGTCAACCAGAATACGGCCGCGTTCCTCTGCGGCGACAAGCCGCTGGCCCGCGATAACAGACGCCAACAGCGCGCTGATCGCCTTTACGGTCTCTATATCACCATTGTTCAGGCGCACGAGATAAGGCGGCGCTTCAACGAGCCGCCCGGTGATCAATATAGCAAAGACCTCGTTCTGAAGTATGACGGGAGAAGACGTGAAAAATGGCAGACCGAGAAGCTCCCTGAACTCCCTGAACTTGTCCTTCGGTTCGGCGCCCGTTATCAGTACCTGATTGTCCGGGTCGAGCAGTTCTTCCGGCACTTCTATGTATCTGCCAGCGAACTCCGCCTTTTCATCGACTGAATATCCCTGTAAGACCACCGCCGAGAAAAGGTTATCGTCGTTCCTCTGCAGCACTACCGTTTTCTGCATGTTTAGGGTGGCGTTGATGCGCTTTGCGGCGGGGATGAAAACATTATCATATCCCGCGTTCTGCCGAAGCGACGTCGAAAGTTCGGAAAGGAGGATGAAGCTGCGCCGTTTTTGTTCGAGCTCCGACCTTATAATCGTCGAGCATATATCCATAGCTAAAATTTTGGCCGCGTTCTTTTCACAGAGCCTTATCATCGCCGATACCGGCGCCTCTTTCGATTCGGCACTTTTTGCTTTATCGGCCCACATCGGGCTTTTCGCCCTTTTCTTCTGATTTTCCGCACCGTCTTTGCTCCGTGAAAAAAGGCAGAATACTCCGGTCCAGTCGAGCCCCCTGGGCCGTCCGCCGATAGACGCTATTTCCACGCCGGTGTAAAGCCCGAGTACCGGCACGCGCCCCGCCACGGTCTTCTGTATGACTACCGCGTCCTCGAGGTCCGACCCGCTGTAGCCCGCGCAGCGCCCCGCACAGTTTATATAAATGGCAAAGACGGGCTCCCGTCCGTCAAGCTCGTCGAAAGCTTTGTCTATCTTCGGCTTGATGTAGTCGAGTTCCATCGAACGGAACATCAACTGAAACTCGGTGCCTTCGACCATATCGGGTTCAAACATGACGACGCCTCCGCTCTCTTTATCGATGCCGAGGCAGAGCCGGCTTGCATAATAATCCTCGTCGTATTCCCCCCAGTGCTCTCCGTGATTTACGCCAAAGATAAGAAAAAACGGATATTGCTCCGGAGCTATCGCGGAATCGAGAAGCTCGTCTATAAACTGTATGGCAGGTTTTCCGTTGATCTCTAGTATGACCTGCCCGCAAGCCTTTGTGACCGTATAATATTGGGTGGCCGGACGGCAGCCGTGCATGATGACGCTGTCAATCCGGACGTCGCCTGAAAACGCGAGGGCCATCGTCATATGCTGTCCGATCCCGTGACCTATCCACTGATCCGTCGGGCTGCACCCGTGATCGCCCATGAGCCCGGCGCCGGTCAGGTCAGGTATGAACCCTAGGCCTTTTTCAATGCCTGAAAGAAGCCATGTTGCCATCAGCATACGCACGCCTGCAGAGCAGTCTAGCGCGTCATAAAACAGCATGACGGGCGAATCGGGCGTAGTCCCAAGCTCCGCAAGCCTTTTCCCGAGGCGTACCCCCGTCTCTTCTTCGCTCACCGCAAGGCCTTCCTCTACCAAAATTTCACAGCCGGCGTCGTCGAGCCAAATGCAGGCGGCCGCTATCTGATCGCCCGCGTAGCCATAGTATTCATTCGTTATGATTCCCACTGTTCCGCCGCCGTAAACAGGAACCTGTTCGCCGAGAACGGAAGCAACCGCCTCACGCAGAGCACGCTGGTCGTGCCTTGCTGTGGAAAAAAGAAGCGCCATATCGCACGGATCGCTCCTTCCGGCCTGATCGATCGCCATTCCGGCGGCTTGCACCCCTGCCGCCGCCGAATCCGGATTGTCGCTGTATCCCACTCCGACTTTCATGACATATACCCCCTCTAATCATTAAAATCCAAAGAAATCTGCTGCAGATCGATCTCATCTTCCTGTGTTTCCTCCAGGATCACATTCTCAATGTCGTCGATGTCAGGCAGGTCTTTGAGGTTCTTGAAACCAAAATATTTGAGAAACGAATCGGTAGTCCCGTAAAGTATCGGCCTGCCGACTCCGTTTGACCTTCCTGCCTCTTGTATCAAGTCTTTTTTCAATAGCCCCTCCAGAACGCGGTCGCACTTTATCCCCCTGATCGATTCTATCTCGCCTCTCGTTACAGGCTGTTTATACGCTATGATGGCGAGCACTTCCAAAGCCGACTGTGTAAGCCTCTTCTGCTTGGCCGGCGAAAGCAGCCTCTCCACGTATTCGGCGTTTTCCGCCCTGCTCACAAATTGGAAACCACCGTTTATTTCGCGGATGACAATGCCTCTCTTTTCCTGCTCGTACTCCTGCCGAAGCTCATTAAAATAATCGAAAGCGTCGTTTTTATTGATGTTAAAAAGCTCCGCCGCGAGTTTCGCGTCGAGGGGCTCTCCCCACACGAACATCAACGATTCAAACGCGGATTTAATCGCTCTTTTGCTCGGCATTTATTTCTCCTTCCGATACTTTGATCTCCCCGAAGGGAACCCGCTGCTTCAGCTTTATCGTTTTTAGCCTCGCCATCTCTAAAATAGACGCGAAGGTAAGTACTATTTCGTATCTGTCCTTTTCGGAATGCAGCAGTTCATTGAAGCTGACGGTCCTTTTATTTTTGACCTTAAATATATTTTTGATGAAGCTTATCTTTTCTTCGGTTGTGATCCTCGTGTCAACGGCCAAGTCGTAGTCTTTTCTTATTTCCTCCAGCTTCTTCTTTTTCAGCAGGAACTGGTTGAACGCTCTGATGAAATGCTTTATGTCAAGACTGAGATAGATGTCAGGCTCATTGGTATATTCCGACACGTCTTCCTTTGGTTTTTCAAAGACAAGCATCGACTGCTCCTCACATTTTTCCAAAATCTCCGCCGCGTTTTTGAAGCGTTTGTACTCCAGCAGACGGGAAACCAGCTCGTTTCTCGGGTCTTCAAACTCAACATTTCCTTCCTCGTCTACCTTGACCCGCGGCAGCAGCATCTTCGACTTCAGCTCGATCAACGTCGCCGCAAGCACCAAAAACTCGGAGGCAAGAGCTATATCGAGGGCTTTCGCTTTTTCTATATAAGCTACATACCCCGCCGTTATCTCCGCCACCTGAATATCGTAAATGCTCATTCTGGCATTTTCTATAAGATATACGAGAAGGTCAAACGGACCTTCAAACACATCGAGCTTCACCTTATACGTCATGTTTTTTCCTCGTTATAATTATAATACAAGAGGCCGGAAATTGCTATAGCCCCGCCGACATATTGCCAGACAGCCGGTATCTCCATAAAGAATATGACGCCGAACACGGTGGCGAAAACAGGATCGAGCGACGCCCAGACCGAAACGTAGAGCGATGAGGCGCGCCTCACGCACCAGTTGAACAGCACATGCGCCGTCAGCTGGCAGACGAGCGCCATGACGAAGACCCAGAAATAATCCCTTGCGCTGTAGCCTGTGAATGAAGTTTTTGTCACAAACATCGCGGCTGTAAAACACAGCCAGCACACCCCGAATACGAGGAAAACATAGTTGAGCAGCGGCATTTTCGCCCGCAGCGCCCTGCCCATCAGAAAGTAGCTGCCGAAGAAGACAGCCGACATAAAAGCCATGATATTGCCGTACGTATAGCCCCCCGCGAAACTGTGATCCCCGCCCGCTATTATCGCACCTCCCAGTATGATGGTCAAGATACCGAACACGGCTCTTAAGCTCACTTTTTGTCGAAACGCAAAGACGGAGCCGGTCAGCACGACGAGGGGATGAAGGGAAAACAGCACCGAAGCGCTTGCTATCGATGTGTTTTGTACGGCCGCAAACCAGCAGAAGAAATGGCAGAAAAGAAGGAACCCGACAAAAACGCAGGACAAAACATCCTTTCTCATAAGCCCTTTATAGCCTCTGTATCCACCTGCTAATATCGGCGCCGCGAAGAGCAGAAGGGCGAAGCCCAACCTGTAAAAACCCATCGATACCGGGCTCATCTCTATGAGTCTGATGAAGATCACGGAAGCTGCTCCCGCCATCGTGGCGATGACAACAATTATTTTTGACAAATTATAACTCCTGCTACGATAAGAACCATCGTTAACAGTTTTATTATCTCAAAATTTTCTCCCAAAATCAATACCGCAAGTATCATTGAAAAAGCCGGCACGAAGTTGGCGAAAACGGACGCTCTCTGGGCGCCTATTTCTTTTACCGCTATCTGCAAGACGCAGTAGCTGAACACAGAAGGGCAGATCGCCATGTAGACGACGGCGATCCACGCCGCCGGCGTCACGGCGGGAAGCCATGAGAGCGGTGCTTTGAGGATAAAGAAAGGAAAGCTCACAAGAGCGGCGATTGTGAAATTGTTGAGCGTCAGCCTGATCGGAGGTATACGGCTTTTTTTGCCCAAGAGCAGGAATGTGCACCACAGCAGGATCGCGACGAGCATCAGAAGGTCGCCGCTGTTGAACGCAAGGTTTTTTATGACATCCCATTTCAGGCCGGTGATCGTCATGAACACGCCTGTGAACGAAAGGAGAACTCCTATGATTACCTGCTTAGTCATATACTGCCTGAAAATCAGCGCGCCGAAAAGCACGGTCAGCATCGGGTTTGACGCCGCTATGATCGAAGCGTTGATGGCCGTGGTATAGTGAAGCGAAGCAAAAAATATGACATGGTAGCCGAACATGCCGATGATTCCAAGCAGTATCTGGAGTTTAATATCCTCCTTTTGTATCTTATACTTTTGTTCGATGGGGAACACCCAAAGAGCCGCTTTCAGCACGACCGCGGCAATGAGAAATCTCATAAATACAAGCGCGAACGGCGGGATATACGGCGCGCAGTACTTTCCAGCTATAAACGCCCCCGCCCAAAACCACGTGGAGATAAACATCAGTAAATATATTTTTTTTCGATTCATCTATTCTTCAAATACCTTTTGCAGATTGCGCTCATACGGCGGATACACAATTCCCTTTTCAGTTACTACCGCCGTTATATATTTTGACGCCGTCACGTCGAAAGCCGGATTGTACGTCTTTACTCCGGCCGGCGCCATGTCTTTATTATACCACATCTTATATATCTCTTCACCGTTCCTCTGCTCGATATATATTTCATTCCCCGTGGGGGTGGAAAGATCTATCGTCGATCTCGGGACAAACATATAAAACGGTATTCCGTATTCCTTCGCCAATATGGCTACTCCCGAAGTACCTATCTTATTCGCGCCGTCGCCGTTTCGCGCCATGCGGTCACAGCCCACGACAACAGCGTCCACCCAGCCGTTTTTCATGACTATGGAAGCCATGTTGTCGCAGATCAAAGTCACGTCTACGCCCGCTTTGTGAAGTTCCCACGCCGTCAGTCTTGCGCCTTGGAGCAGCGGCCTCGTTTCATCGGCGAAGACCTTAAAGTTATAGCCGCGTTCATGTCCGAGGTAAACGGGCGACAGGCATGTGCCGTACTTCGCCGTCGCGATAGTTCCGGCGTTGCAGTGGGTCAGTATGCCCATGCCCGGCCTCAAAAGAGAAAGCCCGTGCTCGCCCATGGCGAGACAGCAGGCCTCATCCTCATCCCTTATCTTTTCAGCTTCAGCGAGAAGACTTCGTTTGATTTCTTCAAGCGGCTTCTCCCGTGCTTCCAGTAATTTTTTTTCCATCCGGCCGAGCGCCCAAAACAGATTGACAGCGGTCGGCCTTGCGCTTTCTATGTATTTTTTGACCGCGAGAAACCGCTCTTTGAAATCATCGAAATCCTTTTCGTCAATATTTCTGACAGAAACGTATACGCCGTAAGCGGCAGCTACGCCGATAGCCGGAGCGCCCCGAACGCGGAGATTTTTTATGGCGTCCCAAATGTCTTCCTCAGTCTTCACTTCGATGTAACGCTCTTCGCCCGGAAGCAACGTCTGATCGAGAATCAACAGATTGCCGTCTTTAAACTCAACGGGAGCTATATCGAGTATGCTCATAAATTTGCGTTCTTTCTGCGCTCATAAGCCTCGCGCACTTTATCGGAGAAAACCGAAGATACGTCGACTCCGTCGTACTTGTTGACGCTTTTCTCCTGCCGGGCGCCGTCAGCCGGGCGGCTTTGAATCCTATGCCGCGTATTCTGCGGGTTGCCGGCTTTTATGTGTCCTGTCGTGTTGGTAAGGGCAAAGAAATCCATGGTTGACCTCCTTTGCTATTACATGATATAAGTAAGCTGGTGGACATCGGATACCCCGTATACTATATATCGGTTTTTTTATAAAAATAATAACCTTTTCCTGAGGGGGACTTTGCAGTGCTTAGAAGAATTATCACCGAAGAAATTGCCGGCTTCATGGTCGGTATAACAGAACTGGCTGCCGCCGTGTTTTACGAAAACGACAGAGCCGCGGCATTTAAAGAGCTGAACGACAAGATGATCTGGCATCATTTCGCGGAAAAGTATGAAGAAAAGCGAAATCTGCCGAAGGAGGAAATCCTGCAGCAAATCGGAGCAATGCTGGAAAGAGAAGCGCCGATTGCAGGCAGAATCGGATCGCTTGACGACAAGGATATCGAATTTGTCTTGGAGATCATCAGGAGGCTCGGCAAAAAATACAACTGGAACTACTCCGTTTCTTTTGAACGGTTTTATACTTCCACCGTCTGCCGGATGATGTCCGGCGCCAAAATCGGCTTTTCCGCCCTCGGCGCCGATGAGATAATCGAATTGTTCGACCGGTCTACCGCAGAACAAACCCGTTAGTCAGCAGGTATTCTGAAATAGCTTCGTAATTACCCATTACCCTGTTTGCGTAAGTGTACGAATGAGTCCCCCTGTTTACTCTTGTGGAGCCCTGGTTGTACGCCGATAAAGCGAGAAGCCAGTCGCCTTCGTACGCGGCGATCCTTTCGCTGATATACATCGCGCCGAAATCGATGGCAATCTTGGGATCCATGAGCTGTTCGACCGTGAGGCCGTAACGCTCTCCGGTTTTCGGCATCACCTGCATCATCCCGGCCGCGCCGCCCCTGCCGGAGGCGCCCGTATTGAACCTGCTCTCAGTTCTCGCCACCGCCATCACAAGCTTCGGGTCTATGTCGTACACTTCTCCTGCGCGCATGAACAGGAACACGAGATGCTGCCCGTATGAAGGCCCGATCGTCGCGTTGATACTCATCATGTATTTCACGAGTCCGTTGTTTTCCAGCGCTTCTTTCCTGTCGAAATACTTTTCGGCGGGAACGCCCGGCTCCGTGCTTATGCATATCCCGTAATAATTGCTGTAATGAATATCCCAGTTAAAGCACTCGTCATCCACAAGCGCCCTGAGCGGGATATATATGATATTATCCTTTTCGAGAAGCGGATTTCCTTTGAGGTCGAGTTCCCCGACCTCAAGTTCCGGTATTTCCACTTTTTCCAGCGTATCGTATATATAGAAACTGACTTCCTTTTCATACGCGACGACCTTTGCTTCCGGAATCACGCCTAACGACAGCGGTTTTGCGTCATTTTTCAGGTTGTTGTCTTTGATGTTCTTTCTCGTGGCGTCCGTTTTGGTGAGTCTCAAAGTGCGACTTTCCCAATCCATTTTGGATTCGACGCCGTATATCTCACACATCTGTCTTGTCAGCGGAAGATACATGACGTCATCGACGAGGACGATCGAGTACTGCAGATTGTAGTTTACTATTTTTTCTCCGTTTATTACGATGTTCTTGATGAAAAAATCCCCACGGGTCTCCTCTCCGTAACAGATAGATATCGTCGAAAAAAGCGCTATTGACAATGCGAAGAGCCACACTAAAATGAATCTTTTTGCCATAAATTGTTCTCCTGTCTTTCTTTTACGTCAAAATGCGAACATCAGCATTATATCACAAAATCGATTTTAGTACACTTTTTTTTGTTTTTTTGACAACACAAGGTTAATTTTAAGAAACCTTCGCACACTTTTTCTTCTTTATATATTATGCTCTCTGTACCGGTGAAAAAAAAAGTTTAGTTTTGTGGAACTTTTTTTTGTTATTGTAACCCTTTTGTAACAGAAGCGTGTTATAATAAAACCCAAGATTAGTTAATTTGAGATTTGATGGTGAAGAGATGATGAAGATCACTTAGATTGGAGGGATGCCTGGCATATCGCGATCACTACGTTAAACAGAGTCGCTCACTCTTAAAATACGAGTCGTTTAACCACGTTGCGCGTCAACAACGCGGCAAAAAACGGAGAACCCCAACTCCATAAAAAAAGAGGCAATAAAATTCTACTCTATATTATGTGGGAGGGAAAGGTATGAGAAAGTTTATTTCAATCGCAACGGCTGTGGCTCTGGTATTATCGCTGAGCATACCGTCGTTTGCAGCGCCCGCTCCCGTTCCGGGAGACCCGGCATGGAAAGCTGACTATTCTAAGCAAGCGGCAAAATTCGACAAGGCAGAAGGCGTATGGTGGGATCGCGGTAACGCTTCCGGCGACAAGATCACATCCAACGCGCACAGCGCTGACTGGCCAGGCGTATACTTCTATTGGGACGACAAGCAAAAGGACGATGGCGTCCTTCTGGTTAATGACTGGGTATTCGACCTGTTCGCAGCACCCTACACGCATACAGGCTCGGGCATATCGTTTGGCAAAGGCGACCCCGGCTTCGTACTGACGGCAAAGAATTCGAATAACTATTTCGGTTATAAGATCACACGCTCAAACGGTACGGTAGTCGACACGGTCAACGGCGTTAAGATTTGGGCATTTGCTATCCCGAAACAGATCCAGTATGTGGGCAAAAACGGGAAAACTACAAAAGAAGACCTGAAGAACATCAACATGGTGTTCATCGATGGACAGTACAAGTCCGCATGGGTCGTGATCTCAAAAGCTTGGCTGGATGAAGACGGCAAGCTTATTTGGAATTTCTTCGAAAATTGTGAACTCAATAAGAGCCTGGCTTTCTCGAACGGCTTTAAACTCGGCCTCAACGAAGAAGATTTCAGCGAGATCAAGATAACCGACTTTAAAACCGCGGTAAAAGGCAAAACAGTATCTATCACTGAGACAAAATTACCGAAGGGCTACTTATTCCTCGACGCCGGCTTCGTTGGCGCCGAAGGCAAAAAAATCGACGGCGGCGTTTCCCTGACGTTAAAGCCCGGCGATAAGGCTGCTGTATGGTTCAAAAACCAGAAACAATTTGCCGAAATCACCATAGCGAAAAAGTGGCTCGATCACAACGGCGATCGTTGTGAAGCACCTGAGGGCGGCGCGACATATATATTCCACGGCAAAGACGACGTCGTACCCGGCACTTATCTCGTCAAAGAAGGCACCTATATCATCGTCGAGAACGAGATTCCGGGATTTGACCTGCTCTGCGTCTCCGGCGCAGACAGCGTAGACCTCGAAGCCATGTCCGCGACCGTAGCGGTCGAAGCCGGCGGTAAATACAAGGTCACCTTCACAAACAAGGATCCCATCGATCCGTTCAAAGGCGAACTCAACCTGAAGAAGAAGGTTGTCGACGGCGACCTCAAACTCGACATAGTAGTGTGGTTAGAGGAAGAAGGATTCGATGCCGGCCAGATCATGGCCATCCTTAATGACATTTCTTTCGAGCTGTTCGAATCCGATGAAGACGGGACACAGATCGGCGACGATCCTGTTGCCACAGGCACCCTTGGCGCCGACAGCATGATCACATTCTCGCCCGACGTAGATCCCGGCTGGTATCTGGTCCGCGAAACACTCGGCACGATAGCCTCAGGCATATTCAACCCGGTTCCTGACCTGCTCATCAACTTCAACGGCAAGACCGTTGTTGGCGGCGGCAGCGACTTCGACAAAACGGCCGTTTATGAGTGCAACGACATCCAGTGGCCCGGAGCGGATGCGGCTGATGTAGTATTCATTGGATGGTTAGACCATTTTGGCGCTGACAGAGTCAGTTGGAACACTCCGAATTACCATGTAAAGAATGTAGCAACTGGCGAGATGTTCGAATCGCACTGCGCCTACTTCGGTTCAGCGTCAATAGGCAGAGATGCATATCTCTACTATGACAAGACAGCCGAAAGGTTTGCAAACGACCAAGCCACCAAACAGGCAATCATAAACGCGTTCGACTATATCGCAGAGACATGGGGCGGCGTCGACACGTACTTCCCGTATTTGGGATACAATGGCGAAGAGTTGGATGCCATCGAAGCTGATTTTGCTTCATGGGAACTGCCAACGAAGTTCATCGCTCAGATCGTGCTCTGGAAGCTGATCGACGACATACCTTGCGATGAAATACTTGCGGACGTTTACAAAGACACTCCGTATACTCAGTTTGCGACTGTCCTGGAGATGATGAGCGACAAGATCAACGCTTGCGTCGACGAAGCTCTGGCCGCTATTGCAAATTGGACTAACAAAGGGCACGTAACAGATGTAGTATTCCTGGCCGATGAGGATTATACTTTCGGGAATGCGAAAGATATGTGCCAACCGCAGCTCGTCCCGGTTTCCGGCGAAGCCAGCTTTGACAACATTCCGAAAAACTTCAAGGGCGACCTC
>Ga0123353_10006190_pt1 | contig 15894 bp, 11 predicted proteins | sample TergutLab28metaG_3_FD_92763 | JGI IMG/M metagenome (GOLD analysis project Ga0123353, IMG submission 92763) | Labiotermes labralis P3 segment gut microbial communities from Petit-Saut dam, French Guiana - Lab288 P3 | ecosystem: Host-associated > Arthropoda: Insects > Digestive system > Gut ... | reverse complement strand
CTGGCAAGAGAGTTTGCCACGCTGAGTATCGTGTTTTCCTGACTCTCGCCAAGGATCGTGACGCCGGATCTGGTCCATTCCATCTCGGCGTCGATCAGGTAAACGCCGTCCGGGATAAAAACGGTATCCCCCGACGCTGCGTCATTGATAGCTCTGAGTATAGCTCCCGCGGCTGGTGCGGCTCCTGTTTTATCTGCGTTGTACGGCGCCTCCGTTACATCAATAATCGCGCCGGCGGCTGACGCCGGCACCGGCAGCGTTATAACCGGAATCGCAAGAGTAAACGCAAGGGTAAGCGCCAGAAACCTGTGTATCATTTTCTTCTTGATCATAATTATACCCTTCTTCAATATAGATTTTGTTGGTTCCCCGGTCTGTGGTTTGGATTTCCCCGTTTGATTCACATTGACATCACCCTTCACAAAAACCCGCTAAGCGATCCCAAAACTGCATACTCCTCGTCCATTAATTCTTTCATTATTTCCGCTATACTTTATTTTCGTTATACTTTTATACTTTCTTTCCGTTATACTTTACTGAACGAACCCGGCTTCAGGTATTCCCGCTGGACCTCCAGTAACTCGCCGATCATGCTGTCCGCTGCGTTTTCATCCAACATGTAACCGCCCATCATAACCGCCTGTTTGAACAGTTTTCTGTCGCAGTAAATTGCGGCGTCAACAACCGTCTCGGCAATCGCTGTATGCCTCGCGATTGTCGAGATAAGCGCGTCCGGTATCCGCCCGGCTTTCAGCGGAATAAAACCGCACCCCCCGGCTACTGCGGACATCTCAAGGACCGCGCTGTCCGGCAGATCCGGGATCATGCCGCCGTTTGGAAGGTTTGCCGGGAAAATCCTTCGCTCGTTGAACTCCATTGAGTTGATTATATCGGTGAGCTGCTCATGCTCACCTTCCGTCTTTGAAAAAAAGCCGGAAGGCAGCGGAACGCCTTCTTCTCCAAGCGCAAGCGTTTCATCGTACCCCCTGTCGCCGTCGGCGATAGTGCCTTCAAGAGAATAGGCGTCCACCCCGAGCTTTTTGCCGTAATAATCGCCTTTTGCGAATCGTTCCGGGAAGAATTCGACGATATGCCTGTCTCCGGGCGCCGGAAAAACGCCGAACGAGCGGAAAAGCTCCCATGCGAAAGTATAGTCCTCGACGGGTGAGGCTTTATACTTCAGCGCTAACTCCGGCAGCAGGTTTCTGCCACCGGCGCGCAGATCGTATATATAGGTCAGATGGTTGATCCCAAGGCAAAGTGAGGCTGTTTCCCTCTTATCGCAGCTCAAAAAGCCGGCCAAATGGTTTTCCGTGTTCATGACTCCGTGGCACAGACCGGTGACATCCATGCCCGTCGCTTTCCTGATAGCGCGGCAAATCACCGTCATGGGGTTTGAGTAATTGATAAACATGGCGTCGGGGCACAGCTCCTTGATATCTCGCGCGATGTCGATCATTACCGGAACCATTCGCATCGCCTTCGATATCCCGCCGGGCATCACAGTATCTCCAACAGGCTGGTAGATACCGTATTTTCTTGGTATGAACACGTCGTGTTCCCAGGCTCGTCTGCCGCCCACGCCCACCGTCGCGACGACATAGTCCGCGCCCTTCAGGACGTCTCTTCTGCTTACTGAGCTTTCGAGCTTTACTGAAGCGTTTGCGGCGCTTATCATTTTCCGGCATAGCCCGGTGACACTTTTCAGGATTTCGGCGTTGACGTCGACCAAAGCCATCGTCCACTCGAATCCTCTGGAGTCGTTGAGCAGGTCGGACATGAAGCCCTTTGTAAAAAGTGTGCTTCCCGCCCCGATGATTACGATTTTTCTTTTCATGTAAACCTCCCGCTTCAGGTGCTGACCGGCCCCACAGCGATACTGACCGTTTTTATTCTTTCGGCCCCGGCGTACTTTGCACAAACCTCGACGACCGCCAGTCCCTCGGATACCCCGGCGACGTTTCCCAGAGTATCCGCTGAGGCGCAATCGTTCAATGATGTAAATGTCAAGCTTGTATCATCGTCATAATCAGCGGAAAAACGCCTGTACTCTGTTTCTATTACCGGTATCAGCCTTAGCCTGCCGCCAACGGGCAGCCAGCCGGGTTCAGGACTTTCCGTATAATCGACCATAACATCCAGCCCGGTCAGCGTGTCGCCAACCAGAACATAAAGATTACGGGTTACCGTATCACCGTTATATGTCACTGATGCGGTCAGCCGGCATACGCCCTTGCCCTCCGCAACAATGACGCCATCCGCACCGATCGTGGCTATCGATCTGTCGCCTGATGTGAACGTTACACAGGTATCCTCCGGACCTATGTAAAAACCACCGCGCCTGGTCCTGCCAAACACACAGATATCCCGGCGCTCACCGATGCTCATCATGATTGCGCTGCTGGTCGTCAGCCGTCCGTCGTCCTTGAAGTAAACATACTCAAGAGTATCGGGGAAACAGCGCTTAAACTCTTGCGTAAGGCCGATATCGCCAAATGGAATATCCCTGACGCCGAGGGCGTGAGCCGGCGAATCGTACCGCAGGCGGTAATCGCCGCTGCCCGGCGACATGAACAGGGGGTCCGTCGTCAGGCTGTTGGCGTCATATCTGCCGTTTTTGTAGTTTTTCCATGAAATAAAACTTCCTTCGGAAGGGAATCCGGACGTTTCGTATCCGCCTTTGCTTTTGTAGAACAAATTAAAATCCGAGTATTTAAACTTTTCATCGCAGCAATCGTCGAAATTGCTGTAAAAGAAGTTCCCGTACTCATAAAAAACGTTTTGTCTGGAGCCGATACCATAGTTTAGGTCCCCGTCGGCTTCCTGGGTGAGCAAAGCGGCGTTTGAGTTTAGCGCGTCAGCTGCGATGTTGTTGATAATATCATTATTGATTCCTTTTGCCATGATAAGTCCATTGACGATTCCCGCGCCATTGTGATTGACATGGCTAATAACATTACCGTAAACTTCAAAACCGTCGCTTTGGTCGTCGAGGTAGATAATATGCCCGTATGAGAACACGATATCCACATCGTGTATCCAGTTTTCGGCTATAACATTCGAGGTATCCTTGTTTATATTTCCTGCGCCCCAGCTTTCTATCGCGCCTGAATCCTGAGAGTCGTTATTAAGATCATAAAGGTTGTTGCGGATGATCAGATTGCGGGTGTTATGCGTGAACAGACGAGCGTTATCGGATGTTAATGGTATATTCTCTTTGACCAGACCTGCTAATAAACCCGGAGGCATAGATTTCAAAGTAATCCCGTATCTTGGCATATCGCTGATTTGGTTATATGCCACTACATTATCGCTGCTGTGTTCGATCATAACGCCCGCGCCCGAACCCACTGTCCGGCCGCCGTTGTAAATATGGTTGCTTATGATCCGGTGGCCATTGTTTGAATCCTCGATGCCAAGGTTTCCTAAGATGTAAACTCCGTTTTCGCCTATATCATGGATCGAGCAGCAACGGACCTCATTGTTTTGGGATTTTCCGTTGATATATACCCCGTTCAGACCGGCGCCGTATATATGACAGTCTTTCAGGGTTATATTACAAGCGCTTTCCACATGTATCGCATTCTCACCGGCGCCTGTAAACTCAATACCTTCAAAGACTATATTCCTTGCCGGAGATACACTGTTTGACGGCTTTATCTCCACAAGGTTTCCAACTTTCGAAATAGTGATCTTTTGATTTTCGATGGGTAGGGAGCGGGGCATGTAATAGAGCAGGTTCTCTCGCCTGTCCATATAGTATTCGCCGGGTGAATCGAGAAACTCCTTTGCTCCCTGGAAAAAGAATCTGGAGCCTGTTCCAAGGTCGTATCTGGCTTCTTCCATCAAATACACGGTTTTATTCCTATAATCTATATCCGAAACAAATATATCGTTGGTATACCAGTTCCAATAGCCGTCCGGTCCACCAGGCCAGACAAAAGCGCGCAACTCTTTCGGCCTTTCCAGTTCCGGAAGCTCGATATCATACTTGAAAGAATCCTTTACTCCCAAACCCGGATTTCCTGCCAGGCGGGCGTACCCTTCGTTCGGAAACCTTGCGAGTTTACCCCGGACGCCGTTTTCCATAAGCGTCTCAAAGTTCCAGTCTCCGATGCTTGCCCTGTATATGCCGTCGCGCCAGTAATCCCATTCGGTTACCTCTTCAGCGCCGCTTATCACGGGGCGTTCTTCTCCATATGCTTTGAAGATTACATTATTACAGCTTCTGCCACTCTCTTTCCCGCTCAGGGTAAAGGTTTCATCCAAACGATAATCTCCGCCGGCCAGATAGACGGTTATATCGCCATCCGCGAAATCAACGCATTCCCGTACCGCCTGTTTTACCCGCTCAAGCGTTCCAAAAGGGGATTCGGGCGTCCCGGAGCAAACACCCATGCTGCCCGGTGAAGCGTAAAACTCGATTCTTTTTTTCCCAAAGCCGTCATCAATGAGTTTATCAAGATATCCGGCGACCTCATGGTCGTCAAAAACGCCGTCCAGATCCTGCCTGCTGAAAGCAGCGGTTTTACCGTCGGGTGAGAAAAATACCCGCAGGTTAAAAACTACCCCTGCGTCCACAGCAGCCACGAAATGAAATCCGTCTTTTTCGAACACAGCGCCTGAAAGCGGCAGCATTTTATTTTTGATACGGACGCTGCCGGCGCCGGTCTTTATTTTCACCATTCGGCTGCCCTGAGAAAGAGTTATCATTCCCTCAACGGCGGAATAGTCATAAAACAGCTCCGCGGCAAGGCAGCGCAACGGGATATAAAACAAGCCTCCCAACGCAAAAGGAGTTGTTTTGAGCAGAAGCTTTCTTCCGTATGAAGAAAAGACCCGCTTTCCGCAGATGAAAACAATGCTCTGGTCCCTGACTTTTTTTAACGCGTTCACAAGACGAATACTCCTTCACTCTTTTGGTATTACAGAAGAGAATACAGATAACGTGACGTCTTTGCCGGATTTCTGAGAGTGAGGAGTTCATCCATCCTTTCTTCATCTATTCTGTTCATGATTTCAATCAGTTTTCTGGTCGTTTCTATAGTGCTGTCGAAGGTTTCAACAGTGTCAGTCTCTTTCGGGAACACATCAAAAGCCAACCAGTCATAGTAGCCCGCTTTTTTCAAATAATAGAAAAACTCGATGCTGTCCCAAAAGTTATAGGCTCCCGGTATCATATCCCAATCCATCAAGCGGTCGTTGTCATTCATATGAATGTAGAACAGCCGGTTTGTGCGCTGCAGCATGGCGACGACCTGGCCCGGCCGCTCACCGGCTTGGATGGAGTGCCCGAAGTCAAGGGTTACACCTACATTGTCTCTGCCAAGTTCCAGGCAGAAAGCCAGTGTCTCACCGGCGTTACCCAGAAGGCATCTCGCTCTCGGTTCGCTGTACTTATACTCGATACATAACTTTAAATCATCAGCGTATCTGGCGGCATAATCCGCGATATCCCGCATTGTTTCCAGCATGGCGGCGTACGCTTTCCCATAATCCATCTCGAAAAGATAATCCACGCCCTCATTTAACGGACATGTGGAGATTCTTGAAACACCCATTTCTTTTGCTGCGTCTATGCATTTCTTCATATCTTCTGCCATATCATGACGATCTTTTTCATCTGCAGAGGTAAATGAACCGCGGAACCACATACCGTTGCGCCGGGAACGGAAGTTGATTGCCGATATATCGTACGGGCTTTTAGCGATCAAGTCCTTAAGGAGCCCAGGATCCGCGAAATCCTGGGGAAAAGCTATCTCCAAGCCGTCGGCGCCGGCTACTTTTTTTGCCAGCTCAAATTTCTCCGCTAGTGTGCGGGGGCCCTGATATGTAATAAATCTGTTGCGTATTTCCCCAAAGAAATTCAAAATAACAGACATTTTATCCAATGTTAACAACTCCCATCCTATACGAGTCCTGAAACACAGTTTGATTTGGCAAGGGGGATAAAGAACCCCCCTTGCCAAATTACATGTCTATCCTTTTAAGAATTCGTTGATCTGGCGCTGAAGCTCAATCGCCAGATTGCGTATGCCCATGTTATCAAGCCTGATATTACGTTCGCGGAGTGCCGCCTCAGGGTTGCTGTATGTACCGGCTACCAGACCCGCCTCGTACTCGCCGACGATCGCCTGCCACTGAGTTACCTCAAACTGGACGTTCTCCTGATCGAAAGCGAACCCGGAAAGTGGCATTGGCTTTGCGTTGACGTTAAACTCTTCGATCATGTACCTGTTGTATCCCGGGGTGTCGGTCTGTGTTTCGTATGCGTAATATGTGTTACCCATAGCCCAGGAATGTTGGCCATAGGGATGCTCCGGCCGGGGATTGCCGTCATAGAACAGCGTTTTGATCGTATCCGGTCCGGTGAAAACATAGTGGTCGCCTTCAAGGCCGAACACGAGCATGTTATACAGATCCCTACCCTCCTCGCTGTTAAGCAAGCCGAGGAACTGGATCGTGCGTTCCGGATTTTGCGAAGCGCTCGGGATGAAGAAGCCGGAGGACGTGGGAGAAGTGGGTGCTTTGGAGTAGCCAAAAGGAAGGATTGTGATCGGTACGCCATACGTCGCGCTTGTCATCTCCTCGGCGTACTTGTCATAGTTGTGGAACCACATGACATACCCGCTGCCTTGAGAAACCAGCTGTGTATCAGTGCCCCAACTGTCGATCGTGAGGGCATCCTTACGGATAAAGCCTCTTTGATACCAGTCTGCGAATCGCTTATATAACGCAAGCTCCTCGTCGAACAAATCAAAAATGCTGTACACTACATTGGCTTCGTCGAAGGCTTTTACGAAGGCAGCCTTTGTTCCTGTGTCAAGCGCTAACTCAAACCAGGTGTTGGCAAGACCGAGATACTTAAAAGCATCGCCCTGAGAAATACCGAGACGAAGATCTCCGCCATCCTTGCACTTTTGGAGGTAATCTTCTATCACATCAAGAAATTCAGCGGTGGGGGTGATGCGGTCGGAATCAAACCAGGCTTTTGCAGCACGTTCGAACGCGGCCTTATCCATATATTTGTCGGCAAGCTCCTTGGGCATATATGCACCGCTCGGCGGATCAACCAGCAACTGATTGTTCGGTATCGCGTAGAGCTTACCGCTGATACGGTTTACGTCGTAAGCCCACGCCGGCATTATATCCCAAAGGACGGGAGCGTAGTTGTTGATGAGGTCGTCAAGGGGCATGACCGAGCCGTTCGCAACCTCAAATCCAAGACTCAATGTCCAACCCATCCATCCGATATCGAACGGGTCGCGCCCGGCTGCAGCCAACTGCCATCTTTCGGCAAAGTCATTGTATGTGACCTGGGTCAGCTCAAGGGTTGTGTTTGGCATGTACTCTTGTAGTAACTCGTTAAATTTTTCCAGCACTTTATCAGTATCTTCCTGTTTCCCGCGTCCGGCTTGCAGCCATTTGATCGTGACCGGTTCCGGCGGCTGATTCGGATCCGGGCTCGGTTGTGTACTTGCCGGCGGGGACGGGGGCGCGCTTGTTGGTGGGGGCGGGGAGGATTCGCCGGGAGGAACCTCTTCGGAAGGTGATGTCGCGCATGCCGCTAGTGATAGGAGTAACAATATTGCCAGCAGGGTACAGATGATTTTTCGCGTTTTCATTTTTTTCTCTCCTTATATTTTTATGTTGTGATGTAATAATTAAAAAACTCCGTCAACCTTTAACAGCTCCGATGGTAAGGCCCTTGGTGAAATACTTCTGGAAAAAAGGAAATATCACAAGCATCGGTCCCGCCGCGATAACGGTCATAGCGTACCGCAGGCTGAGTTCCGGCAGTTCGGCGGCTGTCAGCATACCTCCCGGTAGTTTAGAAAGGGCTTCTTTGATGAAACTCGCCTCTCTGAGTATCCGTTGCAAAAGAAACTGGAGCGTATAGAGTTTTTCGTTGCGTATATACAACAGTGTTGTCATCCATTCATTCCACCTGTTGAGCATAACGAAAAGAGTGACTGTAGCGATCACAGGTTTTGAGAGGGGAAGTACGATTTTGAAGAATATACGAAACTCATTACACCCGTCGATTTTTGCTGATTCTATGAGCGCGATTGGCAGAGACTGAAAAAACGTCCTCATGATTATGACATACCAGGCTGACACAAGACCGGGCAGGATGTATACAAGAATACTGTCAACCATTTTGAGATACTGGCTAATAAACAAGTATGTGGGAATCAAGCCGCCGCTGACAATCATGGTGATGAAAATGATTTGTGTAATGATCTTGCGATATGCGAAGTCGGCCCTTGATATCGGGTAGGCAACAAGAGACATCGTGAGCACAGAAAGAAACGAGCCTACAATCGAGTTGAAAAATGTGACTCCATAAGCGTCAAGGATTTTATCAGGAGCCTGAAACAGGTAACTGTATGCCTTCAGATCCAGGACTTTCGGAAAAAGGGTATAGCCATGCATCCTTATATACTGTTCGCTGGTAAAAGACGCCGAAATGACCAGTATCAACGGAGTTATGAATACCAGTGAAACGAGAATAAAAATCGTATTCAGGACGATTTGGGTAGCCAGGCTGACTTTCCTGTTTTCTACCATTACAGTCACCTCCCTTTAGAATAACGCGTTATCCGGATTTATCTTCTTAACAATGCCGTTTGCGATGAGAATAAGCAAAAGCCCCATAATCGACTGAAACAATCCGGCTGCGGCGTTAAGGCCGATGGCGCCGGTGCGGAGGCCCCGGTAAATGTACGTGTCGAGTATATCCGTAGCCGGATACAGCACCCCGACGTCTTTCGGAACATTAAAGAACAATCCAAAATCACCTCTGAACAGATCTTTCATGGAAAGGATTGATAGAATTGTTATCAGTGGTACAAGTTCAGGAATAATAATGTACCGGTATCTGGCAAATTTGTTTGCACCGTCTATCGTAGCTGCCTCGTAAAGTGTCGGGTCAATGCCCATAAGAGCAGCGAAGTAAATAACGCTTCCCATGCCCACCCCCTTCCATAGTTGCGCGAACGTAAGGATATACGGCCAATAGCGCGGGTCGTTGTACCATAGTACCTCATTCATCCCTAGGAACTTCAGAAACTGATTTGCTGCTCCATATACCGGATCAAGAAAAATGTAAAAGATGAGTCCCACGATAACCCATGACATAAAAAACGGGATTATCATTATTGTCTGATAGGTTTTCAAAGCGATGACGCTTTTAAGCTCGTTAAGTAAAATAGCCACAAGAACTCCGAAGACAACACTGGTGACAATAAACAATAACCCATACAAAACTGTATTTCTTGATATCCTGAACAAATCGCCCTTAAGGAAGATTTCGAACCATTTGAAACCTACCCATTTGCTTCCGAATATGCCGTCGGCGTATTTGTAGTCCTTAAATGCGATTATCACGCCAACCATCGGGACATAATGAAAGATAGCCAAAGCGACGACAGCGGGTATACTCATAACAAGAAGCTCTTTGTTTTTAAGAAAAGTAAGCCATGCGCTCTTGCGCTTCTTTTTGTTTTTCATACTCTACCCCTCTGTAATCAGTATTGATTTCGCGTACTGCACACATTCGGTTATTTGCTGCTTTTCCTCCAGCGCGGCTTCTTCCGGTGTAGCGCCTTCCCTGCGTCTTATCGTCTGTTCGATGATTACAGAAGCAAACGGCGCAGCTTCAGTGATTTTTTTAAGAAAACCGGGAACATCCAGCAATCCGCAGCCCAAAATCCTTCCGGACATCACTATCGATGCTTCGGCTCTTTGCATAATGTAGTCTTTCAGATGGACGGACTTTATATACGGCAGCATCAGTTCGAGCGACCGTTCCGGTTTTTCGATAAATCCGATGGAGTTAGTCGTATCCAGTACAGCACCCACGTGAGGGTCGTCTATATCCTTAATAATAGACACGATCTGTTCGGTGGTGATATCAAAATGGTTTTCTATACCAAGCGTGATATTATTACGCCTCAGCTTGTCCAACACATTTCTGATACTCTCTCCGGCTGCCGCCACCGTGGTCCACTTGTCCCCGGATAGTTCGCCTATCACTACTCTGATAAACCGGCAATCAAAGATTTTAGCCAGCTCGATATGCCTGTCGAGGTTCTCAGGCGTTGCGCCATACAGACCAAGTTCAACCGTGATATCCTTTTGCCTGGCCATATCCGCCATCCGCTTTATCTCATCGGCGCCGTATTCTGCGTATTTTATATTTTCACAAAGCTGCAGCCTTTTAAGTCCAAGGGTTTCAACCGCGCAGATAAAATCAAAAGGAGTAAATGGATTGCATGGTATACACCCCTCAATACCCACCTGATAACGAAAAGCAAAGCTCCCGATACCTAATCTATCCACAGACATAAACTCCCTATGAGGTTTTCAAACATGACCTAGTAAAACAGTAAAAGGTGAACAACAAAAACTAATCAGCCTGCTCATACTTGCAGTAGTGAGGGATTGAGAATGTGGCCTGTCCCGGTTACTATACTTTCAAGTTTATCAGGCTGATGCTGCTGTTTATATTGATATAATAGTATAAATGCCTGCGAAAGAACAACACGAAATATCAATGGGTGCCATAAGTCAATACTTATAGAAACTTTGGCTATTAACACCATAGTTTTGTGCAAAATGCCGAAAAGCGCGAAAACCTCAGAGTAAAAGGTTTCGCGCTCCCGCCCTGCAGTAAAAGTATGGATATGCCGGTCTGTCCGGTTTCCAGAAAGGAACGCGGCATATAATCTCTCAGCAACATATCCGGTGCTCCTTATCCGAACATCTTTTCCTTGAGGTCAAGATAATAGAGGTAATTCTCCTCAGGGACGTCGGGAGGACAGCGATGGTCGCAAAACGGAATATAGCCACCGCGTTTTACATAGGGTTCAAGGCTTTCCAGATATGCGCGAATCGCCTCCGGACTTTTCCGAAGCTGCATTTTATCCACGCCGCCCATAATACGCAGATTCTCATATTTGTCAAGCATGGCGCCGGGATGCGAACAGGCGTTGACCTCATAGGGAAACATACAGTTGATGCCTGATTCCAAAAACATGGGCAGTAGCAGGCGTATGTCGCCATCGCAATCGGTGTACCAGACATCTATGCCGTGCGCATGAAGCTTACGGCTGATGCGCTTATATCTGGGCATGACTGTTTCCTCGAAAAAGCTTGGCGAGAGTATAGGCCCGTTTTTAAAACATATATCCTCTGCGCCGGCCGCGTAATCGAATGTAAGTTCGCCCAGAACCTGATCCAGAAAATTCTCGACCAGCACACATAGTGTTTCGACCATATCGTCAAGCATATCGGGGTAATCGTATAAAGCGTAGCAAACTCCGTTAAAGGTTAGCATATCGCGGATCCTGCCTATCATTGAGCCGCAATATACTCCAAGCGGATACTCATGGTCATCAGGATGTGCGGCTTTAAGCGCTGGTATATCAACGATACGTGCCGGGTCGTCAGGCCGGAAACGTTCTTCTTTGACTCGCTTCCAGTCGTCCGGGGTCGTTATCGGCGAGTGTATGAAATGTGGGATCGTGGAGTGGTTGTCAGATGGAATTTCAGCGGTGAGCCCTTCCGTATTTTGAATTATGAGCGTCCTTTCCTTTCTTTCGATGATACGTTCCTCAAACGGCGGAGACATCCAGATTTCCCCGCGTACGACTTCTATGGGGTCGAATCCCAGAAAAACATGCGCGTCATCCTCATTGGTAATACCGTTTTTACTGAATAGTTCCCATTGTGAATAGTTTTCTTCCCAATACCCGTATTCCATATTAAAACTTCTGTCAACGGACTTGTAATGCATCTGACGGTTGAAACGCTCACGCGCGGTCATCGTTCCTTTCCATCGGTTGCGGAGCGGACGAATCGTGGTTTCCATGAAGCACCTCATTTCCTTACTATACGATGTGTCCGGGGTAACTTGCCGATAGTCGTGTCATGTAATCTCATATACCAAAGTGAAAGTCCGCGGGAGTACCACTGACCTTTCAAGTGATCTATGCACGAAGGGGTCTCGAAGCTGTTTTGTGGATTGGCTGGCTGTTCCGGTTTCAGTGTGCTATGACAGCATATTTCTCAGCATTTCAATAAACTGTCGCATAGCTTCCGTAATGTGCTGCTCTTTCTGGTAAATGGCGGCTAAACGGCTGGTGGGGTACAGAGGCTTTATATAGTAATAGTCAAGACTTGGAAGGGGACCTTTGAGCTTTACATTCAGTTCGTGGACAAAAGTGACACCGACGCCCCGGGAAGCCATTGAGTGAGCCGTTTCTGCGTTCCGGCACTCCAGATACACGTCCGGAAGAAACCCGGCTTGCTTGCATAAGTTGCGGGATATATTACCGAGCATACGGTCCTTATGAAGCAGTACAAACCGGAAGTCTCTTAACTGGAATAAGTCAATAACTCCGTATGGCCTGCCGTCCTCAGCCCCGGCGCTTACCTGATACGACTTTGGGACAGCAAGCATGATTTGTTCCTCGGCAAGCGGCACGCTCGTATACTTGATTTCGTCAGGGTGGGGGATATCAATAACAAGATCGACAACCCCATCCTCAATCAGTTTATAGAGTTCCGCCGTCGGACGGTCCTCGAGCGAGATGCGACAGTTGGGGAAGACGCTGTAAAACTTTTCGATTACAGGCGGGAGGATATATAAAACGCGGTGGGGCGAAGTCCCGACGGTGAACTTTGTGATATCCTTTGTCGCAAGATCCAGTATGCGGGCGGATATCTGCGCTTCTGAATACAATGTCTGCTTTGCCCACTCCAGATACAGATCCCCTGCGAGCGTCAGCTCAAGCTGAGGCTTGCTGCGGTCAAACAGAATGGATCCCAGTTGTTTTTCAAGTGTTTGGATACTCTGGCTGAGCGAAGGCTGGGAAATATACAACTTTTGGGCAGCGCGGGTGAAATTCTTTTCGTTGGCTACAGTGATAAAATAGCGCAGTGAGTTTGTGTTCATATCCCCATTCCCGATTCATTACAGTGTGTAATTATATACACTGTTTTGTTTTTTTGTCAATGGCGGACCTGAGATTGCGCCGCCATATGAGCTATAAATTTTTCTAACTCGTAGACAAAAGTTTTTTTGTGAAAAATGCCGAAACGATTTCAACGAGTTCAACCTATCGCAGACATTGGTTTTTCGTATTTCAGTTTTCTTGTTTGTGTTATATAATGATTGTTGTATGTAAAGATTACGTAATAGAAACAACAATCAGTGCTTCGATAATATTCTTATGAGGGGTGAACGGCTTGACAAGTGTGAAAATCATAAAAGGAAAATTCTATATAAACGGCGAACCAACTTACAAAGGGGTCTTCTGGTACGGTCATGAGATTGAGGGGATGCTTATGAACTCCCGTATGGTACAAGCTGCGTTCGACGATTATAACCCTGAAACAGCGGGAAACTGGATTTACCCTGACACAGGTAAGTGGGATCCTGAACGTAACACATCCGAATATGTCGCAGCCATGAGTTCATGGCGGGAAAACGGACTTCTGGCAATTACTGTGGGGCTGCAGGGCGGTTGCCCGAAAGATAAGTTCGGAGATACTCAATCCTGGCACGTTTCCGCTTTCAACCAGGACGGGTCCCTTGATGAAGCTTATATGGGAAGAGTAAAACGCGTGTGCGACGAGGCTGACAGGCTGGGAATGGTTGTGATCCTGTCTTATTTTTATTTTGGCCAGGAATACCGCTGGCTGGGTGAGGGGACTATAAAAACAGCCGCCGCAGCCGCTACTGACTGGATCATAGACAACGGATACAAGAACATACTGGTCGAGACGGTGAACGAAACAGACAATACTCCATACTCAATACCCCTTTTAAAAAGCGGGCGGGCGGTTGAGCTTTTTGATATCGTCAGGCGGGTAAGTGCAGACAGAGACTTCCCGCTGTATGTATCTGCAAGCTTTGTCGTCGATATCCCTACGCCCGAGGTTCTGACACAAGCCGACTACATCCTCATCCACGGGAACAACGGAGGCCCGGACTGGGTGGAGGATATGATAAAAAGAATCAAAGGAAGCGCATCATATCGAGGACAGCCCATAGTAAACAACGAGGACCCGTATTACGATTTTGAAAAAAAAGACAATAACATGCTCCGCAGTATCAAAAACGGTTGCTCCTGGGGATTGCTGGACATCGGCGAAAACAACTATTTCGACGGGTATCAGCGCCCTCCGGTAAACTGGGGAATTAACACCGAACGAAAAAAACAATTCTTCACCCTTGTCCGGAGCATCACTAACACCAAGTGAGGTGGCTCAGTTTAGTTGACCGGGTTTGACTTAAATTATTAACCGTTAACAACCGGTCAAGTTATACTGTTTTGTGGGAATGGCAGGACTCATGAAGTAGATCTACATCATATTGACAAGGAGTAATATTATGCTTGATATGTTTTCTCTTAAGGGAAAAAAGGCCATAGTAACCGGAGGGAGTTCCGGTCTTGGAAAAGGTATTAAACAGGCGTACATTGAAGCTGGAGCAAAAGTTGCTGTTATTCACGTTAACAAGAACATTGAAACGATTGAATCAGAGATATCTGCAGTTTGCTATGATATTCATGCCAATCTGGGAAACCGTGATGAATTGCGGGAAGCCTTTGAGAAAGCGGTCGGCTTGTTAGGAGGCCTTGATATCCTTGTAAACTGTGCAGGGATCCAAAGAAGAAATAAATGCGAGGATTTCACAATTGAAGATTGGGATCAGGTGATTGAGATAAACTTGACTTCTGTGTTTGAGCTTTGTCAAATGGCAGGTAGAATAATGATTAATCAAGGGAGCGGAAAAATTATAAACATCGCGTCATTACTAAGTTTCTTTGGTGGATACACCATTCCGGCTTACGCTGCAAGCAAAGGCGGGATAGCACAACTGACCAAAGCCCTTACTAATGAATGGGCGCAAAAAGGTGTAAACATAAACGCACTGGCGCCCGGCTACATGGATACTAACATGAACACGGCGCTGATTTCTGATGAAGCTAGAAACAGACAAATCCTGGATCGAATACCAGCCGGTAGATGGGGTACAGCGGACGATGTTAAGGGTATTGCTGTTTTTTTGGCAAGCGAGGCATCTGCTTACATTAATGGTGCAATAATACCAGTTGATGGCGGATATCTAGGCAGATGAAATGTCGTGAAACTCTTAACCGCTTGCGCTCATAACACAACAGGGCTGCCGTAATGGCAGCCCTGGGTTTTGCATGGAAATCATCCTCCTGCTTGAGAGCGGAAATGCCCGGGTATATGGGAAGACATCAATTTTTGGTTCTCATAACGCTTGTCATTTCAGACAATGCAGTTGCCGCTGCATCAAAATCGTAATCCTCCATCTGCCGTACCAGTTCATCGCTTCCCGGTATGGCCCTTATTTCACCAATCATATTCCGGCACTCCGGACTCCCGCTTTTCAGTAATGGTTCCAGTTCATCCAGCAAGTTCCGCATAACACTTGTGTCGATGTAAGCAGCCCCATCCGGTAGTTCATTGCCCGGAGCTTCCTGCGGACTTACTGTAAGCTCATTCAGCACGGAACAAAGCTCTGCTTGCAGAATACTCAGCTGCGCCTCAGTCACTGTACTTTCGTCCCCGATAAGCATCCTTTCAGCTTCAGCGGCGGCTCTTTGCAGCGCAGTTTTGCCGATCAGGCCTGCGTTGCTTTTCAAAGTATGTACCAGCCTGTGCGCCAGCGTAATATCATTCGAGTCCAGCGCATACATTATCTCCTCAAACCTGTTTCGGTTGATTGTTGCGAAATCTGCTTTTAACTTCATTTGGAATTCTGTATCAATATCTATTTTTCCGTTATTATCCGCACTCGCATTGCTGACAGGTACCAGATGTTTTAGCAAACAGTGCCACAACTCCTGCGAT
>Ga0123353_10006189_pt1 | contig 15896 bp, 17 predicted proteins | sample TergutLab28metaG_3_FD_92763 | JGI IMG/M metagenome (GOLD analysis project Ga0123353, IMG submission 92763) | Labiotermes labralis P3 segment gut microbial communities from Petit-Saut dam, French Guiana - Lab288 P3 | ecosystem: Host-associated > Arthropoda: Insects > Digestive system > Gut ... | reverse complement strand
CTGCCGGGTATCGCTTGGCACGCAGCTTTGAGTTGGGCTTGGTGTGTCTTGATTGCATTGCATGCTTGGATCGCCTTGATTGCATCATAAACCGCGCATCCTCCCGCCTTTTGTTGGTCAAGCCTATGCGCGAGAAAGCGCACATATGCTTTTCACTTGCGCGGGCGGAGAAAGCATGTTACCATAAACGCAATCTTTTTTTTCGGAGGCGCTATGCGATATCAACTCGATACCATCCCGGTATGGGACGCACTCAAGGCGGGTAGCGAGTGTGCCCTCTGTACTTTACGCGCCCGCAACGAAGACGCCTATGCCGACGGCTTTCTGGGCGATTCGGTGATGGACCCCGCGACCCGCGTGCTGGTGAACGAAAGAGGCTTTTGCCATCGCCACTTTGCCATGATGCTGCCCATGAAAAACCGCCTGGGCCTTGCGCTAAATACCCACACCTACCTCAAAAACGTGATGGCTGACGCGCAAAAGACCCTGGAGACGGAAGCTTCGCCCGCAGCCAAGCTCCGCGAACGGGTGGGCAACTGCATTCTATGCGAGCGGCTGGATTTCACCATGCGCCGCTATGCCTACACCCTGGTACATCTTTGGCTGAACGACGCGGACTTTCGCAAGCTTTTTAACGCTTCCAAGGGGTTGTGCCTCCCGGATACGGCGCTAGTGGCCGAGATGGCCGACGAGGCCGTTCGGGGTTCCAAGCGCAAGGAATTCATCGCTGCCCTGGCAACGCTGCAAAAAGAAAACCTTTCCCGCGTAGAGCAGGAGCTGGAGTGGTTTACGCTGAAATTCGATTATCGCAATCACGACAAACCATGGGGCGAGAGCCGCGACGCGTTGGAGCGGGCGATTGGGAAGTTATGCGGGGATAGGCCGGTTTAGGTTGGATTACGCATTCTATGCGTCAACGCCTCTCAAACATCTTGATGGGAAACGGTTCTTCCGCTCGCTCATATGTTAAATGATAGTTTGCATGGACAAAATCATTAAACTGATAGTCCTCGGTATCTATGCTTAAGACATCGTCCCGGCCTGTATGAATATAGATGATCTTGTTGGGATACCTATTCACTGTCCGGAAGTACTCGTGCATGATTTTATCTTCGTTAAATCCGTAGGAGTATAGCATGATATCCCATGTTGAAGGCGTGCAAAAGGAGGCGTCGGTCATCAAGTAAGCCATGGGAACGGTCTCCATGAACAACACATCATCTTGGGCGTTTGTGAGTATTCTTAGTTCATTTTCAAGTGCTACCAACGCTTCGCCGCGCTCTTTTGTTGTATATATGCCCTTGTACACTCCGTTTGGAATCTTATAGACCAACCGCACATAGGGCGACTCGCGGTACATGACCATGTACGGATGAATGCAGGCGCTGCTTATTAGCACAAGTGCAAGTGCAAATACGCTCAACGTGCGTGCTATCGGCGCACAATCTTTTCGCTTCGGGGTGTCATCTAATACCATCGAAAAGAAAATAATAGAAAGCATGGCGCCACTATACAGCAGATAGTACCGTGCTCCAATTCCTATCCAATTAGTGATCACCACTGCAATCATCGAAACAATACAAGGCGCCCATATAGCCAAGATCAGAGCCTTCCCCATTTTTTGATGGCGCTCAGGCAACAAAAGCAACAAAGCGAAGGGAACGAAAAACAAAGCGCATTGGACACTGGTGTATGCGCGTCGTGCAGTAGGAGCGTATTGCAGGACCAATTTGAGTACATATGCCGTTACCGCGATCAAAAACACCCAGACAACGACACGTATGATGCCATTTACATGCAAGAGCGCTGGATTGCGCTTTCTAGAATGCCATCGTAAATAAACGCCCGTGCAAAAAACGATTGCGGAGAGCAACATGACCCCCAAATGCTCCCGGACCACACCGAAGAAACTTCCAGCATTTGCATATAGCGATGCTTTAGGTATTCTAAAGTAAGGATTATCGACGATAATTGTACGAAGGCCGTTCAACAATCCTGAAAAGCTCCCGCCGGCGATACCGAGAGCGGCGATGACCGCAACCGCAGTCGCAAGGCCAGACAATACAAAGGCCAGCACGGAAGCCAGTGGCTTCTGGTTGCGAAGCGTAAATACGGTGAGCAACACCAAAAAATAAAGCGTAAGAAGCAGATTTTGCGGATGCGCTAAACACGTAAGCGCCATAACGAATCCGGCCCAAACTGCATGTTTCTTTGCCTTGTCTTCACTGCCTATCAGAAGGCGAATGATAAGAGCCTGTACGATTAAAAGGAGAAAAAAGGATACGGTGTTGTAGGAAAGCATATTGATATTATGAGGTGAAAATGGAACAAAAGGCAGAAGAAATAACAATAGCACTTTTGCATGAATTTTCTTGCGCAAGATAAGGAATACGATTCCCAAGGCTAGCAACTTGAAAATCAAAAAGGCAATACGCATAAATACAAATAATCCTTCTGTGCTCCTGGAAACCGATTCAAATAGTGGAACAAGCCAAAAATAAAACAAGACATGTCCGGGAGTCTGCGTCCAGTTGTCTACAAAAGGAACGGCGCCTTGGGCTACCAACCGGGCTTCTGCAATATAATAGGCCTCATCCGTAATTTCGACACCAAAAAACAGGCGATGACAAGAAATCACTATCACGGCCAAAGCGACCAGGACCATCATTACGTTTGAAATGCTAAAGTATTCACGAAAAACCCGTTTTACCTTCTGTTCTTTTTTCATATATTCCCTTCCTCCTTTTTAAGGAAAAGCCAAACAGCCCGGCACGGCGTAAGCGCCGTAGGAATCTTTCGTCTCATCACCCAGACATATCGGTCCAAAGCAATTGGAGCGGACTCCATAATGGCGTAACCTTCCCTTTGGATCAGACGTCCAAGCGAATGCGCGGAATACTGATACACCGCACCGAATTTGCACAGCTTGAAAAACAGCTGCATCAACGGATAGAACAGACGCTCAATAAGCTCGAATGAACGCGGAACCACTGATTCGACGATCAATAGCCTCCCCCCGGGTTTAAGAACGCGCATGCAAGACGAAAGCGCACGCAATACATTTTGATCCGTTTGCTTGCGCGTGCTCCCCGCCAGATGATGCAGTACTGCTTGTACAATAACGGCATCATAAGTGTTGTCATCAATCTCCTTGAGATCAAAAATATCCGACGCAAAAAATGCAATATGATCGTATGACGCATAGCGTTTTACTGCCGTTTGGCTTAGTGATAGATCCGCACAGTCCAGCCGAGCGAGGTGGGCAAAATCGTAATTGATCACCCCGCCATTTCCGATGTCCAATACATCCTTGCACCCAGACAACGCCACGTCAATAAAAGCTGCCGCGTTCCGGTAAAACTCAGGTTGGATGGACTGGGTTTCGTCAGCATAGTCGTCAATCACTTCGTCAAAAAACAACTTTGATTGTTGGTATTTATCCATGACACTCACACCTTGCAATTATTAGTTTGGAGTAATAAGTCTATAACTAGGAGACCGATCGGTTTCTGCGTACCCTCGTACACTGAGCATTTCTAGAAATTCCTCCTGACAATACACCATCAACTCTTCATAAATAAAGTTATCTAATATAAGCGCCCCCCCTTCTCCCATTATATGGTTAACATAGCTCAACAAGAACTCATATGCTTCCCAGGTATACAAGACGTTTGCAGTTTCTCCCAAATATGTGTTCCGAATACCTAAATCCGCAAGTGCGACGGATGCATAAACCCCTACCAAATTAATCGTCTTATCCAGAGCCGTGTATTTCTTGATGAAACCCAGATCATTCTGAAAACTTTCAGGTACAGTATGCGTGCGTTGAGCGCGGATATAGGAAGAAATTGTTTCTGTCTTTCCAATTGTATAGGGTATCGACAATGCGTAAATAGCAATCAGCAGGCATATTGGAATAGCAAAAAGCTTGACAGAAAACCGCTCCAACTTTCCCAGTGACAGCACGAAGTCACGCCGCAAAAGCTTGCCCACGAAATAGCAAAGCATGAACTGCGCCGGCCATGCGACTGGAATCAAAGTACGTGTGTCCGAGCGTCCCACATAATAAACCAAAGAGATAATGCCCGTCGCGCAAAGGGCAACAATAAAAGTATGCTCATGAGATACCCTGCCTTTGCCCGTATTCTTGATCAGATACTGGACGATATATGCTACAGAAAAAGCGCAGATAGCGAACACAGGCATATACATGCTGATCCCGTCAGGCAAGGGCAGCATGCCATTTCCAAGTTGTGCAAAGGTGAACTGCGTATTGTACAGGCGGGCCAAGGCAATGGACTCTCCTGAGCGAATGAACGCAATGAGCCACATAATACCGAAAAAACCGCTGATCGACGCTCCGCATGCACCGAAATTAAACAGAACAGATCTCCACAATTTGCCTGTTCTCAGGTTGTATAGCAAGAGAGAACGCGTTAGTCTCGATACAAAAAACGCGCCTAATGCGGCCAGCCCGCTTTCGATATTCATGACGATGGCCAGGGAAGCTAGGAAGTATCCGCAGATATCGTAAAGACTTTTCCTATTTCGAATATGCTTTTCCAGAGAAATATAGCAAAGCATTGTTACCGGAAAGATTACGCGATGAGGTACCTGTTGATAGAAATAATAACCTCCATGTGCCGCAAAGGCATAAAACACCATGACATAAAGCACGAAAACACAAGTAAATAGGGTGCCCATAGGCGTTTGGGCGACAGATTTAGACAGTAGGAACAGGGCCGCAAAAATGACGGCACAGAGAACAGCTATGACGGCTATAAACCTGTGATATGTGAATCCAATAAGTCTAAGTAATGGTACGATGAAATAAGCATGGCCGCCATAGATTGATTCGGCCTCAACGCCGATACTTGCGCCATAATAGACATTGTATATGCTGGTGAAGTAATACGAATCATGATAGAGTGCGTTCGGGGCATAAAACGGATTGGGCTTGCAAATAAAAAACACCGCATATGCCGTGACTGCGGACGCAATGACAACACATAAAAACCAATGCCATCGCTTATCCATCATCCATGGCCATTTCTTGGGCGCAAGGAAAAGAAAAGAAAGCATTGCAGCGATCAAGAATATGACAAATAAGAGAACAAACACATTTGCATTAAGAAGCGTATCCCGAATGTAAAATCGATTTTGATGAGTATGTCTATAGTCCCATTCCACACGAAATAAACAATACAGCAGCAACGTTATACCAAGCCCGCTTACAAGCAAAGCCGTGTAACCGGATAGATTTTTACCCAACTGTTGGTGGGTAGGCTTATTGAGAAACTTTTCGATTAATAAAAACAAAAATAAAAAGCTAGCAAGAAAGAAACACCAAAAAAATACGAACCTCGTGAACTCGTGTGGTTCGGGCCGCAACATTCCTGCCGAGATTGGATAGCGGGCCAAGACTTCCGGCGTAAGATAGATCGTAGGATCAACCGGCGGCGTCAATGCTGTTGCTAAAAAATAAGCAAAAAGGAGGGAGACAAGAAATGAAAAAAGGAAACTAAAACGTGAATGCACCATAGACATCTCCTTAAGCCCGATCAATCACACAGCAAAAATCATTTCCGTGCATATCGTATTGCGCCTCTTCTATTCCAATGAACTTTTTGAAGTTATACATATATGGTAGAAAACGAACATGCAAATCAGGCGTAAAGCGATATTCGCGTTGGCAAGGCATTACGACAATCACCCGTTTTTTCGCAACGCGAAGCAACTCAGAAAGCGCCTTATTCCCATCTTCAATGTGCTCCAAAGCATGGGTACACACCACCGTATCAAAGCAACTATTTTCAAAAGGCAAGTTGGTTATATCTCCGCATACATAATTTACGCCTTTTTCCATTTTTTCCGAGACAATGACATCTAGCCCAATCACCGATTTTCCAAGTTTGACGATTTGCTCAGCAAGATATCCCCGGCCACAAGCAGCATCCAAAACAGTGTCCCCGACTACAGATCGCAGCACGTAGTCAAGGCTTTTTGGATTTAAGTCACTCGGTCGCCGTTGATTGATCGGGACGTCTTGGATGGAATGGTAAATTGTATTCAATTCGGCTTCAGATATAAAAGGATACCTATCTTTAAAATCCATTATCAACTTCGTTTTCTTGCCATAAGCGAACGAAATTATGAAATGCATTAATGGCCTGCAATCTCTCAGTATGGGCGGAAGGATATTATCCAAAATCCAATTGATTTTTGTCGTAATGCTCCGGTCCAATAATCCTTTTACCATCCTTTAGTCTCTCCTTTCGTCGCTGGACAAAGCATGTTGTTTCAAGCCGCTTCATTCCGTTTCTGCCTCAAGCCTGCTGAAGCTTCGCGTACGATATAGTTGGGTCTGCCCTTCACCTCACTAAAAACGCGGGCTAAATACTGCCCCACAATACCGATCGAAAGCAATTGAATCCCTCCCAAAAAGAGGATGATGCACATCATCGCTGCGTAACCGGTGACGTCAATGCCACCGATTAGCTTTTGGAGTACGAAATACAGGATCATAAAAAACGCTACCACACATACCAAAAGACCTAGCAGCGATGAAATCGCCAATGGCACCGTGGAAAACGAAATGATGCCCTCTAGCGAATACATGAACAGCTTCCCAAATGACCATTTCGTCTCCCCACTAGCGCGGACGACGTTTTGATACTCGATATACTGTCCTTTAAAACCGACCCATGTGAACAGGCCCTTGGAGAAGCGGTCCCTTTCTTTCAAGGATACGATTGCGTCAACTACGCAGCGCTTCATTAAACGAAAATCCCGGCAACCATCGACGATATCCATAGCCGAGAGCTTGCGGATGATCCTGTAGAATTGGCGTGCGAAAAAGGAACGAATCCTAGGTTCATTGACACGCGTCACGCGCCTTGCGCCAACAAAATCTAAATCAGTAGTGGTGAGAATTGCATGCATTTCAGCCAACAATTCAGGTGGATCCTGCATATCAGCATCCAGGATCGCGATTAAATCCCCCTGCGCGTATTCAAGTCCAGCCAGTATAGCGGACTCTTTTCCAAAGTTGCGGGAAAAGGAAAGGTAGCGTACGTTTTCATCCTTATCGCACAGGGATTTGATCTTGCCGAGCGTATTATCGCTGGAGCCATCGTCGACAAAGATAAACTCATGCTCCGCATTGGGCAAACGGCCAATGGTAACGAGAGCTGCTTGATAGAGCAAATCGACATTCATTTCTTCATTCAAACACGGAACCACAAAAGAAATCATAAATCCTCCGAACTCATAGTGCAATAAACTACTTTTCGCGATAAAATGCCCTTTTTCCTGTCAGGCTTTCAAAAAAAGTCATTGGTTAATGCAACCGATTATTCTCCATATCTCTCCACCCGAACCCCCGCCTCCCGCAGCAACTCCATTGAAAATTCATCCGGGTACCCATTTTTATACACCACGCGGCAAATGCCCGCGTTGACGATCATCTTGGCGCACATGGAGCATGGCTGATGGGTGCAATACAGCGTTGCGCCGTGGATGGCCACGCCCAGCTTGGCGGCTTGCACGATGGCGTTTTGCTCGGCGTGCACAGCGTAGCAGAGCTCCTGCCGCGTGCCGGACGAAATGCCCAGCCTTTTGCGCATGCACTCACCGCGCTCCACGCAGGTTTGGATGCCCGCCGGGGCCCCGTTGTAGCCGGTGGTCATGATCCGTTTGTCCTTTACGATCACGCAGCCCATCTTGCGCTCCTGCTGATAGCAGCTGGCCCACTTGGCGATCACCTCGATCATCTCCATAAACCTGGCATCCCATTTATCGAACATGCTGTACCTCCTTGCCCTTTTAGGCGTAGTATAGCGGGATGCAAAGCGCTCGTCAACGAGAAAGGGGCAATCCATACAACACAAAAGGATCGTTCAGCAGAGCGAAGCGGTATAAACTGATCGTGTTTTTTACCTGCACCAGCATGCATCTGCTTGCGCCAATCGTAGCATTGGCAATAAAGCCTTTTTCTTGTGCCATCGCTTGAATGGTGTACCACGGCTTTGTGGTGGGCGCCCAAGCTTCTATAAACCAGTCGGATTCCGGGTAGCGCCGTTGCGCCTCTTCCGAGGGCCTGAAGCGATCCTTTATTTCGGTGGGCATGCTGTCTTCCACATAATGCATGGACGACATGCGGTAGATGTCCACACCAAGCAGGAGTGCATACCCGCCCGAGTCAATCAGATGCGCAAAGCCTGCCGCATGTTTTTGCGCGTCCTTTCCCCATGCGGAGACTCGAAAAATGCCGTCTCCGGTCATGACATCCGGCATTTTTCGAAATGCTTCGGCCACCGCCCCCATGGCGGACGGTTCCTCATTTTCCGCCAGTATACGTACCTTCAGCGTCAATCCCAAGCGTTTGTCTTCATCGTCCAGCGGTAAATCGGGAGAAAGCCGGAATGTTGGCATCACGATGGCCCCATCCGTTCCGACGATGCGTTGCAGCGCCTCGATCACGGTCTTTGCGCCGCCTGCGACTTGGCCAAAACTGCGCAGCGAGCAATGCACTTCCAGCATCATGCCCCGCTTAACGCCCAATGCGCGCAGGCCGTTTTCCAATTCGGTTTTCGATACGGATGCAGTCATGTCAATTCCTTCCTGATTATCTTCTAGAGCGCAGAAGTGATCGCAGGTGCGCAAGTTTAATGTGGGGGAACACATGTCCCCATTGCGCACGGTAGTCGTTTTCGCTGTGCAATAGCAAGTAGCTGTCAAACAAACGCAAGATTTGCCGGATATACCTTTTGATCGAGCCATGGAATTTGAGTTTCCCTATCTGCAACGCAAAACAGTTGTCGTCGTGTACATTGATTTGCCATGAAACGATTTCCGGCTCCAAATAAAAAGATATGGTTGAACCCTGGCCATTGCTTAATCTGATTGCTGTGTCAATCAAATTAGACAGTGCATCTTCACCAACATAAGATGCAGTAAAAGTTTCTTCTTGTGTTGCATCAGAAATGGAAATATCCGCCCATCCATGTTCAAGCAAATCCAAAGATATGGAAAAATCATTCATCATCGCACCTCTTTCAAAACATGAACCGCCGCCCATACGCATAGCGTAAGCGGGTGATGTATGTGGCCGATGCCCCTAAGAAAAAGAGCGGGAAAAAGACACTGCTTGAACAAACGGCGGTGCTCACCGCATCCAATGTGGCGGTGCGCGCCCTGGGATTTTGGATGCGCATCTGGTTCTCCCGGGTAATGGGCGCTGAAGCGGTGGGCTTGATGGAACTGGCTTCCTCGGCTCATATGCTGTGGATCACGCCGGTTACGGCGGGGCTGCCACTGGCGGTGTCCAGCACGGTGGCCCAGGGAGGAGACGCCCGCCCGGTGCTGCTTGCGGCCCGGCGCCTGGTGATGCGGGTATGCCGGGTCATGCTGCCCCTTTTGCTGGTGTTTTCGCCGTGGATCGCTCGGTTGCTGGGCGATGCGCGCACCCTTCCGGCGCTGTGGGCGTTTTTGCCTTGCCTGCCGGTCCTGGGTTTGTCCGCCGCCTATAACGGTTATTGTTACGGCATCGGCACCACGGTGCCCCAGGCCCTCTCCGAGATAGTGGAACAGGGCCTGCGTTTTTTGCTGTCCGCCGCGTTGCTGTTTGGCCTGCGCAACGCCACCATCGCGTGGACGGCCGCCATGCCCGCCCTGGCAACCGCCATCGGGGAAGGCGTGGGGGTGGTGCTGGTAGCCTGGATGCTGCGCAAACAATTGCGCGGGGTGAGCCGCAAGCGGGACGCGGACATGGAACGCAAACTTTGGCGGTTGTCCCTGCCGGTTACGGGCATACGGCTCCTCAATGCCGGAGTACGCACGTTAAGCGCCATCATCATTCCCCTGCGCCTGCGCGCCAGCGGGCTGGCCGCGGCGGAAGCGATGGCACGGTTGGGTATGCTGCAGGGCATGGCGCTGCCCCTGCTGTTAATGCCTTCGGTGTTCACCGGGGCATTGGCGATGGTGTCTGCCCCGGCATTGGCATCCCGCAAGCGCGACCGCTGTGCCATGCGCGCCCTTGCCTGGCGTTTATTGCCTGCGGCGGCGGGTATCTCCCTGCTGTCCGCTGCAGTTGTATACGGAGCCGCGCCGCTCATCGCCACCCGGCTCTACCGCCAGCCCGATCTGTTTCCCTTGCTCCGGACACTGACGCCGCTGGTGGTGGTCTTCGGCGTGCAGCAGGTATGCAGCTCCCTGCTGGCCGGCCTGGGCATGCAACGCAAGGTGTTTATTGCTTCCCTGCTGGGGGCATTGTTTACGATGGCGCTCACATGGATATGGGCGGCCATGCCTTCCTTCCGGCTGATGGGCTGCGCCTACGCGATGATCGCCGGGCAGAGCCTTACGGCGCTGTTGAATTTGAGTCAGTTGATTGGAGCTTTAGGGAAGGGGTTAGGGATTAGGGGTTAGGGACTAGGAGAGGAACGGATAAGCCGAGCTGCAGACCAGTCATCCTTCCTCTATTCCCTAACCCCTAATCCCTATGCATGCCTACACCCAGCTCCGCATACATGACTATTCGGGCACGCAGGAGGCGCACCTTTCTTCACATGAAAGTTCACTGGCGAAAAGATGGTTTCCAGCTGGTTCGAACCGCACTCCGGGCAGGCGATCCGCTTTTCTGTTTTGTCGGTCACGGTCGCCCGCACGTTAAAATCCTTGTCGCAGCCGGGGCAATGCAAATCATAAAACGGCATGGTTCATCCTCCTAACCCCTATCCCCTAATCCCTAACCCCTCTACATCACGGCCAATACACCGGCACCTCAATGCCCTCTGCCAGTACCTTCTGCACCGTGATGCAGGCGTCGTTCATTCGCCTGCGGGTCGTCGCGTCCACCACTTCCTCCGTATTCTCGTCGTCAGCGCGCAGCACGCTGTACACATAACTCCCGGAAGAAACCCGGTCCCGCTGCACCCACATGGGCGCGTATCCAAAGTACACCAGCTTGGCGGTTTTGGCCACCGTATCCACCTGAAAATCAAAATGCATCACCATCGACGATGCCCCCGCCAGATCCCGCGTATCGGAAAGCAAGCTGCCCAGGGAATAGGCTACGATGGCTTCGTGGGATCTTCCGTTGGGCCCCTCGGTTTGCACGCGATCCACGCGCTGCACCACGTTGGGATGGGCCCCCACCACCAGGTCGGCGCCCATAGCCACCAATTGCTCACCCAGCGCTTTTTGCGCGGGCGTGACCTTGTTGCTGTTGCGTGTGCCCCAATGCGGCATCACGATCACCACGTCGGCCCCGGCTTTGCGGGCGGTGGCGATGTCGTTTCGGATCACGTCTGGATCTAGCAGCGGGATGGCGAAGCGGTCTTCCCTGCGGGTGCGCCGCTGGCCTTCGCTGCTAATACCGTAACTGTACGCCAGCACCGCCACCTGTACACCGTCCACCTGGATCAGGCGGACCGCCCCTACATCCTCCTTGCGAGGGGTCGCGCCGGTTACGATAAAACCCTTGGATTCCATCATGGTTACCGTGGTGCGAAGGCCCTCGATGCCGGTGTCCAGGGCACGCTCGTTGCCCAGGGAGAGCAGGTTGAACCCGGCGTATTTCAACGGGTCCAGCATGGCGTCGGGCGCGTTGTGATCCGAATACTCCGGCCCGGCAAAAGCGGACTCCACCGTACAAATCGTAAGATCAGCGCCGGAGAGCAGGCCCTGTACTTCGGTAAAAATGGTGTCGTAAGCAAAAGCGCCGGTATCCCGGTCAAAACCCGAATGACGTATGTTCCTGGGTACGGCAATACTGCCAGCCACCTTGATGTGCAGCAAGCGGGTGGGGGCTGGCGTAGGCCCTATGGCAGGTTCCCCGGTCGTTTCGGGATCCAGAGGCGCAGTTTGACCTTCCTCTGCGGTTTGGTGGCGCATATTTGATTCCTCAACGAATGGAGGCAGATCGCCGAACATCCGCTGGGCATCGATATGGGGATCGGCTCCGCCGCCCAAAAACTTGGGAAGAAGCCACGCGGTGGCGGCCAGCGTCGCTACGGTCAGCGCAAGCAACAGCACGGTGCCTAGGGACATTCCCCTGCCACGGCGCTTGCCCATGCCTCTCCCCCCCTTACCTCTACTCTATTATATCATGCGCTCCAGCAATTGCAGATTTCGGTCGATCAGCAGCCTATCGGTATCGTCGGGCAATGGGTACGGATTAAACTTGCGGAAGCAATCCACCTCGTAACCGCCCCGGCAGAGTTGGCTTTGGGCGGGCAGATAGGAGTTGCTGCCGTTGGTGCAGCTCAGCAGCAGCGTATGGGCAAGGGGGCTGTAATGCCGCAGGCGCAGGCCGATCTCCGATACCGTTTCAAAAGGAAAAGGAATCAGCGCCACCGGCCCAAGGCGCACGACGATTTGCCGGTATGTCAATGCCTGAGCTTCTTCCGCCGGAACCGGGGGTACGTAAGGAATCGCCACGTCGCCTACGGTCAGGGCCAGGGGTTCGTCGTAATACGTGCGGATGGATTTGTAAGCGCGCACAGCGTCGATGCCGGCCAACCCGCCTACCTCCATCGCGTGCCTGATGTCGCCGATGGAGTCTCCGTTGGCCATGCGAGGCGCTACATCCCCTTGGGTGCCGTTCACATACAGGGTCATGGCGCCGGACTCCTCTTCCAGCCGGTCGATCATCACGCCCGCCCAGTCTCGGGTAATCTCGTGGTTCATGCCGGCCGCCGTGCAGTGCGCCCCTACGTGCACAATATTGGCAAGGGGTTTGCCGTCGGTTCCGCGCAGGGCGACGACGGTCATCGTGGCGTCGTATATATCCCAGGGATTCTGGCCCAGGGTTACGCGATTGTCCCGGCCCAACTGCCTGCGGTTGATGCCCACCTTCGATTCGGTGACGCCCACGCCGGTCATCACAGGCTTGCGGTTGGCCATTGCCGCCCGGGCCGCAGCCACGCACTTGGGCACAAAGATGCTTTCGCAATAGGCCATGTCCACCGAACCCCAGCCGGAGAAACCTTCGGTGCACGGCCCGGAATGGGTGTGGGTGGCGCTGAGGATCACATGCTCGGCGGGGATGCCTGCAGCCGCCCCTGCTTTGCCCCGGATCTCATCGGCAATTTCGTTTTTTACCAGGCAAACCGTGGCGCTGAGCAGCAAGAACGCGGTGCCTTCCGATTCGATGGCCAAGGCGGTGACGGTAAGGTCGTCGTGAACGGAATCGCTGAATGTATGATCGTTGTATCCAAACAGGCGGCCACCGATTTCAGGGGTGATGATTTCCCGTGCAATGCCAGCGGTCAACGGCATAAAGCATCCTCCTCACCACATAATAGCAGAAAAGCGCGGAACATCGCATCCGCGCTTAAGGAACAGCGATCCGCCTAGCTACGCTTGCTCGGCAGCCGACACGGGGCAAACCTCGGCGCAGGCGCCGCAGTCGATGCAGGTATCCGCATCGATCACGTACTTGCTGTCGCCCTCGGAAATGGCGTCAACCGGGCATTCGCTCTCGCAGGCTCCGCAACTGATGCAGGCATCTGTGATTTTATAGGCCATCTTTTCTACCTCCTGATTTGTGATGCATTGTTAGGGCTATTTTAGCACTGGGCAGGCTCAAATGCAACTGAAAACTTCAAAACCCCTCCCCATCCAGCGCCGCCAAATCCAACAGGTCGTTCTCGTCGTATTCCTCCGATGTAGGCTCCTGCTCCTCCGCCTGGTTTTGCGCTACCTGGCCCGGCTTGGCGCAATCGTTTACCGGATACTCCTTGATCTCGTACCCATCGCCCTTGCCGATGCGCACCTTCACCATCTCTTTGAGCACGTTGATCTCCAGCACCGTAGCGACGCCGTCGGGCGTGATGATATCCTTGCCTATGCGGGGCATGCGCTTGCGGAGTTGCTCGTAAGTCTCCTGCTCGTACTTCAGGCAGCACATCAGGCGGCCGCACAGGCCGGATATTTTGGTGGGATTGAGGGAGAGGTTCTGCTCCTTGGCCATCTTGATGGACACGGGCTGAAAATCGCCCAAAAACGCGCCGCAGCAGATTTGCCTTCCGCAAGGTCCCAGGCCGCCGAGCATCTTGGCTTCGTCGCGCACGCCGATTTGCCGCAGCTCGATGCGGGTGCGAAACACGGAAGCTAAGTCCTTCACCAGCGCCCTAAAATCCACCCGGCCGTTGGCCGTAAAGTAAAACAGGATGCGGCTTTTGTCAAAGGTGTACTCCACGTCCACCAACTTCATCTCCAGTTTGTGCTGGGCGATCTTCTCTTGGCAGATGTTGTAGGCGTTGCGGGTATTCTCTTCGTTGTCCCGCGCGTTGCGGATATCCTGCTCGGTGGCTACCCGCACCACCTTGCGCAGCGGCGTGACCAACTGGGCGTCGGGGATATCCCGCGCGCCGGTGATCACCTCGCCAAACTCCAGGCCCCGGGCGGTCTCCACCACCACGGAATCCCCCGCCTTAATCTCCATCTGGCCGGGATCAAAATAGTAGACCTTACCAGCGCGCTTGAAGCGCACTCCGATTACCATCGACATGCTGCATTTTCCTCCGCAATATTGATCATCAACGTCTCCAGCACCGCCTGCAAAGAAACGTTGCTTGTCAGCATCCTTTTACAGCGCACCGCGCAGTCCATCAACCGCAGTTTGGCGCTCATGGGCGCACGCCGGGCAAAAGCCAGCCACGCGGTTGGATACGCGGCCCACTCCCGGCCGGTCGGCTCGTAGGCAGCCCGCATGGCGTCACTGAGGGCAGCCTGGGCGATCTCCAGCACCTGCTCGCCACGGGCCCGCTCCTCCTTGAACTCCGCGGCGGCTTGCAGCGCGCTGGAGCCGGTTTGCTCAAACAGCGCTCGCAGCACCTTCTCGCGCAAGGGCCAGTACCCCTCGTCCTCCTCCATGCACAACGCCTTACCCACCGAACCTTCTGAAAGGCCTGCTAGCAGGGATGCCTTTTCGCTTGATACGCCGTGAGCGATCAGGCGGCGCTCCACCGCCTCGTCGGGCAGGGGGGCAATGGCCAGCAAGCGGCAGCGGGAGCGCAGGGTGGGCAAAATCGCTTCCAAAGAATCGGTGGTGAGCAGAAACACCGCGCCGGTCGGCGGATCCTCCAATGTGCGCAGCAGGCAGTTTTGCGCCTGATGGGTCATACGGTCCGCCTGCTCGATCACCACCGCCTTGTGTCCCGCGCCAAAGGCCCGCATCTGCAGATCGCCGATCAATGTGCGGATGGCCTCCACGCCGATGGAGCGCTCCGGGCGGATCGTAAACACGTCCGGATGGTTGCCGTGGGCGATGCGCTGGCACTCCACGCAGGCTGCGCAGGGGCTGTTTTGGCGGCTCCCGCAAAACAGCGTACCCACGCACAGTTTGGCCAGGGTGCGCTTGCCCACGCCGCCCGGCCCAAAGAATAGGTACGCATGAACAAACTGCCCGGATCGAAAATCATGTTGCAGATTCTGGATCAAGGCAGCTGAGGGCGATTGCTCAAAAGCGCCGAACGTCAAATCTTTCAACTTGGATATCTACGCCCCTATATCTTCGCAAAATGCTCCACTTCCAGCACAAAGATCGTGGCGCCGCCCACCACCACCTCGATGGGGAAAGGCACGTACACGCTGGCCGACCCGGCCACCGGCGAAGGCGAGGTGGCGATTTGCTTGCGGCTCTTGCACACCTGCTCAATGATGTCCATGGCGGCCTGGTAGCGGTCGTTCTCCACGCCCAGCAGCAGAGTGGTGTTGCCCGCGCGCAAAAAGCCGCCGGTTGTGGCCAGCTTGGTTACGCTAAAACCGTCGTTCATCAGGCTGTTGATCAACCGGGACGCGTCTTCATCCTGCACGATAGCTACGATCAGCTTCATCCCGAACCCTCCTTTAACGCTGGTTTTCCTGTTTTTATTATAGCGCAGGGGGCG
>Ga0123353_10006188_pt1 | contig 15896 bp, 12 predicted proteins | sample TergutLab28metaG_3_FD_92763 | JGI IMG/M metagenome (GOLD analysis project Ga0123353, IMG submission 92763) | Labiotermes labralis P3 segment gut microbial communities from Petit-Saut dam, French Guiana - Lab288 P3 | ecosystem: Host-associated > Arthropoda: Insects > Digestive system > Gut ... | reverse complement strand
TAGATTTATGCCGTTACTCAGTATAAAGAAGAGGGCAGAGAAGAAAAAACTGTCGAAATTGCTTAAAATCGAAAGCTTTATTCAGGCACAATTTTTGAATTTTTTAGACTACATGATTATGAGCGGCACAAAAATAATAACACCTGCGATAATGTTACTTATAACATTCATCGCTGCGCCTCTTTTCTCCCAGCCCGCCTTCGGCGTTAAAGGCGGACTCTCGCTCTCAAACTTTTGGGGTGACGGTGTAGACGCTTTTCATCAAAACGAAAATATCGCTGATTTTGGTATTGATAGAATTCAGGGAAGAGTTTTACCGTTTGTAAGCGGCGGACTGTTCTTTCGCTTCGATATAATTCCATCATTTTTATCAATTCAACCAGAACTCCTTTACATAAGACAGGGCGAAAACTGGAAGCTGAAAAGCGCCGGCCATAAAGAATATACAAATATACACGTTGACTATCTTACAGTGCCCGTATGCGCAAAACTTATGATTCCATTTGAAAACGCGCCCCTCACATCAGGCGTTTACGCAGGCCCTGCCGTTTCGTTAAGAGTGCACGCTAACGCGAAAAACATAGACGCCCTCCCCGATCTTCATAATCGATCTATGCCTGATTGGGGAACAAATATCACCGGCAAAACCAATCCGCTTGATTTTGGACTCGCGGCGGGCTTTAACATGGATATAGCCTCCGGCCCGGGAGAGATAGTTATTGATTTTCGTTTTCAATGGGGATTCATTGAGGTTTTTGAGATGAATAAAGATTTTCGGAATTACTCTTTTTCGATGATGGCTGGATATCAGATTTTTTTGCGCTGATCTGTTTTATGAAATGCCGCCGGCGGCAAACTATACTGAGTAGCGGTATAATCTGACCGCATACAAATACATTAAATAGTTAAAATAGTTGCGTTGCCTGATTGAATATTGTACTTTTATTCTACTTTTATATATCATACGATTAAATATTGGCTTACACCTCAATAAACACGGTGCGGCCTATTTAATCGTGTCTTCAATAAAACACTGTCTGACATTTTCTGAGACAATAGTGATGAATAAAACAATAGACGCAATAATCGCGGGAGCCGGTTCCGGAACACGGCTCGGACACTTCATCCCAAAAGCCTTTGTTCCCATTGGCGGTGAACCTCTCCTCAGCTATTCCTTAACCGCATTTTGTTCACATCCGCAAATTAACTCTGTGATATTAGTTGTCAGCGCGGATATGCTTAATCAGGCAAAAGATTTTGTCAGCGGCAATAATGATTTCAAAGACAGAGTTATAGTGACAACAGGCGGTGATGAACGATGGAAATCTGTCCAAAACGGTATATCATTATCAACAAATGAATGGGTGTTGATCCACGACGCCGCCCGTCCGTTTGTAAGCCATGAGGTTATAAATTCACTCCTTGAAAAGCGAAGCGAGTTCGAATGCGCCATAACCGTAACGCCCGAAGTTGACACAATCCGCACCATTGACGGGGATAAATGCGGGGTGACCGTTGACAGATCAAAACTCCTGCGCGTAGGCACCCCGCAGCTTTTCAAAAGAGAGCTTATAGCATCGGCTTTTGATCAAATAGAAAAAATGGACGCTCCCCCAACCGACGAAGCCGCGCTTATTGAAAGCCAGGGAATAGCGGTTGGCTACGCGTGGGGTGATCCGATAAATTTTAAAATAACAACCAAATCCGATCTAAAAATCGCGGAGGCATTGCTTGAAAGAAGAGATGAAAAGATGCGGCTGGGCGGGCGATGACCCGCTCTACATCGCCTATCACGACAACGAATGGGGCGAACCTGTTCACGACGACCGTAAACTCTTTGAGATGCTCATACTTGAAGGGGCTCAGGCGGGATTATCGTGGATTACTATCCTTAAGCGCAGAGATAATTATAAAAAAGCGTTTGCTAACTGGGACTGGAAAAAGGTCGCTAAGTTTACACAGGACGATGTTGAGCGGCTTATGGCAGACAGCGGGATCATCCGCAACCGCCTTAAAATAGAGAGCACCATAAAAAACGCAATTCTGTTTGAACAGGTGCGTAATGAGTTCGGGTCTTTCGATAAATATATTTGGCAATTTACTGACTACAAGGTAATTTATCCCTCAAAAAAACTTCGCCGTTTGGAGGATATCCCCGCAACTACGCCGCACTCCGACGCAATGAGCAAAGATTTGAAAAAGCGAGGATTTAAATTTGCGGGAAGCACCATCTGCTACGCTTTTATGCAGGCTATTGGGATGGCGAATGATCATATTGAGGGATGTTATAAAGCCCCAGGCGTTGCCGGGAGTTGACAGAAAGCCCACGGCGTTGCCGCGGGTTGATTGATTTAGTCCCTTTGGGGCAAAAACATTTGAATAAAGCGAAATCATCATTAAGTAAAAATGCAGAAATTGGGCGAAAAAGGGTTATATTTTAATGGGCTTGACGGACTGCGGCTTATCGCCTCTGTCAACATCGTGCTGTTTCATTTTCAGTACAGCGGCGCCTTTCACGATATGGGGGGCAGCCCAGGGTGGTTTTTCCGCATTATAAAAGGCCCCGCTTTTCACGCGAGCCTCTTTTTTATTTTGGGCGGATTTATATTTGCCGCAAAGTTTGCTCCAAAAATATCTACTTTTAAAAGCCGGTCGTTTCTTAAAAAACGCTTCTTGGAACTCTATCCTCTGCATCTTATCACAACTCTTATAATGGCTTCGCTTTTTGTAATAAAAAGATGGGGTGCGGAGAGTATCGACTGGGGGAAATTAGGCGCTTCTTTATTTATGCACCTTTCGTTTTTGTGGTCGCTGTTTCCGTTTGGAACTTTTAACCTCAATACCCCGTCCTGGGCGCTAAGCGCAATGTTTCTTTGTTATCTTCTATTTGGCCCGATGCTCAAATGGGCTTTTTCAATCAAGAATAAAAGAGTCGTGATAATGTTCATCGCTCTGTTTTTTCTCCCTCTTGCCGTATGGGGATATTTTTACAGTGTGATGGGAACACCGTACGAGTATTATCATTTCTTCCATACATTTGCGCCGATACGGTTATTTGAATTTGGACTTGGAGTGCTTCTCGCACGCTTTTTTATTTTACAAAGAGAAATTAAAAATTATGCTGCAGATGGGGCGTCATCAATCAATAATAACAAAAAATACTGCTTAAAATCTCTATGCTGTGATCTTGCGATTGCGCTTTGCGTCTTTCTTGTATACTCTAATCTCAGTCTGCAAAACAGAGGCGATTCCACCCTTAGATTTTTCTCCTATCACCTCTTTATGGTTCCGCTCTATCTTACGATTCTCTACATCGCCGCACTTGAAAAAGGGGTGATTGCCCGCGTATTATCACTCCCAGCTCTGCGCAAAATCGGGCGGACTTCGTTTTACCCCTATTTGATACATATTCCTCTTATGTCAATAGTCACGATGTACTGCGAGAGAGTGCTTAACTACCGCAAATTTATGCACTCGCCTGTCAACATTTTAATCTTTATGACAATTCTTTACGGATGCAGTTATCTATACGTATACGCGCTGAGAAACAGACTCAGGCAGCGTAAGAAGGAAGCGGAGGCGATACAGGTATTGCAGACGGTCAATACGAATTAAAATTATTTGATGATGACAACTTGATCTTTGAGTCAAAATTTTTGATGATAATCAAACAATATCACTTAAACCCGGCATTCTTAAGCCCGCCGATCTCCCGTACCGTAAGCTCTCTAAACTCTCCTGTTTTCATCTCGCCAAGTTTCACAGACCCAAACGCTATGCGCCTGAGCTTGCGAACCTCATGGCCTATCCCCTCAAACATACGGCGGATTTGGCGGTTCTTCCCTTCAAACAGCGTGACTTCGTACCAGCACTGTTCATCCTTTACATCAACAAGATTTACAGACGCCGCGCGCAGAAGCTGACCCTCCGATTCTATTCCGTCAATTAGTGTTGATATCTCCTGCTTTTCAAGCGGTTTTCCGGTTCGCACAAGGTACACTTTCTTAATGCGGAAACGGGGATGAGTTAATGCGTGGATAAGATCACCGTCATTTGTGAGCAAAAGCAGACCTTCGGAGAGATAATCAAGTCTGCCGACATATTTGAGAAGATCCGCGTCAAGTCCGTCCCGTCTTAACACATCGTAGATTGTGGGACGTCCCTCGGGGTCGTCTTTTGTTACCATTATCTGACGGGGCTTAAAATAAGCCCAGTATTCGAGTCTTTTTACAGGCCGCAGAGTTTTCCCTTTATATTCTACTTTGTCATTGATAGAGACTTTCGCGCCAAGCTCGGTGACTTTTTCGCCGTTGATAAAAATATGACCGCTCTCTACAAGCTCATCGCATTTTCGTCTTGAACCGAGGCCGCATTGAGCGAGGTAGCGGTTTATTCTTAGTTGTTCACTGTTTTCTTTCATGAAACGTCCTTATTTAATAATAGATCATTGTATAAAATCTGTCACCGATGAACAAACTCTCACAGGTATTTTTGTTAATTTACCGATGCGGTCAGCCGAATATCCGTCAAGCGTATGTCCTCTGTTATTAAACATCGCTTTGGGCAAAATCGCTTCTATTAACGGTGATTTTTTAGCTGATTCCTTTATTTTTTTGATGACGTCATGGGCGCAAAGCAGGCCAGCGACAGTAACGGATGTTCCAAAATAATTGTTCTCTACTGCCTGTACATCAAATTTTTTAGCGGTGTATGGAGTGATATCATCCAATACTTTTTTTAGATAAGGATATGCTGAAACACCTGTTATCACGAGAGTATTTTTTTTATCATGTTTATTGCGGTGATTATTGTTGATTTCACCTTTTTGTAATTTTCTTTTGACAGCCGACGCCTCCTGCAGCAGCTGCCTTGCAAGCCCTACCCCATTTTCTATCTGCGGATAATCTTCGTAATAAGAGCGGGGCGGAATCGGTAAATTTGCCCTGATAAACAGTTCATCGGCACAAAAAAGTTTACGCACGCCATCCTTTTTTGCCATTTTGCCGGATACGATTCCCATTTTTTGACAGACGTCAAGCGCTAACTTTTTGTCAACCTGAGGAAACGGACGTTTTTTATGCTTGGTGACGCCTGCGGGAACTACAGCTATCGAAAGTAAGTTATCACCAAACTTGAACAGATCCGCGATAGTCCTGTCAAGCACAGCTCCATCATTAAATCCCGGACAAAGGACAATCTGCGTATGAAAAGCGATCCCGTTTTTGCTTAAAAATGATAACTGTTCGCGAACGTCGGGCGCATGTTTATTTCCAAGCATGACAGAGCGTACTTTGGGGTCGGTTGCGTGTACTGATATAAAGAGCGGCGAGAGTCCTATATCTGCGGCTCTTTGTAAATCTCCCCGTGACGCGGATGAGAGCGTAACATAGTTGCCGTTTAAGAAAGAGTGTTTAAAATCCTCATCCTTTATGTAAAGAGATGATCTCAAATTAGGCGGCATCTGATCAATAAAACAAAAGATACAATGGTTTGTACAGTGATTTACAGGATTCTCGTAAAAGTCAACTTCAAGCCCGCTCCCCTGCTCCCGCTCAATCTCTAAAACGCCCTCTCTTCTTCCCCGCTCTATTTCAATCTCAAGGAACTGCTCTGCTGCGTGATAGTAAAAATCCAGTTCATCATAGACGGCATTTCCGTTGATGGAGATAATGCGGTCAAGCGGGCGCAGTCCTGATTGAAAAAAGAGGCCGCCGCGCGGCAGTGAACGAATTTTCAGTCCGATATCATTAGCTTTTGTGTTATTAAATCTGTTCTTTTTGTTCACCGGATATATCTTTCAAATTTTTAAATTAAGCAAAACAAATATAGTTTACGCCTTTTTGCCGATATAATATTATATTGATATCATCAAGCGATAATAATATTTTTGATTTCTGTCTATATATAGAAGGAGCATCCGCACAAATGACACGCAGCGCAAGCGTAACACGCACTACAAAAGAGACCGATATAAAATTAGAACTCGTTATCGGCGGCGATGGAAGCTCGGATATTAAAAGCGGCGACGGGTTTATGGATCACATGCTTACGCTCTTTGCAAGACACGGGCTTTTTAATTTAACTCTCGAATGCAAAGGCGACACCCATGTGGATTTTCACCACAGCGCAGAGGATATCGGCATATGCCTTGGACAGGCGCTTAAAAAAGCGCTGGGTGACTGCCGCGGGATAAACCGTTACGCATTCAGCTATGTTCCGATGGACGAATCATTAGCCCGCGTCTGTCTTGACATAGCGGGAAGGCCGAACCTCGTATATTCGGTGCCGTTGACAGATCGTAAAATCAATAATTTTGAGTGTGATTTGGCTGAAGATTTTTTTAAGGCGTTCTGCGACCACAGCGGCGCCACGGTGCACGCGGACCTCATAAGAGGCCGCAACAGCCACCACTCTCTTGAGGCGGTTTTTAAAGCGTTCGGCAAAGCGCTCAGCACCGCATGCGCAATAAACAGCGCCGCGGCAAACGAGGTGCCGAGTACAAAAGGCGTTTTGTAAATGCTTAATTGGGTTATGTATCGCGCAATATTCCATTTCCGATTGCGTATTATCTTCACAAAAAAAATTTTTTTATGGTTTTTTGCCGTATTTTTTAGTAATTTAATATATTGAGCGGTTTTTCACTGCTCCTTAATCTGAAAACATGTACGGTAATGATAATGATCATCACCGCAAACAATACAAGTACACGCACACGCGCTAAAGGAAAAGTTAATGGCTAAAAGAAAATTTCTTATCGCAGCAACAGCGGCGGCAGCAGCGGTTGTATTCTCTGGATGCTCTAAAAAAGACGCGGCGGATGATATGGAGTTTACGCAGATTGCCAAGTCTACGCCGTCTGTACCGGAAAAGAGATCCAACGCGGATATCTTCGATGAATTTTACATGGTAGACGAAGATAGAAAACCGGCGGCAGCTGAAAAAAGCGCGGCGGCTCCCGCGCAAGCACAGCGTCCAAGAAACGAACTGCCGGCCGGCCGTACTCAGCCGGCTCCTCCGCCGCGCGCAAGCGGTTCGTGGAACTTTGTTACAAACGGTCCTTATGTAGTGCAGGTAACTACCTCCGCCTCACGCGCCGGAGCACAGAAACTTGCAAACGAACTCAAAGCCGCAGGCTTCCCCGCCTATGTAGCCGAAGTCAGAAATCCGACTCCCGCATTGCAAGGAGTATACTTCCGCGTGCGTATCGGCTCTTTTAACGGTCTTTCCGAAGCGAGAGCTTTTGGAGAGAGTGCGCTCAGACCTATGGGGCATGACTATTGGGCCGACAGAAAATCAAATGATAATGTAGGTATAGACGGCCGCGGATTTGGCGGCGGCGCTCCCGCTCAGCAATACAGTCCGGCGGCGGCGCCTGCGGCCAGACCTGCTCAGGCGCCGGCACCGGCTCCAGCTCCTCAGGCAGCGCCGGCGGCAGCGCCAGTTCCGGCTCCGGCACCTCAAGCAGCGCCAGCACCAGTTCCAGTTCCGGCACCTGCTCCGCAAGCAGCGCCGGCTCCAGCGCCGGCTCCAGCTCCTGCACCCGCTCCTCAAGCGGCTCCAACACCTGCGCCAGCTGCGGCGCCTGCCGCGGCTCCCGCACCTGAAACAGAAGAAGCTGCCCCCGCCGGCGGCAGAAATAATAGAGGATCAAGAGCAAACAGAAGAGAAACAGCTCCGGCAGCACCAGCACCTGCCGCTGCTCCGGCACCGGTACCGGCTCCTCAGCCAACACCGGCCGCTGCTCCGGCACCTGCACCCGCTCCTCAAGCGGCACCGGCTCCAGCTCCAGCACCGGCAGATAGACCGGCCCCAGCCCCCGGTGCGGCGGCGCCTGCACCGGCTGCTCAAGAGAGCGGCGGCGATGATCAGTGGGATGACTGGGATTCAAGCGACTGGGGAACGTCAGACTGGTAAATGCTTGTCTCCATACAGAACTTAGGGTGCAGCAAAAATCAAGTTGACGGAGAGCGTATCTTACAGCTCTTCGTCAATAACGGTTTCGCGATCGCAGAAGACCACAGCGCCTCAGATATAATAATTGTAAATACATGCGCGTTTATTAAAGAGGCTCAGGAAGAAGCTATCGCCGCTATTCTTGATATGACTCAGATACGTAAAAACGGCCGATGCCGTACGTTAATCGTAAGCGGCTGCTTCTCTCAGCGCTACCGCGAAAATGTAAACCGCGAGTTCCCGGAAGTTGACATATGGGCAGGGGTTGATGATTGGGAAAAGCTGTTACACTCGCTTCTTAAAGACAAGTATAAAAGCAGTAAACAAAATCATTCGCGTTTCGAAAGAGCGCTAAGCGAACCGATCGCCACTCAATACATAAAAATCGCCGAAGGATGCTCCCACAGCTGCTCTTTTTGCGTTATCCCGTCAATCCGCGGAAAATTTAAAAGCCGAAATCAAAATGATATAATAGAAGAGGCGCGGTGGCTCTGCGAAAAAGGCACACGCGAGCTTATTTTAGTAGCTCAGGATACTTCGTTTTATGGACGTGATATCAATACAAATTTGATAACGCTGCTTGAAACGCTCCTTAAAAACACGCAATTTCCCTGGATCAGGATGATGTACCTTCATCCTCAATTAGTAAGCGATGATTTACTTACGCTTATAGCGGCAGAAGAGCGGCTCTGCTCATATTTTGACATACCGCTGCAGCATATCAGCGATACAATACTAAAGAGCATGAACCGCCGCCCTCTCTCAAAAGAGCTGTATCGTCTTGTTGACCGAATCAAAAGCAAAGTAAGCGGCGCGACGCTGCGCAGCTCCTTTATACTCGGCTATCCCGGCGAAACTGAAAAAGAGCACAGCGAACTAAAACAGTTTATACAGTATGCGCGTTTTCATAAGATGGGCGTCTTTCCATTTTCACCGGAAGAGGGCACTAAAGCTTATAACATGCGGCCAAGACCCCGCGGCGCGACCGTACAGCGGCGCTGTGATGAGCTCATGAGCATACAGCAGGAGATAAGCCGCGAACTGCTTGAGGAAAAAATCGGAAGCAAGCAGCAAATAATAATAGACCGGGTAAGCGACGATCACGACTTTAACTACGAAGGCAGAACTTTGGGAGATGCGCCGGAGGTTGACGGCCGGGTTTTTATTCAGTCCGGTGATTTTAATCCTGGTGAAATTGTTACTCTCAAGATTATTGGAGCGAGTGATTACGATTTGTATGCTGAATACACTGCATGACGATGATTGATTTTATCCCGCGCCAATGAAAATATACCGGTACACGACACGAGTTTACACCGCACCGCACACAGCTGGCACAATAATTGCCCCTTACAGACAGATATACCGATATACGGCACGCGCTTACACTATACCGCACGCAACTGCACGCAGAGCCGTGAGGTTGCTTAGCGGCACAGTGTAAACGAGTGCCGCTGCTCAGTATAAAAGCAATTTGCAAAAGACACTGCTTATCTGTAAAAGGGGCCTTATATTTATGGAAAAACCGGATGTAAAAACAGCTGTTATAGAGTTTATTAACCGCAATTTTCTCATGGGTACAACTCAAATTAAATACGGCGAGAATGATTCGTTTTTGGAAAAAGGGATTGTAGATTCCACAGGAGTTCTTGAGATGGTGGGTTTTCTGCAGGAAACTTTTGCAATCACGGTTGAGGACGATGAGCTTTTGCCTGAGAATTTAGACACAGTGAGCAGCATAGCCGCTTTTGTCGCCAAAAAACAGCAGCTTAGCGGTTCACGTACAAGAATATGAATGATATAGGCAGACAATTTGTAAACAGTGAAATAGGAGTGGCGCGTTTATGATGCCGGCTGATTCAACAAAAGTGATCCCTGATCAAAAGCGGAGCGCTGTCAATTTAAGCGCAGAAGATTTGCGGATTGACGCCGCGGCGGAAGCAGTGCGGATATGTACCCATATCCAAAACTACATGGTTAAAGTCAGGCGGAGAGGCGCCGTCATAGGTCTTAGCGGCGGCATAGATTCAAGTGTAACAGCGGCGCTGTGCGCAAAAGCGCTCGGAAAAGAGCGGGTTTTGGGTCTCCTTATGCCGGAGCGCCACAGTGCGGCCCAAACCTCTTCCCTTGGCTTTAAAGCCGCGGCAGCGCTTGGCATTGAGGCGCAGGAGCACGAGATCTCCGGGATCCTTGATGCGAGCGGATGCTACCTTATGCAGGAGAGAGCGGTAAAGTCTGTAATCCCCTCTTATATACCGGGATCACCATTTAAAATTGTTCTGCCAGCCGGGAGCGAAACTTATAAGCTCTTCTCCATTGTAGCTGAGCTTCCCGATGGAAAAATTGTAAAAAAACGGATGACCCACGAAGCGTATTTGAACCTTGTAGCCGCTACAAATTTTAAACAGCGCATCCGTAAAATGATAGAGTACTATCACGCGGACCGTCTAAACTATGCAGTCGCCGGAAGTCCAAACCGTCTTGAATATGATCAAGGATTCTTTGTCAAAAACGGAGACGGCAGCGCGGATATAAAACCTATAGCCCATCTTTACAAAACGCAGGTTTATCAATTAGCGGAATATCTTGGGATCCCTTCAGAAATAAGAAGCCGTCCGCCCACTACAGACACATACCCAATGGAGCAGTCTCAGGAAGAGTTCTATTTCTCACTGCCCTATCAAAAGATGGATTTATGCCTCTTCGCAAAAAATAATGGATATGGGAGCGAAAGCGTGTGTGAAACAGTGGGTTTAAATCCCAAAGAGTGCGAAGCGGTATTCAAAGACATAGATGTAAAACGCAGCACAACAAAATACCTGCATCTTAAACCGGAGCTCGCAGGAGATATACCGGAAATCCATATTTAGCCCAACGGGCTGCAATCAAATAGCCCCCGGCAACGCCGGGGGGTGCGGATGATAACACCGGGGTGTACGGGTGATAACACCGAGAGATGCAGGTGATAACACCGTGGGGATGAGGGCAATGACGGCGGTATGGACACAGACACGCGTCAAATAGATGGTTTATTGGCAATTTCACCATTACATCATATATTTTTATTGCATGGCTAAAAAAGGTGCAGTATCTTAATGACAGATATAATAAAAAATTGGCATCATCAAGAAACGGACGGCAAGCGGCGCCCTTTACGCGGTGATGAAATCAAGCAGCTCACCGCGCAGTTTAACAGCGCTTCCGACTGGAGTAACATATATGTTACCGATGGATTTAATGTATCAAAAATCCACAGATGCAGTTTTGAGGGACGTGTTGAGATAGGCGTTTTTAGTGATGATACTTTGCGGTATGAGAATATAACGCTCAAAACGGGGCTCTACGGAAGCCATTTCAGAGATTGCGTTATCGGAAATAATGCCGCTGTTCATAATCTTCTTTACGGCAGTAATCTGTATATTGGTGATGATGTTCTTATCTTAAATGTCAACGAAATATCCAGTAGTGAAAACGCCTCTTTTGGGATGGGAATCAGCAGAGACGCGGATCATTTAAGCACGGCGGTAGAGCTTATAAATGAGAACGGCGGCAGGGCGGTTCTCCCTTTCCCCGGTATGACCTGTACAGACGCGTTTTTGTGGTCATCCAACAGGGCCGATAAAGAGTTAATGAGCCGTCTTGCAGAAATTACGCGTAAGAGCTGCGAAGAGATCTGTCCCAATAAGGGTGTAATAGCGCAATCCGCAGTGATCCTTAATGTAAAAGCGATCCGCAGCGCGTTAATAGGGCCGGATTGTATTGTTGACGGAGCGGAACTTATCACAAATTCAACTGTTCTGAGTGACAGCGAAGAACCGACAAAATTAGGCGCCGCCGTTCAAATCAAAAATTCGATTATCGGTTATGGGAATGAGATAAATTCAGCCGCGCAGTTATCATCCGTAATAACAGGAACAGCGGTTTCTCTTTCGCAATCCACAAGAATTTGCCACTCGTTTATCGGCGACAACTCTTTTATATCATGCTGTGAGATCGCAAACTCTCTTGTGATGCCGTTTCACTCCCAGCACCACAACAACTCTTTTCTCATTGCGTCAATTGTAGGGGGCCAAAGCAACATCGCCGCCGGCGCGACTATCGGCTCCAATCATAACAGCCGCACTAATGACGGTGAGCTGTGGGCAAAACGGGGATTTTGGCCGGGGCTATGCACAAGTTTCAAGCACAACTGCTCTTTTGCGTCTTTTACAATGGCGGCCAAGGGCGACTATCACTCGGAGCTTGATATCAAACTGCCGTTCAGCCTGCTTGCGCTTGATCATCAAACCGGTGTGCCTGTAATCTTCCCCGCTTTTTGGTTTACGCATGATATGTACGCAACTATGAGAAACGCGCAAAAATTTGTAAAGCGGGACAAAAGAGTTTTCCGTCAGCATCAGCAGTTTATTGAGCATGATATTTTGGCTCCGGATACTGTTGAGGAGATTTTTGAGGCGCTTTACCTAATTGAACTTTGGACCGGTGAAGCGTCATTTACCGCAAAGGGAATCTCTTTTGATGAGAACAGTTTTGATGAGATAATTTTAGAGGGTAAAAGAGTTCTGCTTGAAGACCCCTCTTTCTGTTCAACACTCGCGATTAAAGCAAAATGCGTTGAGAGAGGCAGATCGGAAACCATACTGAAAAACGTAAGCTGCGCTTACAACATGTATCGATCAATGATACGCTATTACTGCGCAAAAAACCTGCTGCCGTACATGCAGGAAAACCGCATCACCTCTTTTAATGAGCTTCGCTCAAGTCTCGGTACGTTAGTAAAACAAAACGACGAAGAGTGGATTAACTGCGGTTCTATGGTTATAACCCAAAGCACTTACCGTGAATTCATTGAGCTAATAAAAAATCCTCAAACAAAAATATGGAGCGACGTACACGATTTATTTGACTCTTTTTCATTAGACTATATAAATATAAAAATCGCTCACGCGTTTTATGCTCTCACAATGCTTGAAGGAGCATCGCCGCAGGAGATGCAGGAGGAGAGTTTTTGGCCGTTCTTGCGGGAAGTCTGCGAAGACTGCAAAACAATCGCGGCTCTTACCCTCTCCTCAAGAGCCAAAGACTTCAGCGATCCGTTCCGCACCTTTGTTTACAAATCAGAAGAAGAGATGCAGTGCGTTTTAGGTTCAATAGAAGATTCTGTCGTAAAACAAACCGCGGAAGAGATGGAAAAACTTATAGCGCTCGCAACTCAATACAGCATGGAACCGGAAACTGCCGCCGGCGGCGATGATGATGATTTTTTCTTTTGAAATACTGCCCGAGGCCGGAATCGAACCGGCACGGCCTGTTCAGCCAGGGGATTTTAAGTCCCCAGTGTCTACCTATTCCACCACCCGGGCGTGATTTTACGGCAGTCAATAAAAATGGGTTATTGCAACCGCAAAATCAAGGGGAAAAAAATATTCTTAATATTTGCGGCGAGGAAATCCGCGGTTTCTATACAAGAAAATTGCCTATGTGATATGCAATAATCTATTTTTATCATTAATAATCATATACAGACAAGGCATGCCTTGTCTCTCAAATCCAATTTTTTATTGCAAAAAATGTCCACGACAAAAGAACAAAATCAGCAAAAAACTGATACAAAACCCGCTCCCGATCTCAAAGCCGCTTCAGACAAGAAGCCTGCCGCGATAAATCTTATTTGGCTCTATATTGTTGTAATCAGCATAATTGTAGCGGCTTACACCGGCAGAATGGACGCCGTAGGCAAGGCTTCGTTTGACAGCGCAAAGCGTGCCGTTGAGCTTGCCATAAGCCTCATTGGAGCGATGGCGCTTTGGCTTGGGATTATGAAAGTGGCGGAGTCCGCGGGGCTCATGCGGGCGGTTACCCGCGCTATACGGCCCGTTATGGTTTGGCTTTTTCCTGATGTGCCCGCTAACCACCCCGCAATGAGCGCAATCATAATGAACATGGGCGCCAATATGCTTGGCATGGGCAACGCCGCTACGCCAATGGGTATAAAAGCAATGCAGGAGCTTGACAAGCTCAATCCGGAAAAAGGCACCGCTACTAACGCGATGTGTCTTTTCTTGGCGATCAATACGTCAAGTGTTACGATATTGCCTTTGGGGGTGATAGCTGTGAGAGCGGCGTCCGGTTCAACAAACCCGGGCGGAATTCTGCTGCCTACGCTCTGCGCGACATTATGCTCCACGGCAGCCGCAATTTTTATGGCGAAACTTCTCAGCCGCAGAAGTGAGAAAAAGTTTATCCAAGCCTCTCTATCAACACAAATAAGCGGTGAGACCGCTGCGGAAGAGGCTAACAATTCACAAATACAGACTGAAGAACTCTCGCCGCCGGGAAAATTTGGTAAATTTGCCGCATGGGGCGCTTTGGCGCTGTTTATAGGCGCCATACCTTATACGATTATGACGGGCGGTCCTGTAGGAGGCGTTTTTGAGAGCATTACCGCCTCCACGGCGTGGCTTATCCCCGGCCTTATTATCGCGATACTTTTGGGCGGATATCTGTGCGGGGTAAAAGTATATGAGACAGTAACCGACGGAGCCAAAGAGGGGTTTCAGGTTGCAATAAGGATCATCCCTTTTATGGTTGCGATTTTTGTAGGTATAGGTATGCTTCGCTCAAGCGGAGCGCTTGATCTCTTTACAGGCATCGCGGGCAGCTTTACAAAGCTCATAGGAATGCCGGCGGAAGTTCTCCCCCACGCGCTCTTGCGTCCGCTCTCAGGCACAGGCGCTTACGGATACATGGCAGAACTCATACAAAAAGCTCCCGACTCGTTAGAGGCGTTTATGTCATCCATACTTCAAGGTTCTACCGAAACTACGTTTTATGTTTTGGCGGTTTACTTTGGAGCTATAGGAATCCGCAAAACACGCCACGCGCTGCCTGCCGCGCTTTTTTCTGATGCTGTTGGGATATGCGCCGCGGTGCTGTTTGCGAATCTGTTTTTTAATATGTTTAATGGTTGAGCTATACTAAACCACGGCATAAATTGACACTGTGCCGCTAAGCAGCAGAGCCGGCCCTGCGTGCAGTTGCGTGCGGTGCAGTGTCAATTTATGTTGCCGTTCACCAGTATATAATGTTTGTCAATCTCTATACATAATGATAAATAATGCGATGCGGTAATCACGGCGAAAAAAGCACAACATGTTTCGGAAGCAGCGGAAAACCGCTCTCGGTCTATTATTCTGAACATGAGGCGCGTGAAGGCGCTTATCATGTAAAGACACAATACCGTTTAAATCTCTCCCCGTATCAATGCTCAAAATGCGGATTATGGCACTTATCGCCAAGCTCGCGCCAAACGCCAAGCCGTGAATGTATCGCTTGCGGCAAGAGTCTCTACGAATCAAAAGCTACCGCTCAAAAAAGGGCGGGGATTATTGAGGATGAACAGGGAATACGGTTAAAGGTGTATAGATGTCCTTATGAAAACGGCTGGCATTTGTCAAAAATTGAGCGATGACCCCTTGCAAATAAAAGCAAGTCCCCCACTAAAAAAACCAGTTGCCCGCAATACCCAACAAATATTATTTTCAAACTAAATTAGGAAACGTCTCTTTCATTTCTCACTTCCCATGTTTTCACTTACGTTTTTTAAACGTAAGGAATCCAACGCACAAAAAGACGTGCGTTGTTTATTATTGTGTAATTTTGCGTTTTCGGTTCTCAAAGAAGATCAATTACAACGGGCGAAACGTATAACTGTGAACAGGAGGGGTGAAAATGATAGCCGCAAATCCCAAAAGCAAAGGGGAAGTCATGAGTGAACGCATGATAGTTTCATTTGACTACGCGATAAAATATTTGCTGCGTGACAAAGCCGATTTTGAAATATTGAACGGTTTTTTGAGCGAGCTCCTTAACAGGGATGTTGAGGTGTTCGCTATTCTTGAGAGCGAAAGCAACAAAGGTAAATCTACCGGTAAAACCAACCG
>Ga0123353_10006185_pt1 | contig 15898 bp, 14 predicted proteins | sample TergutLab28metaG_3_FD_92763 | JGI IMG/M metagenome (GOLD analysis project Ga0123353, IMG submission 92763) | Labiotermes labralis P3 segment gut microbial communities from Petit-Saut dam, French Guiana - Lab288 P3 | ecosystem: Host-associated > Arthropoda: Insects > Digestive system > Gut ... | reverse complement strand
CACAGGTAAAATCTAATATAAGCATTCCTCCCTCCGTGAAAAAAAAGTAAAACTCAACGGAGGAAGGATACTCATTTTGTAAATTCAAAAAAAGACCAATGTATGGCAAGGGACGGTATAGCAAGTTCGATGTACCAGTTACAGTGGTGCAACCTGTTCGCCGTCCATTCTGTTCAGAAACCGTCGAAGTAAATCTAATGGCGTAGAGTCCGAAATGAACGCCACGCGTCCATCTGCGTATACCGAATTCACGCCGCCAGGGTGCATACTGCGTATATCGTGCAATGACCACATATTTATCGAAAAGACGGAGGGACCTGTTGCACAATGCGGATATGGTCCGTAAGGCTTCCGATTGATCGGAGACGCACGATCCTGTTTGAATACCAGTAAACTGGTATGCTGGTGCCAATGACTCCAAAGCGAAGAACTATCTTCTGTGAACATGATCGTATTCGATGCACCGTCTGTAATCATGGGAAAATCAATGTACAACCCGCTATTGTGTGTTCGTGTATCGTTCTGTTCTTGTAATGCCGGCATACAGCCGTTGCCCGGACAGGATTCCGTACAACCGTAAGTATAGGGTAAAAAGGTACCTCCGGTATAGCTGCTATTGTTCAGTTGGCTGTAGTTGTTTCTGTCAGCGTCATCTTTCACTGCTCCGTGAACGGCAACATAATGAGTTCGCCCCCCCGTAATCAAATAGGGAGAGACAACAAAACTTACTCTTTCGCGGGTGAACTGAACAGGAGCCGGTAATAGTTTTAAAGTACCGGTAATTGTGTCTGGGGCAGATGCAGACGGGCATAAGTAATGGGGAACGACAGTGTCAGCGACGGCTACATTGGTGGTGTTAGCCGTTCTATCAGGATCTGTCATCATTCCCCACTCAGTAGTTTTATCGAGGGAATCAACAAGTGCCGTCAGTTCCAAGTACGGCATCATCATCAAACCCCAAGCGGGTGCAAAATCCCTGCCGGGATTGTTGAGAAATTCTCTGTCGGCACCGGGAATGAGACGATTAAGTATATCGTGAGCGTTGTGCTGCGCTAATCCGATTTGCTTAAGATTATTCTGGCAGTGCATTCTTCGTGCCGCCTCTCTTGCCGCTTGGACCGCAGGAAGTAGAATCGCAACCAACATGCTGATGACGGCAATGATAACGAGAAGTTCGACGAGGGTAAAGGCGCGAGTAGGTTTCATTGTTTTATGAGTAGGAGAAAACAAATTTTTCCTTTTGTAACATTCTATGTTTGTTTTCTTTCAGTTTGGCAACGACAACATCGTAATTGTTCGGATCGTGAGGAAAAGCGCAGTTCGAGCAGCACTTGATGTCTTTTTCATTACCGACGTACTCAAACGCACCGCCGCAATGTTCACCGAGCGGATAGAGTGGACAATAACAAAACAGGCAGTTGAAAGGAGCAGGAGCGATAGTTTCGTGGCAAGGAAAATATCGACATTCCACATTTTCAAAAAATTTATAATTGTTTTTCATCGGTGATATAGTCAGAGCCGCAATCCTTGCGCTCTTTGCGCCTTTGCGGTAAAAAATAATAAACCGCAAGGTTCGCAAAGATTTCGCAAAGAAAAAAGGTGCTTTATCGGCATGTTACAGTATATCTCTGTCGCCGTGTCCAACCAAGTCCTGCGAGTCCCAGTCCCAGCACCGCAAGCGTTGCGGGTTCCGGTACTGCATTTCCGTCATCATAGGTTAAGCCAGCAAAAGCGAAATAAGCAGGTGCGAGAAGCCCGTACATGTTGGCATCGCTACTCGCAAATGCAAATCGCAATTCGTCCGCACCGGTCAACGAAATCAAGTCAAGCACTTCCCACCCGTCCAAGCCGAGGAGATCCACTTGCAGATAATCAAACATAGTTCCATTGACCATACCGAAGACATACAAGTCGAAATAGCCGATGTCTTTCCCGGAAATATAGTCATCAACCAATGCCGTGTTCGCAATCATCATGTTGAGCAATGTGACATCAGACGGTAGTGAAATGGAAGGCAAATAATCGTATTTCCACATGTCCGTTAAATTGCCGGAATGATAGAGTTGGGAGTAGGCGGAGCCAAAGACAATGGCGTAGGGTGAACCGTTATTGTAACCGCCGTCCACGAGCAAATCGTTGTTATTGGAATACCAATCAGTGCCGATTTTTTCTGTTTTGGTCGACAAACCGACACCAGACCAGAATGGGAACACATAGCCGAATCCCCAGTCGCTGATGCCATAGTTCAGGTTGAACGAAACACCTTTATTGGTGTACGTAATCGTGGTCTGGTCATCATAGAATTCGTTGTGATCGTTGTAGTCAACGTTTCCGTATCCCAACGGAGCCCCATAAGCCCAAGCACCATTTGATCCGATTGGACCAGCAAACTGCGCAAAATCGACGGTAACGATTTCGGCACGGACGACATTGGCAAAGCAAACGATTGCCAATCCTACAACAAGCGAAGCAACAAATTTTCTCATACGTTTTCTCCTTTTCAGAAAAGGGGGAATGCGCACACCAACCCGCTTGGAACGTACAGATTCCACGCAAAAAGAGGCGGAGTGCCGCGACATAGATCACTTCTTATCGACTCGTAAACAGCGATCCAAGAGGATTGGCAGGTTTTCTGACTTTCGGCAAGAAACGTCTGCCTTCTCGACTCATCAATGAGTCAATGGCGATCTTATGAATGACGTTTCCTAACAACCGATTACAGCGGCGAGGACCGTTCCAGACTGAGGCGCAATGAAAAGGGGCATTGCATCCGGCACTGGATTCCCTGTTACCTGCCCGGTCAAGATTCAACCGAGCAAGCACCAACGCCCTATCGTACTGTGTGCCATTCTAGCACATTCACGTTTTTCGTCAAGACCGTACCTTCTTCACAGAGCAAGAAACCAAAGGAAAGATTCCTCTGGACTCGTTTCGGAAAAATTGCTACTCTTCGTCGGTCTCACCCTTACGTCGTAAAAATTATGCTCGGCTCCGCTTCTTTGGTCAATAACTATTCGAACATTTTCGGTGTTCAGTCTGGGCAAACGCTCACACAACTTGCTCAAACGCTGACCACAAACAGCAAGCAGGGCGTGTCCGAAGACACCGTAACGATTTCGCCTTCGGCGGCAATGTTACAGCAATTTCTCAATACCGAAATGCAAGGAAGCGACCCTTCGACGGAGGTCGGCGATATGGACATGATGGAACTCGTCCAACTGAAACAGCAAGGCGAAATGCTTGCCAGTATGCTTCAACTCAAAATGAAAAATTTTGAGTCGAACCTGACTGCGAACGTACAAGGGGCGGGACTGCCGATGCAAGAAATGCATCTCAAAAACGGTGATGATGGAATTTCGCTTTTGGGGGAGATGCCGAACAAGGAGTCGCTCCAAAATCTGCTCGGCGGCTTGAAGGGAGAATTTACCGACATAGCCCGGCTTGCCGAAATGCTAAATATGCTCCAACAGATGGGACCGAACACTATCACGGACGGTCTGTCTTCGGTGGCGGCACATTATGCCCAGCAGTCGGAAATCGACAAATCATCCGCTCAGCGACCGGCAAGCGATTTTATTCTGCACCTCTTGCAGTCGGGAACCTCCTTTACGTTTGAATGATTCGTCTTGTCTGCTGGCGAGTTTGCACAAGAGCACCGTGGCACAAGAGCGGTGTGACGCAATCCCGAAAACCGCCACGCAGTCCAATCGTAGCGGGTTTGTCGCCGATTGACAACAAGACGGCGAGTCGGGTGACTCGCTACTTGGTCGTTCCATTTCACGGCAACCGTAGAAAGGGAGCAGAAAGTAAAAGTGTCGCTCCGCAAAGGGTGGTACTGTTGATTGGGCTATTCCCCGAATATCTGCATCGGCGGCAGATAGACTGCCACACTCGTGCCAGACATAACATCCTGCACCGTAATCCGGGTTTCAAAAACTCAAAAGGATTTTTCGGGGACGATTAAATGCTATTGCTTATCGCTACGGCGCAATCACATGAATCTTGAAAAGTATGACAGCGCAAGTGTTATCCACAGATTTTCGCAGATAAATTTTATGAAAGAAAATCAGGTGTTCGCCCAATTCGACAAATTTTCGGTTTTTCGGAGTTTTCGAGGAATATGGAACCGGTTTTAGCGATATTTCCGTTAAATTGCGACCATCTCGGCTTGACGGGGCAAAACAAGACTGTTTCAAGGGAATTTATCAAGTCGTAAACGCCGAAATGACGATTGACCATACAGATAGCAGGGATTGTCCCTACGGAGAAGGTCGGTTTTATTGTTTCACAAGGTTATTCGGGGGAGGCAGCCCATGAGATGCAGCATTTTTATAGTTGTTCTACTTTCGGCACTGGCGGCGGGATGTCAGGGTCCGGTATCGAACGGCGGTTTCTACCAGTCTCCTTACCTGACAAACGGTGTCGATGGACCCGGTCCCGGTGTCGTTCCCGAACACTACCAACACATGTCGCTGACTGGACAAGAATTGCCACTTCCGCCCGATCCGCGGCTTATGCCCCCTCCCTTTGTCCCCACTACACAAATCAATTTTCTCGGTGTAGAGTCACTGGTCATCAAATTTGATGCCCAAGTGCCCGGCGAGTTCGATTCCGCACCGCTGGTCTGTCCGGCAACTCACGATTTCGGACAGGGTTGCATCTACCGGTTGAAATTGTCGAATGTTCCCGGTCATCCTGGGAAAGAATTGTTTCCGACCCTTGAAATTGCTCCCACCGCCGCCCGAACCCAGGCGTTTTTGGCGCACAGTTCCGTGCCGGTGGAGTTCACCGATAACGATTTCGATCAGGTTTTTTCCGGCAATTTCGTCACCAAAGTCGTCTATCTGCCGAACCCTGAATTTCAAGGAATTGCGATGTCCGGGGTCGGTACGCTTGTCAATACACAACTTCAACCGGGTGTCGATCCGTTGGTCGAGGCGAGCAAGCGGGGAGCCATTCTTGCCGTTATTCGGATGGGGAACAAAGATTTGACCACTCGTCAGCAACCACAACAATGGGCAGGGGCGCAGTGGGCGGTGGGACCGCCGCAAATGCCGCCGCCAAACATGACGGGCGGGGGAATGTATCCCACCAATGGCACGAGTATTCCGCAAAATGTGATTGCTGGCGTGAACATTCCGCCTTACGGTGTACCGATGACCAAAACGACGACGGGCATTCCCGGTCCGCCGCAGTTGCCGCAGGATATTTACTATGCTCCGAATCGCAGTCCGGTACTTCGGACAGAGCCGATTCCTGCTCCGCCCGTCCCAAGAACTTACGTCCAACCGGGACCTCCGCAAGAATAACATCATGCCGTGTCCGGGGCTAAAATTGCGTTATGCAAGCCGAGAGCGCAACGAAGTGGAGCCGACCCGGCTACCGGATCATGAATGTGTAAATCATTGGCGGGCATACACATTGAAGAAGTAATCTCATGAAAGCGTTAACTTTAACGGCGGTCGGCAAGTTAGAATACATTGACATGCCTGACCCGATTCCTCAAAAAGGGGAAGTCTTGCTCAAAATTATGGCATGCGGTATCTGCGGGAGTGATGTGTCCCGGGTACTTACAAAGGGAACGTATCATTTTCCCACCGTCGTCGGACACGAGTTTGCCGGTCAAATCACGGCTCTGGGCGAAGGTGTTGATAAAAAGTATCTCCACAAGCGGGCGACGGTTTTTCCGCTTCTGCCTTGTTTCAAGTGCAAGATGTGCGACGAACAACAGTATGCGTCCTGTGCCGACTATAATTATTTCGGAAGCCGATGCAACGGCGGGTTCGCCGAGTATCTCGCCGTGCCGGTGTGGAACATCGTTGTCGCAGACGACCATGACGATTACGAGGAACTTGCCATGACCGAACCGTGCGCCGTTGCATTGCACGCATTGCGGAATGGAGAAATTGCGTCGGGACAAAGCGTGGCAATTTTCGGGGCAGGACCTATCGGAATGATGATGGCGCAACTCGTGCAAGTCTATGGCAGTACGCCTTTGCTGATTGACATCGATCAACGTAAAGTTGATTTCGCTAGAAAACTAGGATTCACAAACGTGTTCGCTGGCAGTTCGGAGGACGCAGTGCAATTCGTGAAGGAAAAGACCAGTGGACTCGGAGCGGATATTTGCGTGGAAGGGGCGGGATTTGTTTCCGCATTGGAAAACTGTTTGTATTCTGGAAAAAGTTTCGGTACAATCGTGGCGATGGGAAACCCTGCCGGAAACATGGACATCTCGCAAAGGGCGTATTGGGAACTGTTACGAAAACAGGCAACGCTGGTCGGCACGTGGAACAGTGCCTACGAAAACGAGGGTTGCGAAAACGGGGGCTGCGAAAAAGGGGAAAATGATTGGATCACTGTCATAAAACACATGGGCAGCGGAAATCTCAAACTCAAAAAACTGATTACACACCGTTACAAATTGTCTGATGCGTTAAAGCCTTTTGAGATGATGGCAAGTAAACAAGAATTTTTTAATAAAGTGATGTTCGTGATGGATTAAAACGTTTCAAGAATGGAATACGTCTTTCGATAGAAAAACGTCCTCAAATTATTTTCTGCGTAACCATTTGTACAGACGGCAGTTAAATCGTTTTTTTGGAATAATCGGTGCGATCGGTCGTTTTCAGGAAAACTTTCATTCGGTATGACCGCCATTTATTTGACTTTGATAGAAGGAGAAGGTATCCTGCGACATGGTGCGGTAGTTTTTCTGATTCAATGCCAGTCCGCCTTCGTCAATTTTACGCATTTGTGTTCCTCCTCACTTGTTTGGGAGTCAACATACTGTTTTTTTCCGAAGTTCGGGAACCCTTTCTCGGCAGCGAAGACCCTCTGGCATCGGTAACGTCGTCCTTCTCTGAACTGGACATTCGAGGAAAAATCGCCGGTTTTTATGGAGATAAAGCGGAAAAAGTTGATGACACGCAAGACATCGCTCCGCCGGAACCTCCGAAAGAAGAACCTCGTCTTCCGAAGGAACAGCGACGCAAACCAGAACCGACACCGGAAGAGCCGAAGAACGTCGTTGCCAACGTTGAACCCTTTTTCCGGTCTGATCCGCCGCCAAAAGCCGAACCGATCAAACCTGCTCCAATGGGAGCGCCAATGGAAACACCGCCGGAACCGTTCGAACTGGTTTCGGTTGTTGCTCCGTCGGGAAACCTTCAAACCGCCGCAACGATGCCTGCTCCGCTACCAACGATAGCCTCCGTGAAACCTGCCGTTGCGGAGCAGTTCAAGCCGGTCGTTTCCGAATCCAAGTCGTCGGCATCGGGCAAACCGTCGTCTGCTCCGGTCTGGGAGACCATTGACACGGTGCTGGAACGACCGATGTGGCATGAGTAAAGGAGTTAGGAGACAGAATTAAATTACTACGATGACCATCGACAAAAAACGCATTGCGGTTGCTGTGAGGGAAATTCTCTTTGCCATTGGCGAAGACCCTGACCGGGAAGGACTGCGGGAAACGCCGCGCCGAGTCGCACGCATGTATGAAGAACTCTTCAGCGGACTCCAGCGTGATCCTGCGGCGTACACAAAAAAGTTTTTCAGCGAAAACTACAACGAAATCGTCCTCGTTCGAGACATTAGTTTTAACAGTGTTTGTGAACACCATCTCATGCCGTTCATGGGAAAGGTTCACATCGGTTACATTCCCGACGGACGAGTGATCGGTTTGAGCAAATTAGCGAGAGTCGTGGAGGTCTTTTCGCATCGACCGCAGATACAGGAGCGTTTGACCGAAGAGATTGCCGAACTACTTTATCGGGAATTGCAGGCGCAAGCGGTGGCGGTGGTCGTCGAAGCGGAACATACTTGTATGACCGTGCGCGGGGTCAAGAAGCCGGGCTCGTTGTGCGTCACGTCGGCACTGCGCGGCGGATTCCTCAAAAATCCGTCAAGCCGGGCAGAAATTATGACGCTCATGAACAAACGGTAGAACATTTCAAGATTGGATTTGGACGAATACGTCATTCATTCAGCGCAACCTTTTCTTCTCCCGTTCACTCCTTGACACGAATGTTCGAATGTTCATTGTTACGCCATCTGCCGATTGCGTCTCTCATGCCGAAACGGTATAATGATCAACGTGTTCACGATTTCACGGCAGTTTACGTTTTGTTATGGTCATCGTTTGCTCCATCACACCGGAAAGTGTGCGCACTTACACGGACATAATGGGACAGTAAAAATTGATTTGCAGAACGGGCAACTGAATCCGCAAGGCATGGTTACGGACTTTATGGACATTAAAAATTCCATCGGCGAATGGATCGAAACGACATTGGATCACCGCATGATTCTGGAAGAGGATGATCCGCTTGCTGATGTCCTTCGCAAGCACGGCGAACCGGTATTGACTTTGCCCGTCGAGCCTACCGCTGAAAATCTTGCAAAATTGATTTACGAACAAGCAGAAAAGTTCGGTTTGCCCGTGTGTGCCGTTTCAGTTATGGAAACAGACACTTGTACTGCGGAGTATCGTGGCAAGAGTTAGGAGACAAAAGCCGGCATGGAGCGTAGCGCAATGACGAAACATCGCCAACGCCTGAAAGCCGGGAACGCAACAACGTGGAGCGACCGGATTTAGCCGACTCACCCTGTGAGGCGCAGAATCGACACAATAAACATGACTTACGAAACACATGACTTACGAAGTTTTCATGTTTGACAAAACAAGGGAAAACAGTACAATTTTCCTATCTTAAAATAAGCATGGTATGGAAGTTATTTTAACGGTCGAACACCTTCGTCGGCACTTTTCCGCCGAACCGGTATTGCTCGATGTCTCGTTTCAACTCCGCGCAGGAGACAAAGTCGGACTCGTCGGTCCCAATGGGTGCGGCAAAACTACTCTGCTCAATATCCTTGCCGGTCGGGAAGAATCCGAAAAAGGAACCATCGAAAAATCATCTGACATTACCATCGGATATTTAGAGCAACGTCCTGACAACACTTCCCGGCGAACCATTCTCGAAGAAGCCAAACTTGCCCTCGCTCCGCTGATTGAAATGCAGCACGAAGCAGAGCGACTTGCCGAAAAACTTGCTCAAACAACCGACGGAGCAGAACTTGTCCGACTCTCCCATCGGTACGATTATATTCATGAATCCCTGCTCCGGCACGATGCGTATCATCTCGATCATCGAATCGAAAAAATTATGCACGGCGTTGGCTTTCTCGATGCCGATTTCGATAAACCCGTGTCCGCCCTCAGCGGAGGCGAACTCAATCGGTTGAGTCTTGCCAAACTGCTCCTCGAAGAACCAGACATTATGCTGCTGGACGAACCGTCCAACCACCTCGATCTGCTGGCGACGGAATGGCTCGAAAACTTTTTGCAGGATACCTCTGCCGCCGTGATTCTGGTGTCGCACGACCGATATTTTTTGGACAGGGTTTCGAACCGAACGCTCGAACTCTTACACGGCACTATCGACGACTATCCGGGCAATTTTACGAAATATACCGGTCTCAAGGAGGAGCGATTGACGGTACAGATTCGGACTTACGAAAAGTACATCGAAGAAGTCGAAAAGGCAAAGGAGTTCATTCGGCGTAATCACTACGGTATGAAAGCCGCACAGGCGGAAGACCGGCGCAAAAAACTGGAGCGTCTGATGGAAACGCCTGCCGATCTGCCCCGCCGCATTGACTCACCGCCGATGAAATTCAAAAAACCAAGTCGGACAGGCGACATCGTGTTCCGTTGCGAAAATTTGTCCAAAGGTTATACGCCGGGAAAGCCGCTGTTCAAAGAATTGTCTTTCGACATTAAACGTGGAGAGCGTTGGGCAATTCTCGGTCCGAACGGTTGCGGAAAAACGACGTTGCTGCGATGCCTTTTGCATCAACTCCAGCCGGATACTGGTCGGGCAGTTCACGGACAGGGTTTGAACGTCGGCTATTTCGATCAGCAGTTGCACGTGTTGGACGACTCGATGCAGGTCGTCGATGCGATTCGACCGAAGAGTAAGAAGATTTTCGAGGAACCGGCACGCCGAAATCTGTTGGGAGCATTTGGTTTGACGGGGGATCAGCAGTTGCAGAGAGTCGGTAGTTTGAGCGGCGGACAACGTTGTCGGGCGGCACTGGCACTGCTGGCGGCGGAGGATGCCAACGTGTTGATTTTGGACGAACCGACGAATCATCTTGACCTCTGGGCGAGGGCGGGGTTGGAAAAGGCGATTAGGGATTACGAAGGGACAGTGATTTTCATTTCACATGATCGCTATTTTGTGGATCGAGTGGCGGATCATCTTTTGATTATCCAACCGGATGCCCGGTTCAAGACGTTGGAAGGAAATTACTCGACGTTCCGGCACATGGTCTCGAAAGGTTTGATGTCGGACCCCTTTTTGACGGACGCAGCGCAGATTAAGACGGCAGTCCCGTTAGCCGCCTCACCCAGTGAGGCGAACAAGAAGCCGAAAACGAAAGTCCCGGTAAAACCAAACGTTCCGGCAAAAACAAAAGCCCCAGTTTTGTCAGGAAACAAAGGGGAGCGCAGCGCAATGACGGAAGCCGAGGATAGACGGCAGAAGAAAACTGAAAAAAACCCGCGTAAATTCCCTTACCGCAAGATTAGCGACATTGAAGAAGAGATTTTCGCAAGAGAAACGCAAATCATGGCGTGGAACGATGACTTGCTTCGTCCTGAAATCGTTCGGGACAGTGAACGCGTCCGTTTGATTCATCAAGAGATTCAAGCGGAACAGGCGACGATTGCATTGCTTTACGAGCATTGGGAAGAGGCGAATGAACGGAATGGGTAACAGACGGACTCGATCACTCATAGTGTCCTTTGGCAGCAACGACCGGTAGTATTCTCGATTTATTTTGGGCGGCAAACGTGAGGATTGGTTCTGGGGGACATGGGATTCATCCTTGAATCTGCCGCAAGGCGGAAGGTAAAAACGCAAGAATGATACCCATTCCGCCAGTTTCTTGCCAAAAAAATTACCCAAATTGCCAACCACCTGTGAACGGAAGGAATTTTTTTACGATTTCGATCGGAAAGCACTTGCAAAAAATTTCCGTTGGGGTACAATCACTGTCGCCACAACCGTCAAATTCGATACAACCGTTATAATCGTTACAAATTAACGTATCGTCGATTGAAAGGAGTCAATGCAAATGAAAAATTCACAACACACAAATTCGCGTCATTCAGTCCGTCTATCTGGGGGCGGCATTTTCAGTATCGGAGCGGCAAACAGATGTTTTTTGACGCTGCTCTTTTTTGCCGCACTTTCGGCACTCGCCACAGCACAGGGACGTTACACGGTCAATCGTCCGCAAATGACGATGCCGCAGGCACAAACACCAGCATTGCCGGAAGAGATGCTGGAAGAGTATGTTCCGCAACATACCATCCCGATTCCGTGGGAAACCGAGTACGAGTACGCCATGAAAACGGCGGAACAATCCTCACGTTGCCTCCTGATTTACCTATGTGCCGACGACAACGACACATTCGTTCCTGAGGCACTGTCCCATTTTCCCGTCGAAGCCGCGTGCCGAAAATTTGACACCGAAATTCTGGACGACGGCTTCGTTCGTTCGGGACTCGACCGGTACGTACTGCTGAAATTGCCGATGGACGCAACCGTACCCGACGACGAGGGGTTGGAACAGTCCATTTACTCGTTGCCGGGATTCGAACACATGACCGGACTTCCCGGTTTGGTCGTGATTGACTTTGCTCGCCGGGATGCCCCTTACTACAAGGAAGTCGTCGGCATTTTGCCCTTCTTAAAAGGGGATTGTCCTACGCCCAAGCAGACGGAAACGTTTTTGTACTTGCCGCCGGGGACCCTAACCCAGCGGACTCTGACGTATGCCGTTCGTGTTCATCCTGACCAACCGTTGAGCAGCGATGGCGAACCGCTGCCCATCGTGGTCCAGGAGACAACGGCACATGTACTCTATCAGGCTGAAAGGGGAGTGATCTCTCACCAGAATTTTGGGGTACGGAGCAATCGGGTCCGAGAGGTGCTTGGCGGCGGAAGTCCTTCGGAAATCTGTGCCCAGTGCCAAAGCGGACTCAGTTTGTTCGAGGGAGCCATCGCTTGCATGCGGTTATGGCGGCACTCGTCTGCCCACTGGTCGATTGCAAGGCGGCACCAAACCTATTACGGCTACGACATGGTACGCGGCAGAAACGGTGCCTGGTACGCCGTCGGCTTTTTTATGGACTTCCCCAATCGGAGTCTGAGCGAAGAGGAACCTTAACCGAGTTTTTCACTTTACAAAAATGTCTCGTTTTTAAGTGTTAAAATGGTTTTTCACGGGGACGTATGTCTCGTTATACCACACAAGTCATCAGGTATTTTCAGCACCGGGTCCGCACGTCCCCCACCCCCCGCCAAATCACGCATCCGTTGTAAATCGTGTAGAAACTATTGGTCACGGAAAGGCGTATGCAGGATTCGCAGGATCGAAGTCATTGTCGGTCAGACCAACGTTGAGTTTCAAATCCCTATACTCGTACACTTCGATCAGTTTCGGTGAGTCTCCTGCCTTGCGGGGCCATTCATACGATTCGTAGCGAATCGGTACATTCAATTCCTTGTCCACGTAAATCCGGGCGACGTAGAAAATGAAATAGGGGCGCGGCACCGGATGCTCCACGTGAATTACCGTACATTCACGAGGCGAAGTATTCTTAAAAAGCGTGACTCCCTCGATATACTTGACCGTACATTCTCCGAATCTGGAATCTTTATAACCGACTTCCAAGAGTTTATCAACGAGATTGAGAAGCCCTATATCGGTAATGGAGTATTTTTGTCCCCGCATGGCAATAAAACCGGCAGGGTCAAGTCGATGTGTCCCGAGTGATCTTTGGAAACCAACCCCGTGTGCAATGATCTTGCTGTCGTTCTGCCCCTCGACATAAATTGCCTGCTGCCCATTGAGTTCCTGTGGAAACCGGAACTTGGTATAGACACTGAACGGTCTGTGCCGGATTTTGACTTCCATGACTTGGACACCATGGACTTCGCCGTCGAAGTTTTCTTGTTTCTGTACAATCGCCGTGTAATCGTCGATGGCGACGATCTTCGGACGCTCACGTTCTGCCCAGCGGATGACCGGTATTAAGGGATGTTCCGAAGCAGTAGCAACGATAGGAGCATTTGCCACCTTGGGAGCCTGCTCTGCCGGAGCGGGAGAAGGAGCCTGGCAAAAAGCCGGTACGTCGTAAAAAAACAAACAAACGGCAATACCGCACGCCACTATCGTCAATGTTCTTTTCATTCGTTATCCTTTCCGCGTTATCTTTTCCGAGAATCGCCCGAACTCACTCCGTTCTACGTGGTTATCGGCAAAACGTTAGGGTAAAAATGCCGGTTTTCGCCGAATTTCACAAAAAACCACAGTATTTCCTTTACTCTTTGAGAAGTTTATGCTATACTTAATCGCGAAACCTTCCCCATATTACCAATTTTTCCAACTCATTGGAAGAGCATTTTTTTGAAAATATCTGTATGAAATTGTCCGAAATCGTTGTCAAACCGGTAGTTTCCTCCCTTTTTCAGCAAAACGGCTACGTTGTTCACCGAAAGGGTGAAAAGGACTGCTTTGTCATTGATCCCGGCTTGGAACCGGAACTTTTTTTGGAACTCTTTGAGAAGAAGGGATTTTCTCCCGTCGCCCTATTGGTGACACACGGACACGGCGACCATATCGGCGGAATCGGAGTGCTTCGGGAAAAATGGAAATCCGCAAAAATCCACATTGGCGAACTCGACGGCGAAAAATTGACCGATCCTAAAAAAAACCTATCGACAAATTTCGGAATCGGTTTCACAACCCCTCAAGCGGATGTTCTCCTCAAAGACGGCGATAAACTGGACTTGGCGGGCATCACCATCGAAGTCCGCCATGTGCCGGGACACAGCAAGGGACTCGTCGTCTATTTGATTCCTACGGAACCAAAGGGAATGGTCTTTGTTGGTGATGCCATCTTTCAGGGAAATATCGGTCGCAGCGATTTTCCCGATAGTGACCCGGCAATTCAAATTCCGATGATCCGGTCGAAAATCCTGTCGCTTCCTGACGATACTGTCATTTATCCGGGACACGGCGATTCGACCACCGTAGGGACGGAGCGTCGGACTAATCCGTTTTTGACAAAATAAGTACAATGGGCTAACAGAGATAGCCGATTGCGATGGAGGGGGATTGCGTAAACCACTGCCGTAAACACCATATTGAATGGAGAAGAGCCATGTCCGATGATAATAAAAATTCCGATCCTTTTGATCTCGATTTCGACGCACTCAATGCGGACGAGCCGCAGAACAGTTCAGGCGAAAGTTCCTTCGAATTGGACGATCCCTTTGGGGATAATTTGGATTCTTCTAGCGACATGAGTGCCTCGGTATTCGACGATTCGCCGGAAACGAGTGATTCTGCAACCAGCGATTTCATCGGCGATCGTTTGGAAGATGAGTCTGACGAAACAGGCGAATCTGCTCCAACTGATTTAGAGGAATCGGACAAAAAGAAAAAAGGAAAAGGAGGCTGGTTCTCGAAGGGCAAGGATAAGCCAGGAAAAGAGAAGAAGGAAACACCAAAAAAGGAGCCGAAGTCCAAAAAAGAAAAAATAGAGAAGGAAAAAACTCCTCCCGGCGAGAAAGTGCCGCGCGACTGGGGGACGGTTCTCTGCCTTGCCTTTTCTGCGTTTTTGCTCGCCAGTTTGTTGATGGTTAATATTGCCGGTTTCCTTACCAGTGGAGAGAGACTGATGCAAACGCTCTGTTTTCTTGGAGCGTTTAATGTCGTCGGTTTAGTAGCGGCTGCCGTTCCAATCCTGTTTTACAGGTTCCCCAAAGAGCGGACGCTACCAAACGTCATGCTCGGTATTGCCGTCATTGCGATGTTCAGTACGCTGCTGGTTGCCGTAACTGAACTTTATAGTTATGGTTTTATCATGACTCCGTAGTCACGCTCACCAACAGCCCGGAGGTCGGTGGCTCCCTCTTGTTGCAACTTGCAGAATCGCCTCTTTCCTATACAATGACAAGATAGGAAAGTGGGTTTATGGATAATAACGAAAATTGGTGGACGCGTCCTTGCGGGGGCTTCGATGTTCTTCGGCAGGCGATCCCTCTCATCATTTCTTGCGGTGCCATCTCGCTCATGAACTTCACCGACCGCATATTCCTGATGTGGTTGCAAGACGATTCCATGACCGCCTCCTGGCAAGGCGGAATGCTCTTCTGGGCGGCAGTCTCGATTCCCGTGGCTATCGGTGTCTGCGTTACCACATTCGTTGCTCAATATCACGGCAGCGGAAACTATCACCATATCGGACGAATCGTCTGGCAGGGTATCTGGTTCGGACTCGCCCTCTTGCCGATTTATCTGCTACTCTACGAACCGTTTACCCAAGTGTTCGTTTGGTTCAAGCACGAGGGAGCATTACTGGAACTGGAACGCACCTACTATTTTTACATGGTGTTCGGCACTGCCGCCGTGATTAGCGGTGAAGCCGCCGCTTCCTTCTTTCGCGGACAAGGAAAAATGCGTGTCGAAATGTGCAATAACCTCTTCTGCGTTGTGCTGAACATTCCGCTCACGTACTGCCTCGTGTTCGGCAAACTCGGATTGTCCACCTGGGGGCTGACCGGTGCCGCCGTTACCACCGTTTTGTGCCTGTGGCTGCGGTCCCTGATTTACGTGATCCTGATGTTTGTGCAGGATTACAAGTCCGATAAATTTCAAGTATTGAACGGGATGCGCCTTGACCTGCCGTTGATGAGGCGGTTGCTTTACTATGGTTTTCCGTTTGGACTTTACACTTCTTTCGTCACGATTGCGTTTACGGCATTCATCATGATGATCGGCGGACTCGGACAAGTACAGCGGGATGCCAGTACGATTG
>Ga0123353_10006183_pt1 | contig 15899 bp, 12 predicted proteins | sample TergutLab28metaG_3_FD_92763 | JGI IMG/M metagenome (GOLD analysis project Ga0123353, IMG submission 92763) | Labiotermes labralis P3 segment gut microbial communities from Petit-Saut dam, French Guiana - Lab288 P3 | ecosystem: Host-associated > Arthropoda: Insects > Digestive system > Gut ... | reverse complement strand
TCGGTTTTAATTATAAAGAGCATTTGTACGACGACATCCACAGGACGCATCCGGAATGGATCATATTCGGCAGCGAAAACCGCCACGGCTACAACGAGTGGGCGTACGCCAGGGATCTCCCGTATATAGCCGGACAGTTTTTATGGACGGGCATAGACTATTTGGGCGAGACGAGGGGATGGCCGCTGCACGGGTCGTCCGCCGGGCTGCTCACATTGTCCGGCGCAATGAAACCGCGCGCGCATTTCAGAAAAAGCCTGTGGACGGATAAGCCGTACGCCAAGCTGTACGCGCGCGTGGCGGACGCGCCGGGCGGCCCGCGCCCCGCCGCGTGGCCCAACGATCTATCCGGCGAATACCGCGAGAGCTGGAATTTCGCGGACGGCGCGGCGATAGAAGCCGTATGCTACACGAACGCGGAATACGCGGAGCTGTATCTGGACGACGCGTTGATAGGAAAAGCGCCCGCGGTTGAAAACACCGTAATATGGAAGCTGTCATACAAGCCGGGCGTATTGAAAGCAGTGGCCGCCAACGGCGCGTCCGACGCGCTGCACCCCGTGTCGGCGCCGGTCGCGATACGGCTGTCGCCCACAGACGCCGAATTGCGCGCCGACGGCATGGACATGACGATAATACGCGCGGAGATTGTGGACTGCAGGGGCCGCCTTGCGGACGACGCGGCCCATATGGTCAGCGTGGATGTGGAAGGCGGCTCGCTGCTCGGCGTTGAAAACGGCGATTTGGGCGACACGCAGGAGTATGCGCTGCCGCGCCGGCGCGCTTTTAACGGCAGGCTCGTCATCTATGCCAGGGCGGGCGAAAAACCGGGCGTCTTGCGCGTGCGCGCGAGCGCGCCCAAACTGCGCGGCGCGAGCGCGGATATCATACTCACATAGACGGAGGCCGCGTTATATATCCCGGGGATAAAGCGGCGTGGAAAATTTAACGCGTAAAGAAAGGACCGTCCGGTACGCGCCGGCGGTCCTTAGTCTTGTCATTTGTTTTTTTGAGCTTTTGTGTATTTCGCGCTATAACCTTATCATTGGCACAAGTCTACACATCATGTCGCGATACGTCCATTGATTACATGGCACATCTTGTATCACACACCATATTGTATCATCCATTTTCTTTTTGTCAACATGTTGTTTTTTATTGTTTTTTTTGATTTCAACATAAAAATTATATGACCTCAAGGTAATCGCGATCCGGGAGCGCGGGGAACGGCGCGGTCGGCAGCGTCTGATACCAGAACGCCGCGGAGGCTATATCATCCCTCAGCGGCAGGTAGCGGCCGCCCTCCCTCCAGCCGAGCGCCTGAATGGTCACGCGCATATCAGATTCAAACCGGATTGGGTCCGTTATGTGCCAGCGATACATGCCGAACCTTTTTTGCGACTGGTACAGCGCGTCAGTACGTACCATATGGAAGCCCGTATAGGGGGTCGTGAACGCTATATAACGATCGTGCGACACCGGGTCTTCAAAATCATACGAGCCGCAAAAATAATCCTCGGTGCCCGTGCCGCATATCGTGGGCCACTCGGCGTCGCCGTCCATGAAAAATTTGATCTCGCCTTCGCCCCACCAGCCGTTGTTGTTAACGCCCCATGCCATGTACGTGCCCGCGTATTGCCCTCTCCCTGAGACGCCGTCCAGAATCGTATACGGCTCGGCGTACGCCAGCGGATTTGACCGGCGGAATTGCGCGTGGAAATACGATATGTCGGCGGGCGCCTCGTCGGTCAGCGCGTAGTCTATCTGGTAAAAACAGGTCATATTTTCGTCGCCCCTGTTCTCCATTGTGACGAGGCAGCGCTTGGCGAACGGCATCGTCCAGTAACAGTTAAACGCGCTGCCCGGGTTGACGCACACGGCGAGCGACGATATCTGATGGTACGCCTGCCAGCCGCTGCAGAAAAAATCGCCCACCGGGCACTCCACGGACGGCTGCTGCTGTCCGTCCCAGTAGATACGCAGAATCGAGTTGCGCCATTTGCCGGTCGGCGTCATCCAAATGTGCTGGATGGCGCCTGGCCCTGCGATATCGGCCAGCGTGAATGTCTCGCCGCCTTTGATGACGACGAACGGGTTGACCTTCCAGCCGCGGCCCAAATCGCGGGACGCCCTCTTGGAAGAGCCCTGTTCCAGTTCGCACATCCCGCCCTGTCCCTTTGCCCCGGTGTAGTTCTCCGCGCTGATCGAACGCGTGCGCGCCCCGGAGATCCGCCAAAGATCGCCTAAATTGTTGTTTAATCCGTTAAACATACGTCTTCCCCTCTCTTCCTTCCGTTATACTAACTAACGTTAATTCTCATTGCGTCTATACTCGCCCTGCTGTCCCTCTGATATTCATGCAGTTCCTTCATGCCGTATTCCCGCGCAAGCGCCCTCGCGCTGACCCCCGCGCTGCCGGAACGCAGGATAAACCATTGTTCGCGCCAATAGTCCTTTTCAATCGAGACGTCGGCGCCGTGATCGCCAATGAGTTTTTCCGCCTTGTCCTGGTTGAAGTTATAGTGGAATATACACCTGTCCAAATCCAGCGTATGTTCCATTATATACGCGTCCTCGCCCTTGCCGTAGGCGACTTCCGTGCCGTCGATGTCATATACGGCCGCGTCCGGGACCAGCGTACAAGTCACGATGGGATAATGGTGTATCAGGCTGTACGCCGCGAGCTGCGCCCCGGCCGAATACGCGCTGCTCCATACGACAAATTCGGCGCCCGATTCGTACAGATTGCGCCACACGCCCGGGAAATTGGCGTCGAAGCATATCGCGAGCCCCATCTTCCCAAAATCCAGCTCCGCGACGCAATCGCCCCCGTCCGTGACAGCGCAGGGCGGATCGAGATCATATTCGCTCCAGTACGGGTATAATTTCCGGTAAGACGCGACAATCGCCCCGCCCCTGTCGATTACCAGCGCAGTATTGATCCGCTTTACGCCGGCGCGCGATATATACAGCGGCAACACTATGTTGACGTTATACGTTTTTGCGATCGCCCGGACCGCGCGCACGGCGTCGGATTTTTCCGGATCCTCTTCTATCCGGCTCCCGAGGCACGTCTCGGGCAGCGCCACCAGATCGAGCCCCGGTTTTACGGCTTTTTCCAATGCGGACAGCACAATGTGAGCGTCCGCCGGTTTATGCGAGACGCTCATAATTTTTACGGGCCTGCTCATATTACAACCCCTCCCTATATGATGTACGGCGTTAACCGTCGTTTTGCCTGTTTGCGCGGGAGCGCCGCCACGATCATGACGAAGACGCGCCGTTATGTTCATGAAAACCGTAACGCCGTCAAGATCATGACGACCGGAGCGCCACCGACACCTCGCGCGATATCCATTCGCCGGGAGACTCGCAGTAAACTGAAATGTTAATAACCGTTTGGTTTTCATCCAGGTATGAAATGCTGAAATCTGAAATGTCGGCAATCCTGACGGCGCCCTCAGGATCGTCCACCTTCGGCGTCGCGGAGGTTTTTTCGACAAGGCGGCCGCCGTTTTCATTTTCCTCAAAATAGATATACCGGCGCCCCGCGCCGCCGCCGCCGTCGATCATCAAAACATTCCTCACGTTGGTCAGCGAATCCGACGGGACGACGCTCACCATCGCGCGGGAGCTGTTTTGCCGGAGCCTGACCGTGATATAGGAGATGGCAATCCGCGCTTCGCCCTGCGCTGATTTTTCGTCGAGCACCCTCTGGAACGCGTCGCCCCCCGAAACGATGATGGCGAACAGCGTACCGGAAAGAAACGCCATCAGCGCCAGGGCGATCAAAAGCTCGATCACGCTGAACCCGGAGCGGGCGCCCGCCTGGCGCTTTACCGTTGCCAAATATCGCTTACATACAATAGTACGCTTCAATGTACCCGCCTGTCCGTTAACCCTTACGTACGTCGACGCTCAAAACGGGCGCCCCGTCGACGAGCTCATAAAAATAATCATATATATGCGGCTTGAGTATAACCTGATAATTTTCACGCAGGTAATCCAGGCCGGTATCCCCCGTGGCGGGCGGATACCGGCCCTCCAGCGCGTAGCATTGCCGGATTGCGTCGTTGATCGCGGCGACGTTGGCGAGCCGTTCACGCTCAAACACCGTCTCGCGATACTCCATCATCGGCGGGATCAGCACGCTGAAAAGAACAGCCATCACCGCCAGCGTCACGATCAGCTCGATCAGCGTAAAACCTGAATCGCCGCGCGAAGCATGTGTTTTATTGTTTAACATCGCTGACGCTTCCGGTCGCCGAGTCGTATCGCACAACGCAAATATAGTCGCCGGACTTATGGCTGTATATAAATGATCCGTCGGCTTCCATGTCGCTTATAGTCCCCAAAAATTCCCTTCCGGACTCCATTACTATCAACGCGTAAAGCCCGTCGCCGTCCGGATCGTACAGGCCCTCTATCTTTAATATTTCGACGGCGGCGCCAATCGCGGCGGCGTCCTGCCTCGCTTCGGAATAGCGCGCGTCCGCGATGAGCGCGGACATTCTGGGAAACAGAAAAATGGTCAGAATGACGATGACCATTATGACGATACATAACTCCGCGGTTGTAAAACCGCCGTCCCGCTTCAAACGCCGCATGTGAACCCGCCTGTCTATATAGACGTCATTATACTTATCATCGGCAGCATAACGGATATAATTATTACCCCGACGACCGCGCCGAGCACTAGTATCATTAACGGCTCAATCAACACGGTCAGCCGGTCAATCGCCTCTTCCACTTCCAGATCGAAAAAACCGGCGGTTCTGCCCAGCATTTCGTCCAGTTCGCCGGAGCTTTCGCCGACGGAGACCATGTGCACCAGCAGGTTCGGAAATAAATTGGTTTCGCGGAGCGGCCCCGCAATGCCCCTGCCTTCCCGTATCGCGAGCGCGCATATCTCGAACCGCTGTTCCGCCACCCGGTTCCCGATTATATTTTTCATTATATCAACGGCGTTCGCTATCGGCACGCCGCTCTTGAGCAATATGCTCAGGCTCCTCGCAAACCGGGCGGTGATGATTTTGACGCACACGTTTTTGATTCCGGGGAGCGTCAGCTTGAGCCCGTCCAGCCAGAGCCGGCCGACGGCGGACTTTTTAAAGTAATGAAAAAATAAGGCCAGCGCGGCGATCGCCACTAAAATCAACAAAAAGTTTGCGACAATAAAGTCGCTCGCGCCGATAAGCGCCTCGGTCAATAACGGCAGCCCCTCGCCCATCTGGCCGAGGATGTCCGAAAACATCGGCAGGATCTGGACAATCAACAAGATTATTACGGCAATCATCAGAACGGCCAAAATGACCGGATACGTCATGGCCGACTTGATTTTTTGCTTTATCTTGTTGTCCCTTTCGTAGTAGTCGGCCAGCCTGCCCATGATGGAATCGATCGTGCCGCTGGCTTCGCCCACCTTCACCATGCTTATGAACATTTCTTCAAAAACGTCGTCATGCGCGGACATGGCCTCCGACAGCACCACGCCGCGCCGGAGCTGCTCGCTTATATTGTCGGCGGCCCTGTTCAGCCGCTTGCTCTCCGTCTGCCCCTTGAGCAGCGCGATCGACTCGACAATAGTGACGCCCGCGTTGAGCAATACGGAAAATTGCCTGCAAAACACGGCCATCTCCCTCGCGCCGACTTTTCTCGCGAAGTTTAAAGCCATCCCGCCCTTCGCGGCGATTTCGCGCGCCTCGACGATAAAATACCCGCGTTCGCCCATCATCTCTTCGAGCGCCTCGGCCGACGGGACGTCATACTTTCCGCTTATCGCCTCTCCGGCCATGTTCTTCGCGGTATATTCATATAATGGCATTTTTTACCACCTGCGGCTTAACAATTGTGTCAGCAGCTGCGCGTCGCTCGCGCGCAGCAGAGCGTCCTCCTGCGAAATTACGCCGGATGAGACGAGCGAGGCCAGGCTGGATTCCATGGTCTGCATCCCCACGTTGGCGCCTGTTTGGATAATGCTGTTTATCTGGTGCGGTTTGCCTTCGCGGATTAGATTGCGTATCGCGTTATTGACTATCATTACTTCGCACGCGACGGCGACGCCGGAACCGTCTTTTTTCGGGATCATATGCTGCGACGCCACGCCTTCCAGCACGGTCGCGAGCTGGCTCTTTATTTGGTTTTGCTGGTTGGGCGGGAACACGTCTATGATCCTGTCGACCGTCAGCGCGGCCGATACCGTATGCAGCGTCGAGAATACGAGATGCCCCGTCTCCGCGGCCGTCAGCACGATCGCGATCGTCTCCGCGTCGCGCATCTCCCCGACGAGTATCACGTCCGGGTCTTCCCTCAGCGCCGCGCGCAGCGCGTTTTGAAACGATTTGGTGTCTGTGCCGACTTCGCGCTGGCAGACGAGCGACTGTTTGTGCCGGTGTAAATATTCGATGGGATCTTCGATTGTAATTATGTGGCACTGGCGTTCCGTGTTAATTATATCCACCATGCTGGCGAGCGTCGTCGTCTTACCGCTGCCCGTGGGCCCGGTCGAGAGCACCAGCCCTTTGTTGCGCTTCGCGAACGACTTTATGATGGCGGGCAGTCCGAGCGAGTCGAACGGCGGGATGTGCAGCGGCAGCGAACGGATGGCGATCCCGAACGTGCTGCGCTGTTTATACACGTTGGCGCGGAAGCGCCCGAGGCCCGGCTGTGAAAACGAAAAATCGATCTCGCCCTGTTCGTCCAGCAGCGCCATTTGCTTGTCGTCGACTAAACTGCGGACATGCGCCTCCACGGTCTTTGTGAATACGGCTTCGGTCCCGGGCAGCTTCTCCAGCACGGACCCCACCCTCATCACAGGCCTCGCGCCGACCGCAATGTGCAGGTCGGTCGCGTTTTTTCCACAGGCGTACTTGAGCAGCGCGTTTATATCGTTTATGTCCGGGGCGTCGCTCCCGGCGCTGTTACTATTATATTCCTGCATATACGGTATTCACCAACTCCTGTATCGATGTGACGCCCTCCAGCGCAAGCGCCCTGCAATTGTCGTACAGGGTGGTCATGCCCGCGCCGGCGGCTATCTCGCGTATTCGTTCCGCGCCTTTCATCTGTTCAATCGCATTTTTTACGTCGCCGTCAATATATAACGTCTCATGAATCGCAAGCCTGCCGCGGTAGCCGGTCATGCCGCAGTGGTTACAGCCCGCGTGGTCATAGACCGGCGCGGGGCGATCGAGGCGCAGCATTTCCATTTCGGAGGCGTCCGTCTCCCTTCCGGCCTTGCAATGGCCGCACAGCCGCCTGACGAGCCGCTGCGCTATGACGCACGTCACGGATTCGCTGAGCAGATACGGCTGGACGCCCATGTCGAGCAGCCGGGTTATCGAACCGGGCGCGTCGTTCGTATGCAGCGTCGAAAGCACCAGATGGCCGGTGATCGCCGCGCGTACGGCTATTTCCGCGGTCTCTTCGTCGCGGATTTCGCCGACCATGATAATGTCCGGATCCTGCCGCAAGATGCTGCGCAGCCCGCCCGCGAACGTGAGGCCCGCCTTGGCGTTGACCTGAACCTGGTTGACGCCCCGCATCATATATTCCACCGGATCCTCGATCGTCACGATATTCTTATCCACGCGGTTGAGTTCGGACAGCAGGCTGTATATCGTGGTCGTCTTCCCGCTGCCGGTCGGCCCCGTTACGAGCACTATGCCCCTCGGCGCCTTTAATACCGAATCGATGATTTTATTCTCCCTCTCGGTAAACGCGAGCATGCCGCGATCAAACGTGAAATTGGAACGATCGAGCTTCCTGATCTCTATTTTTTCGCCGAAGACCGTCGGCAGCGAAGACACCCGGAAATCGTACGCGCTTCCGCCGATCGTCATCTCTATCCTGCCGTCCTGGGGCAGCCGCTTCTCCGCTATATCCATTCCGGCCATTATCTTGACGCGCGTCGAGACCGACGAGTATAAATCCGTCGGTATGCTCATATTTTCAACGAGCCGCCCGTCCACGCGGAACCGGACCCTGACGGCGTCCCCGAACGGCTCCAGGTGGATATCGCTGGCGGAGATCGTGACGGATTCGTTGAGTATGGAGTTTGTCAGCCTGACGGCCGGCGCGCCGCTCACCTCGTTTTCCGCGCTGTCCGCCATTTTCCTCACGTCGGGCGCCGCGTCCTTCGACGTGTTTTTATACTCGTTTTTCAAGTCGTCCAACGCCCTGCTCGAGCGCTGTCTGACGTAGTATTTTTCTACCATCCGCGATATCGCGGAGGCGTCGGCGAGCAGCGGGACTACAGTTTTTTTCGCGCTGATGCGGACGTCGTCGATAGCCTGGAAATTCTTCGGCTCCGACATCGCGACGTACAGCCGGTTCCCGTCGATGCGGATCGGCAGGATATTGTGTTTTTTTGCCAACTCGTCGGATATGCTGCGTATCGCGTCCTGCTCCGCCGCGACAGCGTCCAAATCGACGCGCTGCCCCGAAACAAATACGCCGTTTTGAGCGTCCATTAAAATCCGCCCCCGTCTTATAGTTATATTATATTATCACAATTTGTGTAAGCTATAACAACTTTTAACCTTTTATATAAGCCGCGGCGGCGTACAGGCGTCGCGTTGCGGCGCGCCGGCGCATTGACTGTATGTGCAAAATGAAATAGAATAAGCGCGAAAGCGGCCGAAAAGCCGCGCTGACCGCAACAACGGAGGCAAAAGACGGCTCAGCCGTCATGGAGGCTGTATGGCTGGTTTTTTCGGATTTTTTGACTTTACGAGGCCGGGGCCGGGCGTCCCAAAAAACGCCCCGCCGAAGTCCAGGCCGAGGGTGTTTTTTGAAGTGTTCGGCCGCAAGTTCGGCAAAATTATACAGATAAACCTGTTGTTTACGTTGTTTAACATCCCGGGGCTCGTGCTGCTGTTCGTCGGTTCGCAGTTTATGTTCCCCAGCATACTGTTCGACGACATCGAGGTGGACCTGTACCTGCGGCTGATGTTCGGGGCGTTTTTTATCTGCTTCCCCGTGCTGTGCTTCGGGCCCGCCCAGGCCGGCATGACCTTCTGCCTCCGGAACTTCTCGCGCGAGGAGCATGCGTTTGTGTGGAGCGATTTCAAAGAACACGGGCTGAATAATTTCAAGCAGGGCATATTAATTTGCCTGATCGATTTTGTCATGTTCCTGCTGCTGTGCATAGCGATAAACTTTTACGGATACCAGATTGGCGAGCAGCGCTTCTGGGCCATTTTCACATTCGGCGTCATCGCGCTCGCGTTCCTGCTGTTTATTATGATGCACCTGTATATATATCCGATGCTCGTCACGTTCCACATAACGGTGAAGCAGTTGTACAAGAACGCGTTAATATTCGCGACGATCCGTTTCATCCCCAACCTCGGCGTGCTGCTGCTGTGCGCGGCGATCATATTCGCGACATTCATAATAACGGAGATCGGCGTGCTGTTGTTTGTCTTGATAACGTCCTCGCTCATCGGGCTGATTGTCAATTTTTACGCGTATCCCACGATTAAAAAATATATGATCGACAAGATGCAGGAGGCCGCGCCAGACGAAAACGCGAGCGAGCTCGCGAACGCGGATGAAAGCGCAAACGCGGGCAAGCCCGCGATCGGGGACGCCGGCGTTTTGGCGGACGCCGGCGCGCCGACGGGCTACGGGGCGGCGGACGGAGTCAGTGTGCCGACGTCGGAAAATGACGAAAACGCGGGCGCGTTTGCGCACGAGGGCGTACTAACTAACGTAAGTGAGCTTGCGAATGCGACCAACAGCGCCGCCGGCGAAATCGCCGCCGGCGTAAACGCCGTTGGCGGCGACGCCGCAGCTCCCGGCGAAGAGGACGTCGTCAAAAAGACGGAGCGGCTCCTGGGAAATCTGCCTTCGGAAAAAGTTTTTGTCGACGGGCGGTTTGTGGACAGGAGCGAATTATAGGTTACAGTTCACGCCATGTCAGAAATATAGCGGGGACTGTAACCTCGCGGCGCCGAGTTTAGGCGGCGCGCGAATGCGTCGCATTCGTCAGGTACGGCCAGGCTGCGTCTCATGCGCCGATCCCAGGCGCGTAAAGCTTTTATGACAAAACAATGGACTGCCGCACGGAGCCTGTACTGAGCGTAGCGAATGTGACCGTAATGACAAGGTAGGCGTAAATAGAAACTGTTGTAGGAGCTTAATCATGCCTTCCGATAATACACAGGATGCTTCCGACTGCGATGAACTGCAAAATAAAAGCAAATACCTGCGCTATTTACTCAAGAGCAGCCCCGAACTGATAGTATTCGTGGATCGGCGCGGCCATATCGCGTATTGCACCGACGCGATGCTGCGGCTCGCCGGTATCGGGGACTTTTCGTCAATAACGGGAAAGCGCTTCACCCATCTCTATTCCAGGCTCGGCGGCGCGGAGCTCGCGGCGCAGGGCGAAGAACATTTCAAGCGTGTGAAACTTTCGCTTAAGGCCTCGACGGCCGAGGCGCATATCGACGTCCCGGGCAAGGGCGAGAGCCGCGTATATAACATCAACGTGACGCCTCTCGTAGACGGCGGCGCGTTTGACGGCGCGCTGGCCGTCCATTACGACACCACGGAAGTCAGGAATTACGAGGCCGACGAGTATACGCGGATCATGCTGGACGCGACGCCGCTCGCGTGCTCGCTCTGGGACGAAAACGGCAGTTTCCTCGACTGTAACCTCGAAGCGCTCTATATGTTCGGCCTCTCGGGCAAGTATGAGTACGTCCGGTATCAGAGCAGCCTTTCGCCGGTCTTTCAGCCGGGCGGGGCCCGCAGTTCCGATCTGTCAGAAGAATATGAGAGCAGGACGTTCAATGAAGGCAGCGCGCGTTTTGAGTGGATGCACAAGACGCTGCACGGCGATCCGCTGCCGGTGGAAACGACGCTGGTCAGGGTCCCCTGGAAAGACGGGTACAGACTGGCGACCTATTCCAGGGATTTGCGCAAGCTGACGGAAACGCAGCGTATCGCGCAACTGGCCGACGCGCGACGGAGGGATTCCGAAATCCGGATGCAGGCGGCGATGGTCGCCTCCGAAGCCAAGAGCAGGTTCCTCGCGTCGATGAGCCACGAGATACGCACGCCGATGAACGCAATAATCGGGATGAGCGATTTGATACGCACCGACAACCTCGACATGACGCAGATGGCTTTCTTTGACGATATAAAAAAAATGTCGAGGTCGTTGTTGCAAATCGTAAACGACGTGCTGGATTTTTCCCGGATAGAGGCGGGAAAACTCGAGATCGTGCCCGTCCATTTTAACCTTTTCGAAATGTTCAATAATATCTGTTCCATGAGCCGGTTCCTCGCGGACGCCAAGGGCCTGTATTTTTCAGAACGGTTCGATCCTTCTTTGCCGCACGTCATATATGGCGACGACGTGAGGACGCGCCAAATCGTCGTGAATATCCTCAACAATTCCATAAAATACACGCGTGAAGGCGAGGTGTCGTTCCACATCAGCAAGCTGGAGCGCGACGGGCGCCCGTACGTCGGTTTTAACATTAAAGATACGGGGATCGGGATCAGGGAGGAGGATCTGCCTCAACTGTTCAACGCGTTCTATCAGGTGGATATGGCCGTCAACCACGGAATCGACGGCAGCGGACTCGGGCTCTCGATTACGAAGACGCTCGTGACGCTGATGGACGGACGCATCGATCTCAAGTCTGAATACGGGAAAGGCACGGATTTCACCGTGCTGCTGCCGCTGTCCGAAGGCGACCCGAGTATGCTGAAAGGGCCCGCGGACGTCGTTTACGCCAGACTGACGGACGGCGTCCGGGTCCTGGTCGTCGACGACAGCCGGATTAACCTCAAAGTGGCGGCGGCTTACCTTGAACGCTATAATATTCAGGCTGAGACGGCGTTGAGCGGATTTGAGGCGATCGCGAAGATCCAAAAGGCAAACGGCCGGTATGATCTGATATTTATGGATCACGTCATGCCCGTAATGGACGGTTTGGAAACGGTGAAGAGAATACGCGGAATGGGGTACGACGATATCCCGGTTATCGCGCTGACGGCAAACGCCGTCGAGGGCGCCGGCGATCTGTTCATCTACGCCGGAATGAACGACTCTTTGTTAAAACCGATCGAACCGAACAACCTGACGGCAATACTGAGGCGCTGGCTGCCCGCGGATTTGTTTGAAGACGGCGCCGGGCCCGCCGCGGTAAAAAGCGCCGAATACGAGGGCGCGTTCCCGCAAAACCCCATAATTAATTTTACCGAGGGGATCGCCAACGCGGCCGGCGACAGCAGCTTGTACAACAAGCTGCTCAAAGACTTTGTTATTAGCCACGGCTCGGATCACAGATATATAAAAGACGCGATAAACGCGGGCAGATTCGATGAAGCCGACCGTATAACCCATAAGCTTAAAGGGACGTCCGCTTTGATCGGCGCAAACAGGCTGAATCGCGCCGCTTTGAATATTGAAGAGTTATTAAAGGGCGACGACGACCGGTCTTCCCCGTCAATCCGGGGCGAGGCTCACAAGATCCTGGAAAAGCTCGATTTGGAACTGACGGCCGTCGCCGATATTATCGAACGCATGCAACCTTAATAAAAACCTGCCGGGCGCCAACGCCTGCCGGGCGCCAGCGCCTGCCGGGCGTAGCGCCTTATCTGCCGGTGCTCGCCAGCGAAGCCGCCGCCTCGTTGCACGCGGCCTTCAGTGATTCGTCGGACGTGTGGAGCGAAACATGCCGCAAATGCTCGACAGCCGTTTGCTTCCCCATCTTTTTTAATGAGCCGGCCGCTTTAATGCCAACAGCTGCGACTGGATCGCGCAATAATATAATCAAGGCGTTGTATGGATCGTCGCCCGTTGTATACCCCAATGCTTCAGCCGCCGCTGCCCTCTCGTCTTGTTTCTTGCTGGACGCATATGATATCAGCTTTTTTGTTTTGCCTTTTTGTCCCAATTTTAGAATTTTCTCAACTGCCTTCTCGTTTGCCATTTAATACACCGCCTTTGAAAATATTTATATGTGAAGCATTAGGAATATTATACTTCCATTAAATAAAATACGCAAAGAAAAGTATATAATTATTGAAAATTTACAATAACGTTAAAAATGACATAATAATGTAAAAATTCAACATTTAAACGTTGACTAAAACGACGTCTTAGTGTATCATATAGTATTGTATACATCATTAATAAATACATGGGGGGCCGTGACATTAGTTTGCTTGTTAAAGCGAATGCACTCTAATGGCGCGGCTCTTGTATTATAGCGGGACTGACGCCGCACGGCTGTATATAATAAAACGACAATGCCGCCGGCCGCCGAAAGCCGGATGGATTTTGAAAGGAACATCACATTTTATGTATAATTTTTTTAATAAACTGGCGTATGCGCTGGTTTTCATATTTACGCTCGCATGTTTCTCCGGTTGCGGCGTGACGAGTCAAAACCAGTTAATCGGCGTCGCGATGCCTTCAAAAGAGCAGCAGCGCTGGACGCAGGACGGCGATAATATTAAGAAACAGCTTCAGGCCAAGGGCTATAAAGTCGAGCTCAGGAACGCCGAGGGCGACATCGCGAAGCAGATCGAACAGATCCGCGATTTGATCGATAAAAACTGCCGCGTCATCGTGATAACGGCAATCGACGGGGACAGCCTCGCGGACGTGCTCAAGGACGCGGCGAAGAAAAAAATAACGATAATCGCATACGACCGCCTGATAGTGAACACGGCGGCAATGGACTATTACGTGACGTTTGACAACGTCGAGGTCGGCGTAATACAGGGCGAATATATCGAAAGCGCGTTCAACCTTAACGACGGCGGCGCCGCTATTACAATGGAAATTTTTTCAGGCGCGCTGGACGACTATACGACGCCGGACTACTATGAAGGGCAGATGCGCGTGTTGGGCCGTTACATCGACGGAGGCCAGATCAGCGTGATGAGCGGTCAGACGTCGCTGACGGAGACGGCCACGTTTGACTGGAGCGGCGACGTCGCGGCCCGGCGCCTCGAAAACATACTCATGAATTATTACGGCGACGGGATTGCGCTGGACGCGGTCCTGTCCACGTATGACGGAATGTCGGTGGATATGATTGACATACTCAAGGCGACAGGCTACGGAACGCCCGAACGCGCGCTGCCGGTCGTAACGGGGCAGGACTGTGATAAGGCGAGCGTAATTTCGATAATGAATAACGAACAATCCATGTCGGTTTTTGTCGATACGCGCACGCTGGCGGCCAGGACAGTCGAGATGATAGACGACATCATGGTCGGAAAAGCGCCGGCGATTAACGACAGCGAACGGTATGACAACGGCGTAAAGATCGTGCCGGCGGCTATATGCAAACCGGTGCTTGTGGACGCGGGCAATTTAAAGGAAGTATTGATAGACAGCGGATATTATAAGGAATCCGAGTTAAAATAATAATTTGGTATGCCGCGGCATGCAAAATGATACGGCGGAGAATCAATTGAAACTACGGAAAATGTTTAAAAGTAATATAAGTATAAAACTGATTTCGGTCATTTTTGTCAGCATAGTTTTACTTTCAGCCGCACTGACCGCGACAAGCACCATGATGATACGTTCGGTCTTCGAACAGTTGTATACGGATAAACTAATGACGGCGGCGCATGTGCTGCTAGCCCAGTACACGACGGATGATTTTATACCGTTCATGAACAAATTGGAAAGTATTGACAATTTCCACATGAACGCCAGGGCGTTTCTCGACGACAGGTTATATGTCGGCGCGGCTGATATGGCGGGCGAAACCGGCGGCGCCGGATATGACGGCGCAAAGAAGCGCATGGAGGGGTACAGGAAATCCATATCCGCGCTGAAGGACGACGACTACTACTCCGTATATAAACGGCTGCTGGAAGTTAAAGTTGGCACCGGCGTGAAATATTTATACGTCGTCGCCGATATGGGCGTAGACGGCGCCTATGTATATCTTTTTAACGCGATTTTTCAAGGCGATATAGCCATAGCCGAAAACGACGATTTCGGGACGGTCGACGTCGCGGAAAACTTTCCCCGTATCGAACAGGTTTTTCTAACGGGCGACGCCGTGCTGGAATACGGCAGTTACGGAAACGTACAATCCGGCGCGCTGTGTTATTCCTACACGCCGCTTCTGGACGATCAGGGAAACGTAGTCGCCGTGATCGGGGCGGATATCAACCTGCAGTCGCTGAACAGCCGGCTCAACAGTTTTTTGACGTTCAGCGTCGCCTCTATCATCATGATAACGTTAACAATATCGCTGATAATGATAATTATGCTCAGGCTGATCATCATCAACCCTATCAGGGAGCTGACGGACATATCGGGCGAAATCGCGGTCGGCAATATTTACAGCCATATACCCGAATGGATCACGGGCCGGAACGACGAAATGGGGACGCTGGGCAATTCTTACGAATCGATGAACAATACCGTCAGGGACATATATTCAAATATGAATAACCTGTTTGAGGCGGCGCTGTCGGGCAAACTGGACACGCATATCGATTCCGGGCAATTCAAAGGGCTGTTCGCCGATCTGATAGATAAAATGAACGACACGCTCGACATCATCGGCTCATATTTTGACAGCATACCGGGCGCGTTCGTCGTGCTCGACAATAATTTCGACGTTGCATATACAAATCACCATTACCATAACCTGTTCGACGGCGCTTCCGCCGCGCGTTTCTGGCAGATAATGCTGGACGACGCGGAGAACGACGACGTCGGTTCGTTAAAAAAGGCGTTCGCCGAAAACATCCAAAACGGGGAATATAACGCGTTTGCGCCTTTTATAATAGGAAAGGATACGCGTTGGTATACGTATGCGTGTAACAAAATCGGCAGTAATAACGGCGCGGTAATCGTCATTTGGGATAATACGGAACTGGTGCTGGCAAAAGATCAGGCG
>Ga0123353_10006181_pt1 | contig 15902 bp, 13 predicted proteins | sample TergutLab28metaG_3_FD_92763 | JGI IMG/M metagenome (GOLD analysis project Ga0123353, IMG submission 92763) | Labiotermes labralis P3 segment gut microbial communities from Petit-Saut dam, French Guiana - Lab288 P3 | ecosystem: Host-associated > Arthropoda: Insects > Digestive system > Gut ... | reverse complement strand
TATTTTTTTTCACGCCGCCCCTGTCACTCTTTCCCCCCTCTCTCGCGGCGGTGTTGTTGGTCGGTTTTGGGGGGGGGGGGGGGGGCGGCATGATGCGGGTTTCGTCATTGGGCCGTATGAGAAAGTAACCGATAACGCGAAGCCTTGGGGCGTGTGGCGCAATCCCCGCTGTGGAAGCCTGAATGTGGCCGCCTTTGGGTTGCTCTTTGTGGGTTCCCTTGGCGGGACAAGGGCGGTAGTAGCGGCCTGATTACCGGGGGAACAGATCACCCCTACCCCCGATTCTGGCACGGGGGTGCGCGTAACATTCGGCCCCTGCCGACCCTCCGCCGCCCCCTGCCAAGGTTCCGCAGATTCGGCGGGAAGCCTTGCAGGACAACGAAGGGCGCATCCTCGGGGGGCTGTAACCCTCCTATAAGAAAGCGCTAATATACTAAGTGCGTAACACGCAACGCCTGGCACGCAGAGCGGGCGAAGAATTGGAGTAACCATGTCACAGGAAAACAGCACGCACGATGCAGAATGGCCGTGGCAGCAGCCGGAAGGGTCGCAGATGGTCGAGATGGATGAGATTATCTTTGATCCCCGCCACCAGCCCCGCACGGCGCTTGAACCGTGGCTAGTGGAGCGGTACGCGAACTTTATGAAAACCGGCAGCAGGTTCCCGCCCGTCACGGTGGGGCGAATCAAGGGCAAGGAAGGATTGCACCTACTTTGTGGCTGGCACAGGTGCGAGGCAGCAGCCAGACTAGGCGCGAACCACGTACAAGCGATAATCGTTGATACGACATTCAATAAAGCGCTGTGGATTGCCGCAGCGGACAACCTCACTAACGGGCAAGCCTACCGGAAACGGGATAACAAGCGCGTATTCTCCGCCTACATCAAAGCGAAGCAGCACATTAAGCCGGACGGCTCGCTCCAGAGTTACAGGGACATCGAGAAGGCGACTGGCGTAGGATTCTCGACCGCGCACAACTGGATGAAAAAGCTGTTTCCCTCGGTGTTTCAGGCAATGGGCAAGCCCCTCCCCGGCTTTGCGGGAGCACCCGGCGGCCCCGCACAACCCCGCGACTATGAGGCGTACTCGTTAGCCGATAAAGCCGTACGTGACTTGGAGTTGCTATCTGACGACCTCTGCCCGGAGCAAAGGTACGAAATCGTAGCGCGCGCCCTTGCAGCAGTCAGGCGCATAAAGCGGAAGCCAAGGCAGAAGCCGGACTTCTAAAGCAGCCCATTTGCAGCAGCAGAACCCCGGCATGCATCCAAGCGGGAAACAGCCGGAAAGCCTTGCGGGGAGCCGCTTGGGGGTGTGCCTACCGTGCTGTTCAAAATGAACACTTACAGGGCACAATCCGGCCCGCAAAGCCAGAAGGCGCGGTACTTTGACCCTGATTTGCGCCAACACGACAAAAACGCACGCGCCGGGGCCGTTGAAAGTTATCCCCGCCTGCCCGTCACCCCCTGTTTTTGCGCCCCCGCCGGAACCCTTAAACGGATTAAGGAAGCCCACAGAGGCCCGTCACGGCACGTATGACAGGCCGCCCGTAGTCACGCCTTGGCGGCATCCAAAGCGGCCACCATGAAGCCGTGCAACTGCTTTAACGCCGTCCCCTCCCCGTAGCCCGCGCCAACGGAAGCACGCGCCCATCCGCCGACCTCATCTTGCACCCACCGTGGCGCGTTGGCGTTCCGCAAGCGGTCGCGCATGGTGTGGCGGAAGTTGTGGGAAGTCAGGGTTTTCCCGTCAGCACCCACAAGGCCAATCGACCGCATCCATTTAGCCACAGCGGCGGACGCCGAGCCGCCCTTTATTGTTCCATCCTTGCCCAAGTAGCGGGGGAATGCGTATTGCTGGCCAGGCGCGGCGGTATCGCGGATACGTTGCGCAGCCCACAGCGCCGCGCCAACAAGCGGCACCCGGCGGCGCGATGCTATGCTGCCCCGTGTTTCGCCCTTGAGACTGCGGGCCGCGTTTGGCGCAAACTCAACGTAGGGAACCGGCGAGGCGTCCGGGCGCAAATCCTCCACCCGTAGCCCCGCTACCTCCGAAATGCGCGTACATAGATCAACCTGCAAGCCAACCAGCCAACGAATATCATCATCGGCGGCGTAGCAAGCAGCCCGCAGGCGGTCGATGTCGGCCTGTGCTGCCGAAACACGCGGCGTCCTATCCTTTCCGAAGCCGGGTATTGTCACCTCCTCCCATATCGTGGGCAGCGGTAACGACTTCTCCATGTGGGCGCGGCGAAACACGGCAGCTACGGGCGTCATGTTGCGCTTCACAGATTCCGTTTTTAGCCGCCCCATGAGCGAATCGCGGTAAGCCTTTGCGTCATCGCGGGTGTAGGCGGTCAATTCCCTGTCGCCTACCAGCTTCATGAAGTTTTCGCAGCATGTCCGCGTGAATTGCGACATCTTGGCAAAGCCCGGGCCGCCAGCGTTTTGATGCTCCGTCAGATAAACCTCAATGGCATCCGAAAACAGGAACAAGTCACGGCCATTCAGCAGCTTAACGGCGGCGACCTCCTCTGGCGCTAGATAGGCGCTAGACGGGGCATCGTAGTACGCCCACTCGGGATCATGGTGGGCCTCGGCGTAGGCTCCCCGTTTGTCTTGCAGGCGGGCAATGAATGCGTCAAGGGCATCCGGGCAGGGGGCGCGTGGGTCAAGGATTCCGCAAGCCTTGAGTGCTGCGGCACCGCGATGGCGTACCGACGTTGGAACAAAGTCCGGGTCAGCTTCCATCAACCGCCATTGTGCTTCTACGGCGGCATCCAGTTGAGCAATCTTTTTGGCCGCCACAGCCGGATCGCTTGTGTGCAGATTCTGTTTCAGCGGGGCGCTATTCGTGTAGCGGTGCATCAGGTGCTTAGGCTTTTTACGCTGCCAGTAGATAGCGCCGCTTTTGAGGGTGTAACTGTGTCGGACGGTCACGCAGAGGATCGGGGAAAGGTAAAAGCGCATGGCAGAATACCACAGAATACCATACGGGCAATCCTGAATTCTGCGCTTTCGCCTTGTGGCACAAGGGTTTCGGCGAAAAGTTGTGGTACCCCCAGGTGGAATCGAACCACCAATTCGCCCTTAGGAGGGGCGTGTTATATCCATTTAACTATGGAGGCAGATCAAGGACTTGGATCGGGGCGCATTGTACCGGGCTGCGAGGTCTTGCGATAGGTCGGCTTACCCGCTTTGCCGTGCGGACGATTAAAATTCGCCTTCCCTCCCCTGTCCACTTCCCCGTCACGCCGCCCGAGAGGCGTTCCGCCATGCCCTACCTCAAGTTGTCCGCCGCCTGTCTCGCCTACGGTCATGTGCCGCTGCTCGATCATGTCGATTTCCAGCTCGATCCGGGCGAGCGCATCGCCCTGATCGGCCGCAACGGCACCGGCAAATCCTCGCTGCTGGCGGCTCTGGCCGCCGGTAGCGGGCTGGATGATGGCGAGGTCTGGGTGCAGCCCGGCATCCACATCGGCTACGTGCCGCAGGAACCGCCCTTTGAACCGGAACAGTCGGTATTTCAGGCGGTGGTTTCCGGCATGGGCGAAACCTCGGCCCTGCTCGCCGAGTACCACGATATCTCGCACCGCATGAGCGCGAGCGGCGCCGGGCACGATGCCCTGCTGGCCCGCCTGGATCACTTGCAGCACGAGTTGGAGCGGCGCGGCGCGTGGAGCCACGAGGCGCAGGCCGAGAGAGTGATCGCTCGCTTCGGCCTCGACCCGGAAGCCGCCGTCGGCAGTCTTTCCGGCGGCCAGAAGAAGCGCCTGGCGCTGGCCCGGGCGCTGGCCCATGAACCCGAGGTGCTGCTGCTCGACGAGCCGACCAACCACCTCGACATCGCCGCCATCGAGTGGCTGGAAACGCTGCTCATCGACTCGGGTATGACGCTGTTGTTCATCACCCACGACCGTTTTTTTCTCGACCGGGTATGCACCCGCATCGTCGAACTGGATCGCGGCAAGCTGATGAGCTACCCCGGCAGCTTCGGCCAGTATCAGCAGCGCAAGGAGGCGCAGTTGCACGAGGAAGGGCTGGCCGCCGCGCGCGCCGACAAGTTGTTGAAGGAGGAGGAAATCTGGATTCGCAAGGGCGTCGAAGCGCGGCGCACGCGCGCCGTGTTCCGTGTCCAGCGCCTCGACCGGCTACGCGCCGAGCGCCAGGCGCGGCGCGAGCGCATGGGCAAGGTGCAGTTGCAACTCGATGCCGGCGACAAGAGCGGCAAGCTGGTGGTGGAACTCGATCGCGTCGGCAAATCCTGGGGCGAGAAGCCGGTGGTCGTCGATTTCTCGGCCCGCATCCAGCGCGGCGACAAGATCGGCCTGATCGGCCCCAATGGCGCCGGCAAGACCACGCTGTTGCGCCTCATCCTCGGCGAATTGCCGCCGGATGCCGGGCACGTGCGCCAGGGCACGAAAATGGAAATCGCCTACTTCGACCAGTTCCGCGCCAAGCTCGACCCGGAGGCGACGCTGGCCGATGTCATCTCGCCGGGTTCCGACTGGGTCGAGGTCGGCGGCGCAAGGAAGCATGTCATCAGCTATCTCGGCGATTTCCTGTTCGCCCCGGAGCGGGCGCGCTCGCCGGTCAGTTCGCTCTCCGGCGGCGAGCGCAACCGGCTACTGCTGGCCCGCCTGTTCGCCCGGCCGGCCAACGTGCTGGTGCTCGACGAACCAACCAACGATCTCGACATCGAAACCCTGGAACTGCTCGAAGAATTGTTGCAGAACTACGACGGCACCCTCTTCCTGGTCAGCCACGACCGCCGCTTTCTCGACAACGTGGTGACCCAGACCATCGCCGCCGAAGGCGACGGCCGCTGGCGGGAATATGCCGGCGGCTACAGCGACTGGGCCGCTTGCCAGACACAGCGCCCGCCGCCCGCGAGCGAAAAGATCAGGAGCCGCCCCGCCGCCCGCACCGCGTCCAAGCCCAAGACGGACAAGCTCAGTTGGAAGGAACAGCGCGAACTGGAAGCGCTACCCGAACGCATCGCCGCACTGGAAGCGGAACAGGGCGAACTGACCCGGCGGCTCGAAGACCCGGCCATTTACCAGCGCGACCCGCAGGCGGCGAGGCAGGCGGCGGAACGTCTGGCCGCCATCGACGACGAACAGATGGCCCTGCTCGAACGCTGGGAGGCGCTGGAAACGCGCGCTGGCGGCGGTTGATGAATCAGCCCGGCGGCGGCTCGGGCGACGCTTCCGCCCCAAGACGCTGGCGGATGGCGTCGGGCGTCAGGTTGAGCAGGCCGCCGATGTCGCTGTAATCGTCGGGCAGGGCCGGATTGTCCCAGCCGGTCGCCGAATGGCGGGCAAGGCGGACGGCCAGGGTGACGTTGCGCACGCGCGGCTGATCGGCAAGGCTATCGTCGATCAGGGTCTGAAGCAGGCTGGGCAGGTGCCAGGTCTTGCACAGGGCGGTCTGAATATCCTGAAATTCCAGACCCAGCGTGCGGCGCTGGGCATCGGCGCTGCGCAGGTCCGCATCGGCCTTCTGCTGCGCCTGGATGGCCAGACCCAGGCGGGGCGCGAAGCAATACACCAGAATTTCGGCCAGATCGTGCAGCAACGCGGCGATGCGGATCTCCTCCATGCCCAGATCCTGGCGCCGAATCGCCCAGTCCTGGGCGTAGTCCGCCGCCCGCTGGGCGCGGCGGATGATTTGCAAGACGCTGAGCAGGGCGCGCGGGCTGTCCTTGAGCATGTCCTCGATGGTCGGCAATTCCACGAAACGGCGGAAAAAGGGCGCGACGCCGGACATCACCAAGGCGCTGGCGACGGTGGCGATGTCGTGTTGCAGCGAACGGCCGTGGAAGGGCTGGATGTAGGCCAGCACGCGCACGGTCATGATCGGATCCTGCAAAATGAGATGGGCCAGTTCGCGGGTATCGACGCGGTCGAGGTCGGCGCGCATCTCGTCGAGATGGCGCCGGGTGACGCGCAGCACCGGCAGGGAATTGTTGCTGAACAGCAAGACCCAGGCGTCGGTATCCGGCAGCGGATGGTCGAGCATCGTGTCTTTCCCCCAATAATCATCGTGCATCGTGCGCCGAGTGTAAGGGGCGGCCCGGCGTCGGGCAAGCGCAGACATGCGATAATCGCCGCCTCGCCCACCTTTCGTCCGCCCGCCATGCGCTACAAGATCGTTCCGGTCACGCCCTTCGAGCAGAATTGCACCATTTTCTGGTGCGAAAAGACGCGCCAGGCCGCCATCATCGACCCCGGCGGCGATATCGAGCGCATCCGCGCGGCGCTGGCCGAGGACGACCTGACGGCGGCGCTGATTCTCGTCACCCACGGCCATATCGACCATGTCGGCGGCGTCGCCGCGCTGGCCGCGGCGACGGGCGCGCCGATCGAGGGGCCGCACGCCGACGATCATTACTGGATCGACGGCATGGCGCAGCAGGGGCGCATGTTCGGCTTCGCCGACGGCAGCTCCTTCACACCGGCACGCTGGCTCAAGGATGGCGACACGGTGCGCTGCGGCGAGGTCGAGTTGCGCGTCCTGCACTGCCCCGGCCACACGCCGGGGCATGTCGTCTTTTATCATCCGGCCAGCCGTCTGGCCCAGGTCGGCGACGTGCTGTTCCAAGGCTCAATCGGGCGCACCGACTTCCCCGGCGGCGATCACGAAACGCTGCTGCGCTCGATCACGGAGCGCCTCCTGCCGCTCGGCGACGACGTCGCCTTCATCCCCGGTCACGGCCCGATGTCGACCTTCGGCGAAGAACGCCGCCACAACCCCTTCCTGAGCGGACGCTTCGGCTGATTGAGCGCGGGCAGCGCTGTCGTACGGCTGCCGACAATCGCTTGCGCTGGAAAGGGATATCACCCCATAAGCCGCCATTTTCTATACACATCGCCCACGACATGTATAGAAAATGGCAAAATGTATGCACGTTGGCTTGCTTAAGGAAAGCGCCGCTTCGTGAACCCATTGCCATCCCTTCACTCTCTGGAACACCTCGACCCCACCCGGTTCGAGACGCCGACCATTCTCAAGCGGCTGGTCGCCGCCCATCGCGCGCTGGCCGAGTTCAAGGGCGTGGCTGCGTCCATGCCCAACCAGAACATCCTGCTCAGTACCCTCGGCTTGCAGGAGGCCAAGGACAGTTCCGAAATCGAAAACATCGTCACCACCCATGACGAACTGTTCCGCGAAGCCATGCAGGATGCCGCCGCCAGCCCGGCGACCAAGGAAGTGGCGCGCTATAACCACGCCCTGCGCGTTGGCTTCGAGGCCGTGCGCAACACCGGCTTGCTCACGGGTAAGCACATTGTCGAAATCCAGTCGGTACTGGAACAAAACCGCGCCGGCTATCGCATGCTGCCCGGCACGGTCTTGAAGAACGGCGCGGGCCGCGTGATCTATACCCCACCGACGCCGGAATTGCTGCCGGAACTGATGGCCGATCTGGAACGCTTCATCAACGACGACGAATGCTTCGCCGCCGATCCGCTGGTGAAGATGGCCCTGATCCACCACCAGTTCGAAAGCATCCATCCCTTCTACGATGGCAATGGCCGCACCGGGCGCATCGTCAATGTGCTGTATCTGGTCAAGGAAGGATTGCTGGATACGCCGACGCTCTACCTCAGCCGCGCCATCGTGCGCAGCAAGGCCGACTACTACCGGCTACTACAAGACGTGCGCGAGCGCGATCAGTGGGAACAATGGGTGCTGTATATGCTCGGCGTGGTAGAACACACTGCCACGCACGGCATCGCCGCCATCCAGGCCATCAAGTCCGCGCTGATGGACACCAAGCACCGCATCCGCGACGGCTACAAGTTCTACAGTCAGGATCTCATCAACAACCTGTTCTCGCACCCCTACACCAAGATCGAGTTTCTGCAACGCGATCTGGAAGTCTCGCGCCTCACCGCCACGCGCTATCTGGACGCCCTGGCTACCGGCGGCTTGCTGCGTAAGCTGAAAGCCGGGCGCACCAATTACTACATCAACGAACCGCTGTACCGCATTTTGACTGGGGAAACACTCCCTACAGCGTGAGCGAAAGACGGCGGGTGCCCCCGGCGGGTGTAGGGGCTTTGGGGTAAAATACGCGCCAATTCAGAATTTGAGCCGTCCATGAAAATCACTTTTCTCGACTTCGAGCAGCCGATCGCCGATCTCGAAAGCAAAATTGAAGAACTGCGCTTCGTCCAAGATGATTCTGCGGTCGATATTTCGGAAGAAATCGGCCGTCTGGAAAAGAAAAGCGCGCAACTGACCAAGGATATCTACGCCAAGCTGACGCCCTGGCAGATTTCCCAGGTCGCCCGCCACGCGCAGCGGCCCTACACGCTCGACTATGTGCAGCACCTGTTCACCGATTTCGAGGAACTGCACGGCGACCGCGCCTTTGCCGACGATCACGCCATCGTCGGCGGCCTGGCCCGCTTCAACGGCCAGCCGGTGGTCGTCATCGGCCACCAGAAGGGGCGCGACACCAAGGAAAAGATTTACCGCAATTTCGGCATGCCGCGTCCCGAAGGCTATCGCAAGGCGCTGCGTCTGATGAAGCTGGCCGAGAAATTCGGCCTGCCGGTGATGACTTTCGTCGACACACCGGGCGCCTATCCCGGCATCGATGCCGAGGAGCGCGGCCAGTCCGAGGCCATCGGCCGCAACCTGTACGTGATGGCCGAGTTGAAGGTGCCGGTGATCGTCACCATCATCGGCGAGGGCGGTTCCGGCGGCGCGCTGGCCATCGCCGTCGGCGATGTCGTGCAGATGCTGCAATATTCGACCTATTCGGTGATCTCGCCGGAAGGCTGCGCCTCGATCCTCTGGAAAAGCGCCGGGAAGGCGCCGGAAGCCGCCGAAACCATGGGTATCACGGCGCAGCGCCTGAAAACCCTGGGCCTGATCGACCGCATCGTCAACGAGCCGCTCGGCGGCGCCCACCGCGACCACGCGGCCACGGCCCAGAATCTGAAAAAAGCCTTGCAGGACGCGCTCAAGCAACTGTCGGCAATGAGCGCCGACGAGTTGCTGGCGACTCGCTACGAGCGGTTGATGACCTATGGCCGCTTCAAGGAACAGGCCGCCTAGAGCGGTTTGATTCAAATGCCCCCCTTTCTGGGTTGCTTCGTCGCTTTGCTCCGCGCAATGACGGCGCGTGAGCAAGTGTCATTGCGAGCGAAGCAAAGCAATCCAGTTGCATACCGTTTTGAACCAGAACGGCTCTGATCTGGCCGACCGGGTCGGCGCTTTCGCCGCCGCCCGCCTGGGGCCCTCCGAGCATTTGTGCGTCGCCCTTTCCGGCGGCTGCGATTCGGTTGTTCTGGCCCATATTCTGAGCCGCCTCGGCCTCGCCGGGCGGCTTTCCGCCATCCACGTCGAGCACGGGCTGTCGCCCCATGCCGATGCCTGGGCGGCATTTTGCGCCGATTACTGCGGTGCGCTCGGCATCCCGCTGCGCATCCGCCACGTCGAGGTCGCCCGCGACGCCGCCTTCGGCCTCGAAGCCGCCGCCCGCCATGCCCGCTACGCGGCCTTTGCCGAGCTTCCCGCCGACTGTCTGGCGCTGGCCCAGCATCGCGGCGATCAGGCGGAAACCGTGCTGCTCAACCTCTTGCGCGGCACCGGCGCGCTCGGCGCGGCGGCGATGCGGCCCGAACGGCAACACGGCCATCTGCGCCTGTGGCGCCCGCTGCTCGACGAAACGCGCGGGGCCATCGAAGCCTATGCCCGGCACTACGATCTGCAATGGATCACCGACGAGAGCAATGCCGATACGGCCTTGAGCCGCAATTTTCTCCGCCATCAGGCGCTGCCCCTGCTGCGCCAGCGTTTCCCGGCGGCCGAGCCGGCGCTGGCCCGGGCCGCCGGCCATTTCGCCGAGGCCGCCGACCTGCTCGACGAACTGGCCGCCCTCGACTGGGCGGCGGCGGCCGATGGCGAAACGGCACGGCTGGCGGCGCTGCGCCTGCTGAGTCCGGGGCGGCTGCGCAATCTGCTGCGTTTTCGCCTGCGCCGCCTGGGCTGGCGGTTGCCGAACGCCGCCCGTCTCGACGAGTTCGCCCGGCAACTGGCGAGCGCCGGCCCCGACCGCCATCCCGAACTGCGCCTCGGCGAAGGGCGGATGCGCGCGGCGCGCGGTCGCCTGCACTGGCTTTCCGAACCTTGAAAAACTCGGGCTGTCCGCCTTTGCCGCAGCCAATGGCGTTCAGTTACAATCGGCGGATTCTCATTTTGTCGAGCCGGCCATGATTAGCGGATCCCTTGTCGCCATCGTCACGCCCATGCACGAGGATGGCAGTCTCGATTTGCCCTCGCTGCGCAATCTGATCGACTTTCACGTCCGCGAAGGCACCGACGCCATCGTTATCGTCGGCACCACCGGCGAATCGCCGACGGTCGATGTCGAGGAGCATTGCCGCCTGATTCAGGTCACGGTCGACCATGCCGCCGGGCGCATTCCGGTCATCGCCGGCACCGGCGCCAACTCGACGGCGGAAGCCATCGAGCTCACCGGCTTCGCCAAGGCAGCCGGCGCCGACATGGCGCTGTCGGTGGTGCCCTACTACAACAAGCCGACCCAGGAAGGTCTCTACCGGCATTTCAAGGCCATCGCCGAGGCGGTCGAGCTGCCGCTGCTGCTCTACAACGTACCCGGCCGCACCGTCGCCGACATGAGCAACGACACCATCCTGCGCCTGGCCGAGGTTCCCGGTATCGTCGGCGTCAAGGACGCGACTGGCAATCTCGACCGCGCCTGCGACCTCATCGTCCGCGCGCCCAAGGATTTCGCGCTGTACAGCGGCGACGACATGAGCTGCGTGGCCACGATCCTGCTCGGCTACCACGGCAATATCTCGGTCACCGCCAACGTCGCCCCGCGCCTGATGCACGAAATGTGCGCCGCCGCCAGGGCCGGCGACGCCATCACGGCGCGCGCCATCCACTTCAAGCTGCTCGGCCTGCACCGCGACCTCTTCTGCGAAGCCAGCCCGATCCCGGTCAAATGGGCCGTCAGCCGTCTGGGCCTGATGCCCGGCGGCATCCGCCTGCCCCTCACCCCCCTCACCGAAGCAAACCAGGCGCGCGTCCTCGCCGCCATGCGTCAGGCCGGCCTGACCGTCTGAAAGAAGCCCATGAATCATAAGTTTTCCGCTTTCAGCCTCACCCTCATCACCCTGACCCTGGCCGGCTGCGGCATGCTCCCCAGTTCGAGCAAGATCGACTACCGCTCGGCGAAGCAGAACACCTCGCCCCTGGAAATCCCGCCCGACCTGTCGCAACTCGCCCCCGACAATCGCTACATCGTCCCCGATGCCGGCGGCGGCAAGGGCAGCGCCACCTACTCCGGCTATGAAGGCGAACGCACGCCAGCGGCGCTGGCGCGCAACAGCACCCTGCTGCCGCAGGTCGACAAGATCCGCGTCGAACGCTCCGGCAACCAGCGCTGGCTGGTCGTCGCCATGCCCCCCGAAGGCTTGTGGGACACGGTCAAGGACTTCTGGCAGGAAACCGGCTTCATCATCAACATCGAACGCCGCGACGCTGGCGTCATGGAAACCGACTGGGCCGAAAACCGCGCCAAGATCCCCGACGACATCGTTCGCCGCACCCTCGGCAAGCTGCTCGATTCCTTCTATTCCTCCGGCGAGCGCGACAAGTTCCGCACCCGTTTCGAGCCGGGCGCCGAACCGGGCACGACCGACATTTTCATCAGCCACCGGGCGATGGAGGAGGTCTATACCTCCACCTCTTCCAAGGACGAAACCCGCTGGCAGCCGAAAGCGCCGGACCCGGAACTCGAAGCCGAAATGCTGCGCCGGCTGATGGTTCGCCTCGGCACCGAGGAAAAACGCGCCGAAGCCCAACTGGCCGCCGCCAAGTCCGAGCCGCGCGCCCGCATGGCGCGCGCCGACGACGGCGCCGGCACGCTCGAAGTCGACGGCCGCTTCGACCGCGCTTGGCGTCAGGTCGGTCTGGCGCTCGACCGGGTCGGCTTCACCGTCGAAGACCGCGACCGCTCGCGCGGCCTGTACTTCGTCCGCTATGTCGATCCCGAAACCGACAACAAGAAAGACAGCGGCGGCTGGTTCTCCAAGCTGGCCTTCTGGAAATCCTCCGACTCGGCCGAATCCAAGGTTCAGTACCGCATCCACGTCGGCGAGACCGGTCAGAAAAGCACGGTTCAGGTGCTGACCAGCGAAGGCGGCGCGGATCGCTCGGAAACCGCGAAAAAAATCCTCTCCCTGCTGCTCGAACAGTTGCAGTAAGCACTGCGCAGCGACCAACAAACGGGGCTTCGGCCCCGTTTCTGTTTGGCGAACCACGCAACGCCAAGGCCATCGCATGAATGCGGCAGGCCGTCCCAATCGTGCCGCTGGCGCGGGAATGACGGGGAATGCCCGGGTGGGCAAGGGAGTGCTGGCGCGTTCACTCATGCGACTACCCGGCATGCAACATTTCGTCCTCCAGTGTTTCGCGATTAACTGTTGCTTTCTAAATATTATTTAAATTTACATTTGAAAACCATTTTTAAATATGTTTAATTTGGCAACTTGCAGCTTGGACTGCATTTAGTAAACCTCTTTCCCGAACACCTGCCCATTGGATGATATAAATCTCTCAACCCTTTCAACTTTTCTTGTGGCGATGAATATTACCGCGCTCTGACTATTCCACCTGGACTCACCCCCCGAAAGGAAGATCAGGAATGAACAGGATTTTAGTTAAACCCCTCGCTTCCGCTATTGCCTTTCTTTGCTCCATCTTATTAAGCACTGTCGCTCTGACAACACTTAATAGCGGAGTTTGGTTATTGTTCCTGGGTGCGGTTTTGATGTCGGCTGGCCTGGCATTCGTGGGCAGCGGCAAATCCGGCGAGCAAAGCTACCTGGCCAGAGCCGCGGGCGGCGCCATGGTTGGCGGTCTGTTTACCGTGATCCTGATTGCCGGCGTCTTGTCGCTGACACCAGGCGCCTCTGCTCTGCTCGGCGACGACAGAAAAGCGCAGGATGAATCATCCATGGCCTACATTCAGTGCCAGGAATTCGTGAAACATCGCCTCAAACCTCCCGCTTCGGCAAGCTTCCCCTCGCAACTCAGCAGCGATGTCAATATCGCCAGGCCGCACTCGTCCAAGCAACAATACAGTGTTATGTCGTATTTCGATATGCCCAATAGCGTCGGCGACAGACTGCGCAGTTCCTTCGTATGCGATGTCAAAAAGAGTGGCGACGGAAGGTGGAATTTGATCGCTCTCTTTGTCAACTAGGCGAAAAACCCTTGCGCTATCCGTCATTTCTGCGCAGGTGGGAATGACAGTGAGTGGCGGCTGAGGCAAGCGCAGTAGCAAAGGCTTGCGTAATTTTTCAAGACGTTTCTGGGTGGCTGGCAAACGGCGGCGTTCGGCCATGCCATCCGCACAGGCCACGCTCGCCGAATTCATTTTTCAACAAATTCGTCATATTGCATGCCGCATGAAATAAATGGCATATGTTTCGCATTTGTAACATTTTTACTGTTGTGATAGTCTGTGAATGCGTGATGTTCAAAGCACAGTGAAATCCGCTCCCCGTAAGCCGCATTCCAAAAACATGCCCGCAAGCTAGGGCAGATTGGGTTGAGCGTGGCGCAACCCAGCGAAAACAACCGTTTCATCGAGAGAGGTTCACTCATGTTGCCTAATGTTGTCGCCGACAACGTCGCTTCTTCTTGTCCACCGTCTGCCCCGGCGCGCAAACGCTGGTACCGGGTGCTCTATATCCAGGTGTTGATCGCCATCGTCATCGGCGTGCTGCTCGGCTGGCTCATGCCCGATCTCGGGCAGAGCATGAAACCGCTGGGCGACGGCTTCATCAAGCTGGTCAAGATGATCATCGCGCCCGTCATCTTCCTCACCGTGGTCACCGGCATCGCCGGTATGAGCAATCTGGGCGCGGTCGGCCGCATCGCTGGCAAGGCCATGGTCTATTTCCTGTGCTGGTCCACCCTGGCGCTGGTGGTCGGACTGATCATCGCCAATGTCGTGCAACCGGGCGCGGGCATGCACATCGACCCGGCCTCGCTCGACGCGAGCCAGGTCAGCGGTTATGTCAAGAAAGCGCACGACGCCACCATCACCGCCTTCATCCTCAACATCATCCCGGAAACGCTGGTCAGCCCCCTGACCACGGGCAACGTACTGCAAGTGCTGTTCGTCGCCATCCTGTTCGGCATCTCGATCTCGCTGGCAGGCGAACATGGGCGGCCCGTGCTCAATTTCCTCGAAGCCCTGTCGACGCCGGTGTTCAAGGCCGTGGGCATGCTCATGCGCGCCGCGCCCGTCGGCGCCTTTGGCGCCATGGCCTACACCATCGGCGCCTATGGCATCCAGTCCATCAGTAATCTGGCAATACTGGTCGCCACCTTCTACCTCACCTCGCTTTTCTTCGTGCTGGTCATACTGGGTGCGGTGGCGCGCTATAACGGCTTTTCCATCCTCAAGCTGATCCGCCTCATCAAGGACGAACTGCTGCTGGTGCTCGGCACCAGTTCGTCGGAATCGGCGCTGCCCGCCCTGATGCAGAAAATGCAACGCGCCGGCTGCGCCAAGCCGGTGGTCGGACTGGTGGTGCCGATGGGCTACAGCTTCAACCTGGACGGCACCAACATCTACATGACGCTGGCCGCGCTCTTCATCGCCCAGGCGCTAAACATCGAACTGTCGCTCGGCCACCAGCTCATGCTGCTACTGGTCGCCATGCTCAGTTCCAAAGGCGCGGCGGGCGTCACCGGCGCCGGCTTCATCACGCTGGCGGCCACCCTGACCGTGCTGCCGGGACTGCCGGTGGAAGGCATGGTTCTGGTGCTGGGCGTGGATCGCTTCATGAGCGAATGCCGCTCGCTCACCAACTTCACCGGCAACGCCGTCGCCGCCATCGTCGTTTCGCGCTGGGACAAGCAACTCGACCAGCAACGCCTGCACGCCGTGCTCGACAACCCGGCGCTGCTCGACCAGCCGGAAGTGATCGACGAGCCGGCAAACACCCCGGTGCTGCTCGACGATCCCAAACCGATGGTCAACCCGGCATAGGCCGGGCAGACACAAAAAACGGAGCTTCGGCTCCGTTTTTTGTGTGCGCGCTTCGGCGATCATCGTCACTGCTTCCAGAAGAAGGACGAAAAGACCAGCAAGGCCGATACAGACTTGGCAAGAAAACGTGATGACATGCTGCTGGAGGAATTACGTCGATGAGCCATGAAACCTTTGCCTGCGTTTGGGACGCCATTGCGGACACGGCAGGCGAAGCGGAAAACATGAAACTCCGCTCGGCCCTGATGATGGCGCTTGAGCAACACATTCGCGCCCAAGGCTGGACGCAAACCGAAGCAGCCCGCCGGCTCGGCGTGACGCAGCCCCGCGTCTCCGATCTGCTGCGCGGAAAAATCAACCTGTTCGCCCTCGATACGCTCGTCAACATGCTCTCCGCCACCGGCCTGCATGTTGAAATGCGCGTACTGGAAGCGGCATAAGGCGGGTCGCGCGCGCCGGCTGCCGTTCATGGCACACGACACACTGCCATTACCTGAAGCGCGTGTAGATATTGGTTAGGAAGCATTGAACCGCCTTATTCATGCTCATGCCACTTTCATTCTTTTGCGCTGCATCCGCTCAATGTTCGGCCTCGCGGTCACGTCCCGCTCTGGCAAGCGGAAGTGGTATTCTTTGCGGGTCGTGCGGTCGGTTGGGCTTGTGTCCGGCACTTCGCCCAAGCGTCCTAACCCTACAACCAACCCGGACGCACGTCCCGTGGGCCGGTTATCTTGTCCGTTAGGGAACCTCTGCACAACCCGCCACCACACAGCCCGATCTGATAAAATAACGCCATTGTCATTATTGCGATACGCGACATGAAGAAAGCAATGAAGCAACTGAGTCTGGCGGAGAC
>Ga0123353_10006180_pt1 | contig 15902 bp, 10 predicted proteins | sample TergutLab28metaG_3_FD_92763 | JGI IMG/M metagenome (GOLD analysis project Ga0123353, IMG submission 92763) | Labiotermes labralis P3 segment gut microbial communities from Petit-Saut dam, French Guiana - Lab288 P3 | ecosystem: Host-associated > Arthropoda: Insects > Digestive system > Gut ... | reverse complement strand
TGGGAGTCGGTGTCGGCAGGATACAGACACACGATGGCAATCAAGACGGACCGTTCGCTGTGGGCCTGGGGAGACAACACCCACGGTCAGCTCGGTGACGGCACCGCTTTACTGAAGATCGCACCGGTCCTGACAGGAGAGGATAACAACTGGAGGTCGGCATCAGCCGGAAGCACGCACACGGTGGCCGTCAGGACCGACGGCACATTGTGGACATGGGGGAACAACGCGGAAGGTCGGACCGGCCTCGGCACCGCCGCCGGAAACACACTCGTTCCGACCTCACCGGATGTTTTCACAAAGAACTTCACCATCACGGTACCGGACCGCGCTTATCAGTATGTGATCACAGGCTCGGGCTATTCGTTCACCGCGAAAGGATACGGTACCGACGGTATAACGACATACACGGTACCGAACGGAAGCAACACCTCGATACAAAATGTCATTGATGCCGTAATGGCGGATGCGAACGGTAACGCAACCACGATAACATTTGGGAGCGGCGAATCAACATTGGACATAGGGAATGCGAACATCTCCCTCAACAACACGGACGGTACATGGGGAACGGTGACACTCAACGGTTCATTGACCTCATCATTCAACACACCCGACAGTGCGGTGATCCTGATCGATAACGCGGACGTAATTAGTCAGGCGGACATCACAGGCACGTCAACAGCAGCGAACGTAAGCGTCATACGCAACAACGGCACCGGAACCGTTGAGATAACAAGCGGTACGGTCCGACAGACCGGTGATGCGAACAACTTCGCAATATGGAACAATGCCGACGGAGCAGTGACCATAAGCGGAACGGTAAGCAGCACAAGCGGCGTTGCAGTGAACAATGCAGGTACCGGAACAATAAACATCAACGGCGGAACCGCAGGCAGTACCAACGGCGGTACGAACGCGATAGTGAGTACGAACACTGACTCATCAGTCGTCCTGGGTAACGACCCGACGATCATCGGTAACATCAACATTGCGCCCGGCATACTGAGTGTCAACATAACCGATACGAACGCATTCGCACCCGATGTCGGCAAAATGTACGACGTTACGTTATCGGGTTTATTAACACCGGACCTCACGGCGGTCGTCAACGGTGCATCCTTCGACGAAAGTTTTACCGTCAACCGCGCATGGATGCTTGAAGTGAAGGACAACGACCTCGTACTTGTGCGCGACCTTGCATATTGGTATGTTGTAACATTCGATCCGAACAACGGCATCGACAGCCCGACGAATACGAACGTCCCGATGTCTCCCGCAGAACCGACCTCAAGACCGGCAGACGATCCGACAAACGGTTCGTATGTGTTCAACGGATGGTTCCGCGAAGGAACGCTGTGGGACTTCGACTCCATCGTTACGAGTAACATGACATTGACGGCACAGTGGTCATACACCGTTACATTCGATCCGAACAACGGAGGACCCGCATCATATGTACATGTCGTCATATCGGATACATCGACCGTGATGACCGGTTCGGACGGTACATGGACCAGCGACGGATACATAAGCGACGGAAAATGGTATCTTGATATCGGAGGCATCAACGAGTTCGTGTTCGGTGTCACACTGATAAGTGATGACACCACACTTTACCTTGCATGGAACGCCGCCCCCGTCACGATAGACACAACAAAAATAACGAACGGCGAGTTCGGTAAAGAATATTCGTTCACCCTGAAGGCATCACTGGAAAGTAACGTCGCAGGAGCGATAACATACGATATCATCATCGGTGACCTGCCTCCCGGACTGATATTCAACGGTACGGACGGAATAATATCCGGAATACCGTCGGACTTGGGCGAGTTCATCTTCACAGTAGTTGCGGAAAGCATAATCACCGGCGAGAAGGATGACAGAATATTCACGATAACAATAGGCGGCGGTTACTGCTACTGGATGGACGAAGGCGCACTCACGGGCGGTGAACTGCATTTCACGAGCAACGGATCGCAGTTCATGAGCGGCGATACCGGTAACAAGTTCTCGTCGCTTCTGGATGCCTATAATTCCGGAGGGACCGGGACGTTAGTGATAGTCGGCGATTTCGTTGACAATCTTAACGGAATGACACTGGACTTCGGTCCCGATGTTAACATAATATTCGAAGCGGGCGCAACCGTGAGACTGGAGAACGGTGTCGTGATAATGAACAGCATCGACATATCCGACGGAACTTTGACGCTGGACTGTGCAAAGCTGATATTATTGGAAAAGTTAAAAGATACGAACAACAACGGGGCCGTTGAACTTATCAACAGCGACGTATCCGCCGGGTCGACAGAGATATTCGACCTGAAGGTAAGCGGAGATGTCACGATGGACGGTGACGTGACCGTCGGAACGGTAACATCATTCGATGATACCGACGGACCGACAGACCTGACGGTCAACGGCTCATTGGACGCAGGTTCCGTGAATATCATCGGTGATGTCCGCATAACGGAGAACATGGACGTGACAGGTGACACATTCATTGACGGTACTCTCATCGTCGGCGGCAACATGGTCACCGGTGCCGGCGAGGACGGCACAGGTAACGTGGACATAGGAGGCGACCTGACAACGGGAGGTAACGCATACATCGGCGGCGACCTTAAGACCGGCACAAACGACGATGAAGGATCCGGTAACGTTGACATTGGCGGAGATCTCACCACCGGCGGCAATGCAGACATAGGCGGCAACCTTGATGCGGGCGGCAACCTTGATGTCGGCGGCGACGCGAGCATAGGCGGTAACCTTGTTGTAGGCGGAGGTGCAGACATAGGCGGAAACCTCAACACAGGCACCAATGAAGATGATAAACGCCCCGGGGATGTCAACGTGGGCGATGATCTCGACATCGGCGGAACCGCAGACATAGGTAACGATCTCAACGTAGGCGGTGACGCAACATTCGGCGACGAACCCACGGTCGACGGAGACACCAAAGTCGAAGGCCTGAAGATCGTCGGCCTGCTGAGTATGTACGATTACACAGGCTCGCCGATAACACCCTCCATCACAATATCGTCGGGCGGAGATATCTTGGAAGAAGGTATAGATTATACTCTCCTCTTCGAGAACAACACCGGACCGGGAACGGCGAAGGTAAAGATAACGATAATTGCTGAAGGCGAACGTCACGGTGAAAAGATCGTGAGGATGTTCACGATAAACGATCCGTACAATGATGAAGACACGAACGACAATGAAGGTTCGGAAGATAATGATCCGTTGCTCTTGTATGTGATCATCGGAGTCGTGATCATCGGAGCGATCTGCGGAGGCTTCATGTACACGAGGAGCAGGGAGTGATCGCAACAGGAATGCCGGATCCCGTTCTTCGGATAAAGTGATGCAATACACGGAAAGAAATGATAAGGAAGGACTGAAACAGGAAGAAAAAAATTAGCTTAAGGAAGATGCCCGAACATTATGAAAGGAGAAGAGGTGCGGGGAGGAGTGGTTCATTGCCGCACTTCTTCTGATCCATGTAAACGCATACGGTCATGATACATGATCGTATCTTTTTCGATATTTTATTAACTGACAGAGTATAGTAAATGTTAATAGGTATATTTTGTATAACAGTTATATACCGGAACATGTTAACGGCGAGTGCAGAGACAAGTCCGTCATCCGCGCCGATGTGAAACATACATCCGAACCGGGAGGCGGGCAAAGCCGCACATCCGAAAAGAAGGCGTACTTATGAGGAAGGAAAAAGCAGATTCGAACATCAACCGTCTTGACAGCGAGTTCACATCACTTGTGAAGGCAGCATCGGCAAGAGGGTCCGGAACGTTGACAGTAACGGGCTCCTTCGTTTATGACCTCAGAACGGCAGGTCCGATAGTCTTCGACAGATCGGTAACCCTATGCTCGGCGGAGGGTGCCGAACTGACATTGAAAGGAGGCATCGTTACGGTAGGCAGCGTAACGGTCAACGGTAAATTGACACTCGATAACACAACGCTGATAATTCTCGGAGATCTGACGGGATCGGGAGTCATCGAACTCATGGAAGAAAGTGATGTATACGTGGAAAGAGGAGTGAACCTCGAAGGCATAATTACAGGATCCGGAAACCTTGATGTGGTGGGCAACGTGAACGTCAGCGGAGACATAGGCAACTATCTTGACATCAGCGGCAACGCGGACACAGACGATTCGGATGCAGTATGCGGCAAACGGTCTCCGTGAACGGTCGAGCATCGGTACACTGCGATATAACCGAATGTCACGGTTATATGCAACATTAAATCCTGACGGAAGGAGGAGACACCGTTGTCTCATACTTCGTTATTTTTGATATGATATCGATTAATGAATATAATAATTGTAATTGATATCTTTTGTATAACAATTATATACCGGAACATATTAACGGCGGTTGTGAAGGCAAAAACTGCAACGGGATATGAAAAGCGACCGGATACGAACGCGATCCGAGCTGACCGGCAGACAGAGCCTGTAGAGGGAGGCAATACCATGATAAAAGAAAAGGCAGACATGGAAATATCACACTCCGGAAAGGATAAGAAAGCAGAAGGGAAGAGAGCGGGACCGGAAAAGAACAAAAGAGCCGCGGAGGGAAGATGGGACCTTCCCGGCTCACACCCGAAAAAGGTCGCACTGTTCGTATCATTCATAATGGTGTCCGCGGCATTGTTCGGAATGATCGGAACGGATCACGACGAAAATATCTTCGACGGAACGGATACATCATCAGGTTCTTCACAGCCGATGATCATTCTGAACGATCTCAATAACGGCGTGAGCGGCACCGGATGGTCATTCACCGGAACTCCGTCAGGCGGAACCCTTACATTCAACAAGAATTCCGAAGGTCACATGTATGTTCTGCAGTCATCACCCGTCTGCGAAATATCGATTGTTTTTGAAGCAAACGTAATAACCGCGGTAGTGCTGAACGACATGAACATCACCGGAGACATATTATTGGATGATGCGGCCGACATAACGTTACTGCTGAACGGGTCGAACTCGATCAAAGGAAGCATCTTCGTCGAAACGAACAGATCGTTAACGATAGACAGTGCTTCGTCACAGGGAACGGGCAACGTGAACGGTTCACTGACGATCATCGCGTCAAAAGGTGCGGGCATAGGCGGCAGGGAGACCAATGAAAACAACGGCGGCGATGCCGGTGACATAACGATCAACGGCGGAACGGTGACAGTACTGGGAGGCCACGGAAGCGCCGGTATAGGCGGCGGAGGCGGCGTACGGGGAGACGCAATTGAAAACGATCTCAGCGTCCGGAACGGAGGCGACGGCGGATCGGGAGGCGTAATAACGATCAACGGCGGAACGGTGACCGTGACCGGCAGAGACGGCGGTGCCGGGATGGGAGGAGGCGCCGGAGGCCGCGGCGGCAACGGCGGCAACGGAGGACAGGGAGGCGTAATAACAATCAACGGCGGAACGGTGAAGGCAACCGGCGGAGAAGGCGGTGCCGGGATGGGAGGAGGTGCAGGCGGCCTCGGTGATGACGGCGGCCGGGGCGGTGACGGAGGCGGCGGCGGCAAAATAGCGATAGCGGGAGGCGACGTGACCGCAACGGGCGGCAACGCCCGCGGATTGAGCGCACAGACGGGCGGCGGCGGTGCGGGCATGGGCGGCGGAGGCGGCGGCACCGGCGATACGGACGGATGCTCACACACAACACCTAACATTTGCACCGGCAGTGCCGGCAACGGCGGTGCGGGCGGCAACATGACACTGACCGGAGGCACCCTGAAAGCAACGGGAGGCACTGCATTCACCGTCAACGGCAAGAACAATGGAGGTGCCGCGGGCATCGGAGGCGGCGGAGGAGGCAGTTCCGATGACAAAAGCTGCGGCACCGCCGGCACCGGAGGGGACGGCGGCATGATAATGTTCACGGATCCGTTCGCAATCGTGAACAATCCGAACACGGGAAGCGGTAAAGGAGGATATGACCGCTGGGGCGGCAGCCCGGACGGCAATGCTCCTGTGATTTCAGACTCACTGAACGTGATCTTCGATCTGAACGGAGGCACGGGAATCATCCCGAATATGCAGTCGGCGCAGTTCAAATCCGTTATATCCGCTGAACAGAAACCGATCGGAATATGGATCAGGGAAGGATACATCACCGACGGCGAGTGGTACACTTTATCGAAAGGTATGTACACGCTGTTCGAATTCGGAACAACGATTGTCAGAAATCATCTGACATTGTATCTTAAGTGGACCGAAGCGACAGTCACAATAGATGCGATATCGCTTGAAACGTGCGGAAATGAATATTCCGGAACGATATCCGCAACAACGGAGAACGATGCGGGAGGAACGATCGTTTACGGCATATCCGGCAATATACCGGAAGGTTTAACGCTCACTGCGTCAACGGGCGCAATAAACGTAAAACCGATATCGTCCGGAGCATTCGAATTCACGGTACACGCAACGAACACGGCATCGGGCGCATACGATGAAAAAACGCTGACGATAGAGCTGAATGATATCACGGGGACCGTTGTGCCGCAGTATTCGGTAACGCTTACGCCCGGGCAGGGATACACGCTGATGCCGTTATCACAATCTCCCGTGACGGACGGAGGAGAATTCACATTCGGCTTCACACTGGATCCGATGTATTCCGGATCGCCGTTCACGGTGTACGTGAACGATTCTCCGGTCGAGATGACTGACGGAGGAGAGTACACGATATCTGACATAACGGGACCCGTGACGGTAACGGTATCGGGCATCGAACCGAACGGATATTACACATGGAGCAATGATCCTTCCGGTCAACATATCTCAATGGAAGGTGCATTGAATGCGTGGATGCCGGGTTCGGGAAACCTTATGGTGACGGGTTCCCTCACCGATGATCTGAAAAACGGAGTTCTCGTGTTCGATAAATCGGTCACCCTGTGTCTGACGGAGGGCGCGGAACTGACATTGAAAGACGGCACAGTCACAATGGGCGGCGTAACCAACGACGGTAAACTTGTACTTGACAACACAACACTGATAATCCTCGGGAATCTGACGGGTTCGGGAAGCATTGAATCGGTCAATGAAAGCAATCTCATCGCGGAAGGGGATGTGAACATTGACGGTGATCTCAGCGCAGGCGGCAACGCCTGTATCGGAGGTAACCTTGACGTAGGCGGCAATGCCGATATAGGCGGAGATCTCAACGCAGGCGGAGATGTGAACATCACGGGTGATCTTGACGTAGGCGGCAATGCCGATATAGGCGGAGATCTCAACGCAGGCGGCGATTTAAAAATAGAAGGCGATTTGAAAACGAAAGAATGGTCTGTATCCGTTGAAGGGATAGAAAAAACGTACCAATACACAGGCTCGGAGATAAGGCCTGAAGTCATCGTGACATGTAACGACAAAATTCTGACCGAAGGAACGGACTACGTGATCACATACTCGAACAACATCAATGTCGGTAAGGCAGAGGTGACTCTGGAGTTCATCAACGACTGCAAAGATGTGCTCGCGATCACGAAATCGTTCACCATTGTCGGGGAGGGCGCCGGAGTCTCATACGCCATGTCGGCAGTGTTCCCGGGCTTTCTGTGCCTCCTGCTTCTGGCAATCGGTATCATGTACACGGAAATGAGATGAAGTGAGGTGACGGTGAAGAACGGACATGAGCATGAGAACGCGTCTTTCACGGGAATGTGTCGAAAGGTACATTACGAATGGAAGAAGAGAGAGGTTTTTTCTTCTTCCGTTCATTTTTCCCATACTCTTTTCCATCTTCTTTTTCTTCGCGGTCATGAGAGGCAAAGCCGCCGCGGCCGAGATATATCCGCGACCGAAAATTGACATATCGGATTGATGCACGGTCAGTAAAGCGATAACGTTGCCCGCATGGTGTTACCGCTGATTATCGTCATTTCGCCCTGATACCGTGATGACAGCACACGGCCTCCGTCTCCCGTTATCATAACGAAGCCGTCATATTCGAAAACGAACAGATAATCGTATATCGGAGGTATGATAGATCTCAGCACATCATCGACGTATTCTTTCACCGTTCCCTTTCCCGTCACCATATATGCGGCAATCAGATCGCACATCCTCACGGTCCGCGTATCCGGATCATCAAATAAATCGCCGCTCTGCAGCTCTATGACAAAGAATGAGTCATACAGTTCTTTGGCAAGAGGTTCTTTTTCAACGACATGGGAGGAATACGCAAACATCCCCGCCGCTATCAGTCCGATCACAACCATGAATACGGATGCATCGACGATCGATACCATTCCTTTTCCGTTGCGGTTCATATCCACACCGCCACCGAATAATTCACGGGAACGGACCTTCCTCCGTCCGATGACACAATGATCGTCCCTCCTTTTGATCTTATGTCGCCGTGATCACGGGTTCCGACGCTGACGATCAGTTCGGAATCATACATTGCACCTGCGGCGGAAAGTGTCAGACGCATCCCGAGATAACCGTATCTTTCCATCATCTCCGTCATACATTGCTCAACATCCGCCTCGATGCACCCGTTGACGATGCACACGGGATTGAGCATATCCAACGGGATATCCGCTTCTTTTTCGATTTGGATTGAAACGGAGAATGAAAGCAACGACAGGAAAGCGGTCAGCGAGATCACGACGATCATGACCGCCGCCACGGATTCCGGGAATCCTCCCTCGCCTTTTTTGTTCAGGTCCATGTAATGACAGCGGATGACAGTCCCTTTAAAGAGGGGCCGTACAGTTAGTATAACTTCGTCATACGCCGCGCATCCAATGCCCGCGGGTTATACTCCCGCAGATCTTGCTTATCTCATCCTTCCTGTCGGCATCGCGGTCGAAGAATGCTTTGGCGACCTTTGCCGCAAGCTCGGCGGGCCTTTTCCTGAGATCAATGCCCAACGAATCGATACCGAATGCCTCCAACTCATCGATGCGGTCTATCAGCAGAAGATCGGCGGAGTTCAGGATATGCGACATACCTCCGGAATCGCGGTATACGGGAAATTGAAAACCGCGTTCATCGGTCAATGTACAATTATCCATCTCCGGGTCGCGGGTTATCATCAGTTCCGTTCTGCCGAACACCATCTGTTCCAGACGTCCCGAATATCGGTCACATATTATTCCGATTTCTTTTTTCGACAATTCCGGCGATAATGTGACCTGCCGCAGACCGCTCGGGAACATGGAATTGAACATGTTCATGTGACAGCTTCCGTAGACGGCATCATCGGATATCTTCATCTGTCCCGGATTGTGAATCATCACCGGACCCGCGACGGTATCGTCCATGGGCGAGAAACGCGGCAGGATCGTTACCATTTCTTTACCGTGTTCGTTGCAAAGAGCAACGGCGGCGGACGTTTCATCGTTCATCTCAAAATAAACACGGTCCGCGTATCTCATCACCTCTTTCAGTATTTTCAGCGATGACACGTAAAATGAAAGTTCGGATTTCCTTTTGGTTCTGGGAGTCACTTTGGGTTCAAACACCGACACTCCCATCTTTTTCGTTCCGACAAGGTTCGGAATGCCCGATATCCTGTTCTTTATCTCGTCTATCCTGGGGTCATAGGTCCTGTATACTTCATAGTGTCCGTCCCGTATGTCGAAAGGAACGGTTATCCTTCCGGTACCAGATACCTTGAATCCGCCGATCTTCTCTTCGCTTTTGAAAACGGAAAGACCGTCGCGGACATTGATGTCAAGGCCGTCGGCATCGAATCTTTTGTTTCTGATGTCAACGGCGGCGATGAAGTATCCGCGGTTGTCCGGATAGGCGGGCTGGACGACCCTGCTCATACCGTCCATGTATCCGGTTCCGTAGCCTCTGTTGAATATAGTCATGAGAAGATTTTTCATTTTCTCCAATTCTTCCGTGAATTCGTTCCTCTTCATCATGGAATATATTTTGGACGTGAGGTATGTGTGCACCGGACTTCTCATCCTGCCCTCTATCTTGGCGGCGGTTATACCGTTCTTCTCCAACTCACGAAAATGATCGATGCAGTAAAGGTCGGCGGTGTTCATCAGATATCCTTCTCTGCTCTCAGAGGAATATCTTTTCCTGCAGGGCTGTGCACATTCTCCTCTGTTACCGCTTCTTCCGCCCACGATACTTGAGAAAAGACAACCTCCCGACATGGAGTAGCATAATGCTCCCTGAACGAAAACCTCCGCTTCTATCGGTGCGTCCGTGACGACGTGCCTTATCTCATCGAGTGTCATTTCTCTTGCGAGTATCGCTCTGTCGATCCCGTTCTCATGACACCATTCCAATCCTTTCCGGGAATGGATACCCATCTGTGTCGACGCATGTTTCGGTATATCCACGCGACCGATCGTCCTCAGAAGACCGATGTCCTGAATGATGACGGCATCGGCACCGATGTCTTTGAGATATTTCACGAAGGAGATGGCATCCGCCATCTCCGAATTCTTGATCAGCGTATTGACGGTGACGTAAACTTTAACGTTATTATCGTGCGCATAATTCACCGCACCCTCCAACTGAATGTTATCGAAGTTATCAGAAAATTTCCTGGCACCGAATCTCTTTCCGCCGAGATAAACGGAATCGGCTCCCCCCTCAATTGCGGCCGCAAGGGCCTCCCGTGAACCTACGGGCGCTAGTATTTCCATATCCGTTCATGAACGTTCATGTAAATAATGATAATCGATTATCGATAAGCAATGCGGGGAATATCATCCGTGAAGATTAATTGTAATGTCTCTCGTTATAAGATGTAATGAAAATCGCATAGACATGAACATACCTCTGCTGACGAGAAAGAAAAACATGATCGATGACGCACACGTCAAATTCGAAAACGGATCACTCTTCATGGATTGCAGGGATTGCCGCGGAATGTCATCGCTCGGAGATGCCGCATGCGTGAAATGCGTTTCAAAACATATCAGCGACAACGGTTCACCTTCGCGCCTGATCATGCGCAAAGACACGGATGTCGAGCATTCCGAAGATGCGGTCGCGGTGCTGAACGGGATATCGAGGATATTTTCGATCATAGACGCGGCATCATCCGGGAGATCGATGAACGGTTGCAAAGGATGTCCGTCCTCAATACCAAAGAACGCCGATGATATATGGAGATCATTCCCGGAGCCGAGATTCGACATAATGCGGCTGGAAGCCGAACGTTCGAATCCGGACGGAGACGGATGCGAAGATTGTCTGCGGAGGACGACGGAGTTCATGGACCGCATGGAAACCATGTTCTTCGAGGTCAGGGAAAAAGCGGCGAAGACGGCGTTCAGTCTTACGGAGGTATGAGATGGTAACGATAATGACGTCCGAAGACATGATCCCGTCCGTAAGGGATATCGCGGACCGTACGAATGCATATCCGCAACCGCGCAGACATAACACGAAGTTCGCGGAGATACCGGACATAATGAGAAGTCTGGAGAGAATATCGGCAGGTAAACGTTCCAAACCGATCTATTCGGACTGTTGGATGACGGACACCGAAGATATCGACGTCATCGAACGGTATAAAATACCGTTCGGAACCGTCACCATCGGTAATGCACCGGACGGGCAGGCGGAATATTTCCTCAGACCGTCGGAATATAAGTTCAACGATGTGACAAATAAGGTGATAAATTCCGTGATCGATGATATCAGGAAATCATCATCGCCGTACGTTAATGTAACACAGGGGAACATAACGGCCGTTGCGAAGAATCTGCTGATGAAACATTCGGGCAAGATCGACATGAGCGCGTCCGCCCTGGAGGAAACGGCATCCGTCGTTCGCAGGTACACCACCGGGCTGGGGATATTCGAGATATTGCTGGGAGATCCGAGATTGGAGGACATATACATCGATGCTCCGTGCGAGAAGAACAGGATCCACGTGACATTGAACGGAATAGCGGAATCAAACTCGCATGTCAGATGCAGAACGAATCTTATCGTCGACGGAAGGGAGGTGCGCAGCCTCATATCAATATTGAAGAGGGACAGCGGCCTGCCGTTCTGCGAATCATCGCCCGTTCTGGAAACGGATATATGCGGGTATGAGGCAAGGGCAACGGTAATCGGATATCCGATGAGTCCGAACGGAGACGCGGTCGCGATAAGAAAACACTCGACAAATCCGTGGACGCTCACAAAATTGATCGGCAACGGAACACTGAGTCCGCCGGCCGCCGGCATACTGTCGTTTTTGGTGAATTCAAGATGCACATTTCTGATATGCGGAGCAAGAGGCGCAGGAAAAAGTTCATTGTTGTCCGCGTTACTGTTTGAATTTCCGCTGTCGCAAAGGATATTGACGATAGAGGACACATCGGAACTGCCGACGGAGAAGATGCGCAAAATCGGTTACAAAGTGCAATCGATGCTGATCGGCGAAAGGCTGCACGGAGATATGAAGGAACGGGCGGAAGAAGCATTGCGCGTATCTCTGAGATTGGGCGAATCCGCAATAATACTGGGAGAAGTAAGAGGCGAAGAAGCGGGGACGCTGTACCAAAGCATGAGGACCGGGCGCGCCGGAAGTTCCATAATGGGAACGATACACGGTGATTCGGCACATTCCGTTTATGAAAGGGTCGTACATGACATGAAGATCTCTCCAGATGCCTTTTCCGCCACGGACATCGTTGTGACGATGGGCACAAAAAGACCGAAAGGAAGCATGCGTCAATTCCGGCGTCTGAACGAGATTGCTCTGACATCGGACAAACACGGCGATTTCGTCCGCATTCCCGCGGACGGCGATGTTTCCGACGAGAGGATATTCGAAACGCCGATGTTCCGCCGTATCATGGCAACGTCATCGTGCTCAAAGGAGGAAATGATCGATGAGATACGTGCAAGGGCGGAGATGCGCATGCACATCGCGGAAATGGCATCATCTCATTCCGCTGAATTCTACGGCCCGGAGTGGATATGTTTTGCGAACGAGCATCTTTCCAAGGCATTGAGGGACGGATCCTTCGACGGCGTTGAAACGACGGAGAGTTTCAAAAAACGGTTCGGTAGATACAATGGACTGTATTGAAGGAGATGCGGTAAAGGACGCTTCGGCGGATACGGTACGCTTCGGAAGAATCGTGAGAAAGGCAAGGAAAGATCTGTTGCCGGTTTCCGCATGCGCATCAGCGGTCGTATTCATTCTGCTGATGATGACCGTCGGGGAAAGATCGCTGAGCTTCATTCCTGCATTGTGCTCGATACCGGCACTCGCATACGTTCTGACCAAAAAGAAAAAAACGGGTCCGAGGCCGGAAACGATCATGAACGAATTGCCTTCGGCGACGGGAATGATGAGATTGATGATAGACCGCAACCGTTCCCTGGATTCCGCGATAAGGGAAGTTGCATCGAACGGCCCCGAAAACATCGCGAAGATGTTCTCCGAGATCGTGCGCAACGCGGACCTGAGAACATCGGCGGACATACGCGATCCCCTTAACGACATGATCGCATCGCTGCCGAGTTCATTGGCACCATTCAAAAGGAGCATGTATCTGATAATGTCGGCATCCGATTCCGATGATAAGGCGGAAAGAATGAGGATGACGAAGGCCGCCGATGACACGGCTCTGAACGGTTTGAAGGAAACGGGGGAATCGTACGGTGCAAAGCTCAACGCGCCGTGCATGATAATATTCGGACTCGGAGTGATGGTGCCGATGATACTGGTGTCCATACTTCCGATGCTCAGCGTCGGAGGCCAATTCTCATCGGCTTCGCTTGACCCGACGGTGATAGCGTTCGTGACGCTGATACTGATACCCGCGGCGGTGGCGGCGGTGATATTCGTGATATCTTCCGGAAATCCGTTCTATATAAAATCGAAAGAAAGGGCGGACATCACCGCAGTCATTCCCGCGGCGGCATGCATCGCGTTGTTTATCATATTATTCGTTCATACGAACGATCTTACGTTCTCCGCGGCAATATCGGCGATCGCATCCGGTCTGTTGCTTTTTTTCGTACTGTATCCGAAGATGGAGACGGAACGCAAAAGGCTGAGGACGGAATCGGTGATGGGAGATGCGTTGTTCGATCTCGGCAACAGATTGCTGTCCGGTGAAAATTTCGAGACCGCACTGATATCGTCTTTCAGGAAAAAGGATTGTCATGAATTGTTATCATCGCTGGAAAGATGCATGATATTGTCCAGAGGTGATACGGGAGACGCGATACATAAGGCAATGGATCGATACTCGGAAAGGATGGCGACCCTCTATCACGGCGTGTACGTGTCATCGTTGAAAGACTTGCGCGACGCCGGAAGACTGGCGGTGAGCATGGGACATCAACTGCAGGATCAGACGGCCGTCCTCAACGGCATAAAGAACAAGTTGAGGAACATGCTGGACATGATGACCGGAACATCATCGGTATTTGCGCCGTTGATCCTGGGCATAAGCGTATCGATGCTCGCGCCGCTGGCTAAGCTGGCGGGCGGCTCGGGCATGGATTTCACGTCGCCGATATTGATAATCTATTTGGTTGAGCTTGCGGCGCTTATATCCGTGCTTACAACGCAACTGAGATGCAGAGGAGGCATTCTGACCTCGCTGTACATGTTCGGCATAATGATGCCGGCGGCACTGACGGTGTTCATGATATCATCAAACCTGCCGATGTGATCTCGGAAAATAAATGCAAGACTGCCGAGCATATATCGAAATCAGCCGTTTTTCAAAAATCGTTCAGAAAACTTTTTAAGGACATCGGTTATTAGAGTAAATTCAGAGGAAAGTTCTCCTTTTCCGTAATGTTCATTTTGGAGCGGATTTGAAAGATGAGTGCTGAAACTTTAAAGACGGGTACAACAACAGTAGGAATCAAGACGAAGGACGGAGTCATATTGGCTTCCGAGAGAAGAGCGACGATGGGACACATAATAGCACACACCCACGTGCAGAAAGTGTTCTCCATATCCGACAACATCGGAATGACGATAGCCGGGCTTGTCGGAGATGCGCAGTTGATGGTCAGGTTCCTGCAGAGCGAAGTTGAGGTTTACTCGATGAAAAGAGGCGCACCGATGTCGGTAGGCGCAGCCGCCACACTGGTCTCCAACGTGATCCGTCAGGGATTCTATCTAGGCCTTATTGTGGGAGGATACGATTCCAGAGGAGGCCACGTGTTCAGTATAGACGGTGCCGGCGGATGCATCGAAGACGACTACGTTTCTGTAGGTTCGGGTTCACTTTTCGCACTCGGCGTTCTTGAAGGAAGATTCAGGAAAGACATGACAGAGGAGGAGGGCATAGATCTTGCCATTTCCGCACTGAACTCCGCGATAAGGAGAGACTCGGCAAGCGGCGACGGCATGCTCATCTCCGTGATCGGCAAAAAGGGAACGAAAGAACTTTCGGAAGAAACGATAAGGTCCCGCGCCGCCGAACTGGGATTCAGATATCCCAACTAAATCCATTATCACATCAATCAGTGGTTATATGAATGCTGACAAACTGTTCGACAATGTAAGAGAAGAGATACACAGATTAATACCGCCGGACCACACGATATCGACCATAGAGTTTGAAGGGCCGCTCGTTGTCATTTACACAAAGGAATTTGAAAAATTCTCCGGCAACGCGAATATCGTGAAGGTACTTGCGCAAGGTCTCAGAAAGAGAGTTGCAATAAGGCCGGACCCGTCCATGCTGGCGGATTCCAACGAAGTGGAAACGAAGATAAGGAGCATGGTACCCGAGGAGGCTGAGATATCCGACATATTCTTTGAGTTTGAAACGGGCGAAGCCACAATAGAGGCGTTGTCTCCCGGAGTGGTGATAGGAAAGCAGGGATCACTGCTCAACGACCTCAAAAAAGAAACGGGATGGAATGTCAAGGTCGTGCGCGCACCTCCGATTCCGTCAAAG
>Ga0123353_10006177_pt1 | contig 15904 bp, 11 predicted proteins | sample TergutLab28metaG_3_FD_92763 | JGI IMG/M metagenome (GOLD analysis project Ga0123353, IMG submission 92763) | Labiotermes labralis P3 segment gut microbial communities from Petit-Saut dam, French Guiana - Lab288 P3 | ecosystem: Host-associated > Arthropoda: Insects > Digestive system > Gut ... | reverse complement strand
TCGCAATTGTTTTACATTAGCAATGACAAATAAATTGGTTGTCATCATAAATAGTCTTAAAATACCAAAAATTAAGAAAATTTTACTATATGAAATGAAATTTCTTGTGCCAAATTACAGCTGCCTCCAGAACCCCTGACTAGGGGGCTACTGCCCCCAGATCCCTGTTCTCTCTGTCCTCTGTCCTCAACTGAATTTGTTGAACAACCCCCCCGAACAAAATTCCTGGGTACACCACTGCTGCACACTGTGGGAATACTGATGTAAAGGTACAGAACATATTTAACATGGGAAATAACATTACATGTAGCACAGACTGTAAATACAGCACAGCTGCAACACCGTGCATGTACCCTAGAAACATGGTTTGTTTCAGGAACATAACTGTAAACACCCTGTATAAAGGTGACAACAACAGAGGTTGTGGTGGTGGTGGTTATTATTACAATGATAAAACAAAACAATACTCAATTCTGATTGAACACAGCCTAGGTTGCCCTTCATTTCAATCTAGGGCCATGATGCTTTGTCCCCTGATGTAACTCAGTCCTGGTAACGACACACATCACAAGTGACAGGCCGCCACGGCCCACTGTGTAACTTCTCAACTTACTTGTTTCTGGCCCTCATGCCAGGACCCCAGTATCGCTGCGGGTTCTCCTGAAAGCGAGACAGTCCCTTCTCACGGGACTTCGGGTTTGCATCAGGCCGTAAATCCATGTTGATCTCGTTAGTAAGTTCCCGGGATAGAAGTGATGCTGCAACACCCGTAAGCCTGTCTTGTCGAACGGGGTGTGACTTAACCCAGTGCCTCATTACGTCCCACAAGAAACTGGCTGGGGCATCCGTCTTGATTGACATGCGATTGGCGTGTGAAAATGAGACACGGTAACCAGCATTCAACAGCGCAGATCTGCGGAGCAGCATCATTTCAGTTGTTACTTCACTTACTTAATTACTTACTTATAATAGTAACTAAATGACAGACTAACTACATAACTGACTGACTAATCAACTAACTACATAACTGACCAACCACATAACTCACTAACTAACTAACCAACCAACTAACTAACTCCACTGACCACAGACATTCCTCAGAAGCTGACAGTTACTGTGCTAGCCAAGATAAATCTACTGGAACTGGATGGCCAATTACCATGTTCACAAGAGTCCACATGTCACATGTTCACAAAGTCACATGTTCACAGCAGTCTGCATGTCACATGTTCACAACAGTCCACAAGTCACATGTTCACAACAGTCCAAAGGTCAAATGTTCACAACAGTCCACAAGTCACATGTTCACAGCAGTCCACTGTCACATGTTCACAACACTTCACATGTCACATGTTCACAACAGTCCACATGTCACATCCCCGGTCAGATGAATCCCATCCCCACCCTCACATCTCATTAATTTACCCTCCACATATTACAGTAACTGTGAATTCCAAACCTCGTTGCTCTCTAAGACTGACAGCCAGCCATATGTTAACTTGCAGCATGCAGTAATAATATTGATAAATGAAACCCTCTGCTAGCTACAAAGCATCATCAGATTTCTGTGATCCAAAAAAGTTCTACTTTAATATTATCTTCCGATGTACACCTGTATGTCCCCAGTGGTTTCTTCAATTCAGATTTCCCAAAGAACCTCTGCATGCATTTCACCTCCCTATTAGTGCCACACACACAAGACCATGGCTCACCACACACAGATCCAGCACACACAAGACCATGGCTCACCACACACAACACCACAGCTCACCACACACATATCCAGCACACACAACACCATGGCTTACCACATAGCTCACCACACAGATCCAGCACACACGACACCATGGCTCACCACACGCATATCCAGGACAGCCACCATCGCTCACCACAGATCCAGCACACACAACACCATGGCTCACCACACACACACAACATCATGGCTCACCACACAGATCCAGAACCCTTCCCAAACCCTTCAGGACTCCCCTTAATACCCCCCTGGCAGCAAGTCCCTGCTGTTGCAGTGTTACGTTATTGTTGGCTGAGTGGAACCGTTGGCTGTACATAATTAGCCCACATATAACTGCTGGCCACATGTAACTGTTGCCTACACATAACTTGGCCATGTTTTGACTATTGGCACCATGTAATGTGGTTGTAACTGTCGGCAGTGCGTAACATGACAGTGTACAGGTGCTGGCCATGTATAACTGTCGGCAATGCGTAACATGTCCATGTACAGATGCTGGCCAACTGTCAGCAGTGCATAACATGACCATTACAGCCGTTGGCCTTGCGTAACTGCTGGCTGTCGGTAACTTTACCTTGTGTAACCGTTGGCCACCTACAATGATGACTCCATCTCACTGTTGGCTAGGTGTTAACTGTTCGCAATGTGCACCTGTTGACCACATGTAACTTGCCCATGTATAACTGAACTGTGCAACTGTTATACAGGACGTCTCCATGTGGACACACGCAGTCTTGGCTACACTGAGAATATGCCCTTTGGCTGGACACTGCCAACAGACTGGTGCACAGTTTGGTAAGTAATGTGACATCACATGAATATGTGTCACATCTCTTTCCTCACTTTATACGAGTCAGCTGACTGACACACGTGCACGTAGCACACGCACAATCACAGGAAATTTGCACACAAACTCCCCATATTAATTCCTTGATTTAAAACAGTTGCAAACATCAAGGCAAAAATTGTCCTGAGAGGTTCAGCTTCCAAGATATACGTCACCACCGAATGCTGCAGTGTATCAAATGGTCAAACCACTGGCAATGCACAGTTAGAATGTGACGTGTTGCATCTGTCCACTGCCAGAATCTTCTCCGTTGTGTGCCACAGCTCCGACATGCTGAACCCACAAGTTCTATGCAGCTCAAGAGATGTGTTCAGACAATTACCATATCACCGAGCAGATAATCTATCATGTAGCAGACAGTGGACCATGAGAATGGCCACACCACCATCACATCACTCCAAATATTGCAGCATAAGTGGTCTCAATACATGACCTCTGATAGCATAAGGACTACCTGTGCCTAACAGTGAACGTTGTGGACACTGAACACACCGTCACACATAAAACATGCTTTGTACGTCCACAGATGGAAGCCTCAAGGGAGAATATTTGCGGCCTGCTGGTATCACAGCCATGTGCAAAACTGAATCTGTAGAGGATGATGGTCTGGAAACAAACATGCAGCATGAAAGTAGCAATGTGAGGTAACTGATCGTCACAAAGTACTCTGAGGACAGTCCCAACTATCATGCAATATCACCTAACTTCTCCACAACAATCATGTCACAGCTGCAATTATGGCATCTTCATTACTGATATCCTGCATTCATACGTGCTGTAAGTGTTACACTGCCTGCTTCATGGAGCAGTTAGTCCGACTGTGGAAACACACTGGCATCAGGATTACGCTGACCAAGATAACGCAGTGTAATGATGTTCTGTCCACCGTCTCACATATCCCCAGCCCATGGTGACTGGGTGGGACTGCCCTCTATCAGCACAACAGCCAAACAGAAGCTCCTAGAAGACCTCAAAGGTTCCGGAAGTTGAACCGCCAACAGAAGTTGAGGACCAAGAAACATGGCGCACGAATAAGACGTCAACCCAAATGCCGCGATGTAAGGAAGCAAAAAGCGCACGACAAATTAGCCGCGGTTCAGCCACTGAAGAGTGAGAATCTGCGTATCGCAGTGGGTGAAGTTAGCGACTGCAGGCGGCTGACAGATGACGGAGCAGACGCTGAGTGAAATAGGTGCAGGGAACTAGCAGTGGCACTGAGCACAGTATGACAGCAGGTGGCTGACAGATGACGTAGCAGACACTGAGTGAAATAGGTGCAGGGAACTAGCAGTGGCACTGAGCACAGTGGAGGACTACAGACTTCAGGACAGTGAAGAGTAAGGAAATATACTGGGCCCAAGGGGCCCTGAGGACTGAGATGGTTAGATCAGAGCTTTGGAATTCATGTACTTTGATGCCTTTTGTTCTGAATCACTAAATCCCTTACAATTGTACATTTCTGTGCTGTCAATAAACACTAACAATTTGTGAACCTGCAAAGTGTAACCCACTTACCCGTCACAACAGCATGCATTCCCATGCACCAATACCAGCTCAGTTATTACATGCACTGACGTTAAGAGCATGCCACTGTATTTGTCGTGCATGTTCTGTGATCGTTCGATCGAAACTCCGCACTGCCGCACACTGTGTGCCTCAATACAACTAACAATGAAGTTCATTGTCTGAGAAATGAGTTACTACATTTTGTAAAGGTAAAGCAATCCCTGTACAGGCCCTGAGGGTTCCAGGAGGTTGAGGCTCCCAGATTTCATGACAATCAGCACATGAAGATGGTAAGGTTGTCAGCCCTACACACCGGCTCCCTTTACCTCCTGGTACTCATTTCTGTTAGAGGCTGAGTTGACCCCAGGGCCATAGTGTGGCCAGAAGGATTATGTCAATGAAAAATGCCAACGACACCATCGGGAATTGAACCCGCGACCTTCTGACCTGTAACGCGATGCCTCAACCAACTGCGCCACCACATGCCCCTACTGCATATCTCTAAAACTAACATCTCAAGACATACACCATACAGCATTTTTGACAACAAAATACTAGCACAATCTAAGCATGAAGTTAAAAATGTCAGAGAAAAGTGACACAGCTGCTTGGACAAAGTCGACCTGATTTCAATCCGACAACTTACCGGAAATGCATCATGGGTATACACTCACAGTGCATGACAGAGCACAGTCGGTCCAGCGTGTAGTACAATGGCACGTCCGGCAGCTCTTCTCCAACTACAGCCAGCACACCCTGCATCCTGCGTGCCGTGCCAAACTCGCCTGCGCCGGCCAGACGCTCGACTCTTGACAGGAATGTTTCATCATGCAGAGGCCCGCTCCAGATAGGCCCTCCAATCTGTACACAGCCAATGACAGGCCACATATATATATATCTGCCCTTTCCTGAACTTACAGCACATTCTCAACAACAGCAACAGGCAGCCTAACACTTACAGTGGTTACAGCAGATTTATTCAGTACTGCACTGTAATAACTGGTAAATATGAATAAAGAAAAATGGATAAATAACTACTTACTGAAATTAAACTCCTCAACCTTGGGTACTACTTCAAAATACAGGGTTATTCAAAATGATTGTCGGGGTTTTAACAACTTGTCATACACAACACACTTGAGAGAGGAGTATGTGTATTTTTTTATTTAATAGAACAACACACTGAGTTTTGTTACATACCTTACAGATGCTCTATATGTGCACAATTTGTGATGCTACAAACATCAACATGATAATCAAGTTCATTCCAAACCGACAAGTTGTTAAAACCCTGACAATCATTTCAAATAACTCTGTATACGTAACTGTATCCCTTAGCACAGCTGAACCTACCGTTTCACAGTGGAAGTATGGGATTATGTTATTTATATATTTTAATATACTTTATCTCCTGTTTGTGCTGTTTCGAGTCTCAAAACACCAGCAGTACCGAAAAAAATGGGGTCTCAACTGCACAAAAAAGGGATATTTCAATGTGGTGCATGTGATAATCTTTGATGAGTATGTTGACAGTACCTGATGATGGCCTCTTAAGAAGCCAAAACGTGTTGCGATAAACTGTACAGCAAGACACCAAAAAAATGCAGTTGTAACTGACGGTCCCTGCTTCTCGGTTTTTTCGTGTGGTTATCACAGTGTGCTGTTTTGTGTGGGTATCACAATGTGCTGTTTTGTGTTTTGTGTGGGTATCACAATGTGCTGTTTTGTGTTTTGTGTGGGTATCACAATATGCTGATTTGTGTTTTGTGTGGGTATCACAATGTGCTGTTTTGTGTGGGTATCACAATGTGCTGTTTTGTGTGGGTATCACAATGTGCTGTTTTGTGTGTGTATCACAATGTGCTGTTGCATGTACAGACTATACTATAGCACAATGATGGATGAATAAATTAGTGTGGAGCAATGGTGGAATGATACTGCCAGGGGAAAACTGAAGTACTGGCAGAAAAACATTATACAGTGTGGGTGGTAGATGGATGAATGAATGTGGAGCAATGGTGGAATGGTACTGACAGGGGAAAACTGAAGTGTTGGGAGAAAAACATTATACAGTGTGGGTGGTAGATGGATGAATGAATGTGGAGCAATGGTGGATTGATACTGAAAGGGGAAACCTTAAGTACTGGGAGAAAAACATTATACAGCATGGGTGGTAGATGGATGGATGAGTATGGAGCAGTGGTGGAATGATACTGACAGAGGAAAACTGAAGTACTGGGAGAAAAACATTATACAGTGTGGGTGGTAGATGGATGAATGAGTATGGGGGAATGGTACTGACAGGGGAAATCTGAAGTACTGGGAGAAAAACATTATACAGCGTGGGTGGTAGATGGATGAATGAGTATGGGGGAATGGTGGAATGATACCAAGAGCAAACAACCAAAGGACTGGGAGTAGAGCCTCTCCTAGTGTCACTATTTTCCACAAACTCCACGCTGAATGGCGAGGATCAAACCTGGACCTCCAAGCTGAGAGGCCAGCAACCAACTGTCTGAGCCATGGCACAACCTTTAACCATTCCTATCAGCTTGCAACATGATACACTGCCTCTCCAAGTCTGTGGTTATAACTGGCCAAGTTCTTGCAAGTTACCTGTCACTGACCCACCCCCTGCCCTGTATCACTTCACCATCTACCAACACATAATTCCATCATCCTGAAAAAAGGAGGCTATATTTTTGTCTACAATGTTGGGGTCAACCCAAAATCACACATCAAGTTAGAGAACTTTTAATGTCACAGTCCAGTCAGGATCATTCCACCTTCTAAGAGGGCAGTGTGGCTTGAAATTCTGGGACTGACTATCATGGCAGTGGCATCTCATGGTTCTCCCCAGTCCCCCCAAGTGGCCGCTGGAATTGTACCACAAATATGGAAACCACTGCTTCCTTCCAAGTGTCTTCTCATTTACTACTCACTAATCATCCTCTCATTTGACACTCAAATCTGCTGACAATATAAATAAACCTTCAATGATGCTTGGGTTTCAATTGCAACCACTGCACACGATGCAGGAACGTATTCTCCAGCTTTAGGTTTCTGTGACCGTGCATCGTGAGCAAATTGTGAAGAGAGAGAGAAAACCAACAAGATGCAACAATCAGATGTTTATTGTATGCGCTGTAGGGTGCGAGCACTGTGAAGGTTCGAACAGTAACCTTCACAGTGCTCACACCCTACAACGCAGCGCCCCACAACCGCTACCAACCACATCCAACAGGACCAGCGCAGCACACCACATGCAGTAACACACAGTCTTTGTTCTCCTCAAGATGGGCATAATGACGCCTGAAACATGTTGAGACAGTGTTGATAATAAACATCTGATTGTTGCATCTTGTTGGTTTTCTCTCTCTCTTCACAGTATTCTCCACCATACACTCACACATTAAAATGCACTAGAGGCCAACACTGGAAGGTTAAACAAACCACAACACATTAACTGACAGTACGTTATCCGCACGTACGTGGTATCCGTGGCCACAGTGTTCACATTCCGCTCCAACTTGAGGGCCACGAGGCAACGTAAATTTGACCTGGTTGGGCTTCTCCCCATACTGATGAGTCACTCCGAGAGGCTGCAGTGTGATGGTCTCACACCCGGTACACTGAAACACGTGTGCCAACTTGCTGCAACACACACAAGAAAGGAAGCTGTCCAGCCCTAATAGTCATTTGGTACATATTTAAACAATATACATTACTAACTTAAGCAATGAAATATAGCTACCTTCATTATGTACCGATGTTTAGATCAACAAATTCCACCAGAACTGATACCTGTTCAGCTAGATAGGAAATTTATTGAATCTTATGAAATCAGAACCTCCATTACTACACTCACAAGTGCCAGCCACTGATCTCTAATCCTGTATCAGATGAATCCAATCAACATCTTCACATTATTAATGCCTTGAAATTCATTTTCATATTATCTTCCCATCTATGCCTAGGTCTCACAGGTAGTGTGCCTTTGGGTTTTGCAACCAGAAGTGGCCATCCATCTCACATACACTACATGCTCCGCCCATCTCACATACAATACACGCACCACCCATCTCGCATACACTACATGCTCCACCCATCTCGCATCCACTACACGCTCCACCCATCTCACATCCACTACACGCTCCACCCTTCTCGCATACACTACACGCTCCACCCATCTCGCATACACTACACACTCCACCCATCTCACATACACTACATGCTCCACCCATCTCACCCTCAGCCAAATAACCCTGCTTCTGATCTACCCTGTACAGTACAAATCATGCAGCTCCTCACTATACATTCTTCTCCAGCCTCGTCCTCCTGTCAGCCACATTGCTACAGAAACCCGCACATGTGGGTTGCTAAACACAATCAACAGAACTGAACAATATGTCCGAAACACGGAACAGCACTTTGTAACAAGTTTTTGTGCATCAAGCTGGTTAATTACTAAGATTATATTATGCAGTTGGCATGATATAAGGTGCCATGTCCTTTGTTTACGTGCAGTTTGAAGCCTGAATTTACCGTCATTTTGAGCAATAACCTCACGAGGATTCAAGTCTTTTGCCCTTGGAGATTAAGAATGTTGCTGGTAACTAAAGAAAAATGTAAAATTGCTTAGTGAATCGTGAATCAAGTACTGTATCATAAGATTTTTATTAGTGATATACTGATTTAAGATTCTGTCTATGTGCAATATGTAAATACTCTTGAATTGTTTTTAAGTTCTGTCTAGGTACATTAGGGGACCGCAGTAGCACAGTGGTTAAGGTTCTGTGCTACAAATCGGAAGGTCGATCCCAGCTCGTGTCAGTGGATTATTCATTGACATAAAATCCTTCCAATCACACTATGGCCCTGGGGTCGACTCAGCCTCTAACAGAAATGAGTACCAGAATATTTCCTGGGGGTAAAGGCAGCCGGTGCGTAAGGCTGACAACCATGCCACCATCCTGTGGCGTTGTCACAAAATCTGGGAACCTTAATTTCCTGGAAACCCCTGGGCCCCTCCAGGCCTGTAATGGGACTGCTTTACCTTTTACCTAGGTACATTATGTATGTATTCACTGAATGTATATTCTGAACTGATCACATTTCTTTGTATAAACTTGATTTGTCTTACTTATGTATCATAGTCACAAATCATTATTATATGTATCTTATTGTCGAGACTCATATTGTACTGTGCCTGTTGTTATCTATATCTATACCCACTCCAGTGGATCTCTGGAATACCAAATATATGATGATGATAATGATTATGCAACTCCATGTTGCCTAGTAACTGCTCCCTGAGGTTTCTAAGGATTGTGTTGCCTCCATGTGCAAGGTCAATCAGTCCAGTCCTCATTCACCATCATGGACCGATTGCCCTCAAACACAGAGCAACACGGCATCACATCCCCAAACACTCAACTCCCCCATCAACGCTGCTGTCAGAAACTGAAATCTTACACTACCTGGTAGTTCTCTTGCACATGGCTGGGCCACTGAATATTCTGACAAACACACGCACATAGAAGTCAGCACTGATAGACAGGAGTGGTACGATGTAGCGACCGTAGCGGTTGGCGTGCGACTCCACACACTGCAGCACTATCCTCAGTGCCTGGAAAATGAGGCAGTTTATCATATATAACACAATTACACCAGAGTTTCCCAAAGGGGGTGCTGTGAACCCCCTAAGGGCCCCCAACCAAATAATAATTCTCTTTTATTCCTAGAAAGGCACACTACATCATAAGCGAACAGTCCAATTCAAAAGCACTTCATAGCTACCATTAACCACTCCGCTCAGCAGATCAGCCACAACTGACACGCAGCTTAAGTACAAACAACCAACGTCACTGTCCAGTAATGACAGCCATTTAAATTCTCATCACCTTCAGAAGACAGCAGGCATTTAATTCCAGCACAAAAATGGTGCAGCTCATGAGTCATCATATTTTGATATTTCTGGAGGAAGAACCAGGGAAATGGAGGGGTACTCGGTGGCGTAGCTGGGTGACGCACTGCGCTACAAACCAGAAGGTCGCATGTTCAATTCCCAATGGTGTCACTAGAATTTTTCGCTGACATAATCCTTCCGGCCGCACTATAGCCCTGGGGTCGACTCAGCCTCTAACAGAAATGAGTACCAGGAATATATTCTGGGGGGTAAAGGCGGCCGGTGCATAGGGCTGACCTGACCACCTTCATGTGCCGACTGTCTTGAAATCTGGGAGCCTCAAACTCCTGGAATCCTCTGGGCCTTTCCAGGCCTGTACAGGGATTGCTTTACCTTTTGTTTAACCAGGGAACTGGAGAAAAGTGAACGATGCTGAGCTTCACAATGGGCAGGGCACGTGGCATGCACGAGAAAAGTAATTGTGTTATGGTGGAGGAACCTGAAGGAAAGACACTGCTGGGAAGAACTACACATAGATGGGAAAATAATATTAAAATGGATGGGATGGCATGAACTGGATTCATCTGGCTCAGGAGAGTGCAAAGTGGCGGGTTCTTGTGAACCGGGATTTGTAACAAAAGGTTGGGAATTTCTCAACTAGCTGAGAAACTAGTAGCAGCTTATCAAGAAAGTCTCTACTCTATGCAGCGTTCATTAATAAAATTACATTGTAAGTTATTTTCATAGCTGAACGCTTCATGACATTTTAGTTGATACTATGTAGACTGAGACAGATGTGGAGCTGCTACACTACATGTCAGTAACCGCTACACTACATGTCAGTAACAGCTACACTACATTCAGTAACCGCTACACTACATGTCAGTAACCACTACACTACATGTCAGTAACCGCTACACTACATGTCAGTAACCGCTACACTACATGTCAGTAACTGTGTCTAAGTGGCATGCATTAAAAAAGCATAGAAACTGTTACAGTGACATACGACTTGATACAGCTACTGTGTTTTGTTGATAAGGCTCACAGTTTTCTTGACAACAACAACAACAATTCACTCCAAAATTCTGTACGCATTATGTTAATACCGTCTACTGAAATACTGAATAAAAATTAAATTTGCAGGAAAATAATATAGAGACAGACAGAGGTGGGATAAATGTCACACAGAAGGAAGAATGCAGGAGCACCTTTCAGGCAAGGAAGATGGAGAAAATGAGTTTGGAATGACAGGGATAGGAGGAGAGGCTCGGTTGATAGTCTACATAAAGTGGATATGTAAAAGAAATGGAATATGGAGATACATTTATAACTGGTGGGGAGGAGGTTTGTGAAAAACAGCATGGAACATCATGGGACGTGTTATTCCAAGTTCACCTTAGAACAAGCACGAACGGTTTCCCAGAATCCCAAGAACATTTCACAGGATGTCACTGTTGAACAGGCCATTACCACCCTCAGTATAGAGGCAATATGATAATCGCATGCTGGACTTAACCGTGTCATGACACGAACGGCCCGTCTGTCTTACTGATATACTAACGCTACAGAATGAAGTCACACAGAACAAACCCGTCTACAAGTACCTTCTGCCGCTACGTTTCCCCTCCAGCACATATCTCCTACTGTGTTTATATGGATGTTGGTAAATATAGCGTTTGTTTGTGACCAATGCAGGGAGAGTGATTGACATTGGTCAAAGAATGAGTCGGAGGGAAATAGAACAGTAGGCAGAGAGTGAGATGACTCAAGCATCACGAGCATCACCATGCAGGGGACTTGCATGCTTTCAGAGCAGCTCAGCCGCATGTCCATCGAACCAGCCACTTGAGTTCACTGCATTTTTACGAAGCTCATATTTGTGTTACGGAAGGTCATTATTTTATCTGATAACTGCAAGTTGCCACTTCCTCTCAGCTAATTTCCTGTACTAATGCAGCCCAATCGGTTGACCGTCCACACACCTGGCACAGCCCAGTTGGAAGTGACAGCAGTTCGCAGACAAAATCATGATCTTTTATTTCTGGTTAAGCTGTATTTACTTGCTGCCATTCCATGCACTGCACAAACCCACAATGCAAATAAGCATGGCCACACACCATCTCATGGCAGCACTTGACGCGCAGCGACACAGCTCCATATTTTGAGTAGCAAGTCTCAGGACAGTTCCCTGCCAGTACAGCCATGTCAGTGCACGTTACCAGCAGAAGACCGCCGTCACTCACGCACTGCACAGCTGCGTCTAGAAATGGTGATGGACATCCGTACGGATCAAGATCCACAGCACTGAATCTGTCACTAGGTCGCCGGTGCCGGTACATGACCATCCTGCAAAAACATACAGATAAACCACACAATTAACCCACAGTGCGTACTTGTAACAACACTGTGAACTGGTAATGAGATATTGGACAGCTCTTCTTTTAGACAGACATTTACTATAACCCTGCAAGGCGCAGACTACTTGCAGCAAACAGATCTGTACAGGCACTCAAGTGGCAACACAGAACGGTCCTGTTTAACGCCTGTTACTTTGAAAACCGCAGTGTCAACTAACACGATACAGAATGCAGCTTTTTCCACCATAAGGATTTATCACAACAGTGAATATGCTTTTCTGAACATTCACAGCCTGTACCCTACCTCATTATTATATGGTTATGTATGGCCGTTTATTGTGTTATCAACATTCTCACTTCTCAGCTTTGGCTGGGAAATATTCACCTATCCTGGGATGCAGCAATCAACAGGATTAGGCTCGGTGGTCTTATTTGTAGTTTAAAAAGCTTCTTACAATTGAACATGTGCCAAGAATTACAGATTTTTGCAGCTGTATATATGTATTGGGGTGCAGGTTAAGTGTTGGTAGACTTCGTGATAGTGACTTTGGAATTACTCCCGTAGATGATATTACTATCGGGATCACTTGTGCTGCCTTTTGCTTCCACATGGCACATATTTCATTTATTATTATTATTATTATTATACACTGCACACATAATATAAACAAATACAAATGAACACATTATAAATAAAATAAACATTTGAAACGCTCTGTTCCAGTTTACCAAACCTGATGTGTGTCCAAAAGAGTTACTTATTAGCAATAATGAAGACATCTTTGAATCTTCTGAAATTATGAATGCACCATGACAAACAAAGTTTCCTCCAGGCACTGTTATCACACCTTTCTGCCACATCTTCCCATATCCCAGTAACATTACTGATAAAGTGTGCTCGAAAGCCACAATGCAACTGTAAAGCAAACTGAATACAGCAAACCCCCCAACGTTCACGAGGGAAATGTTTCTGTAAACACATATGTGAATTCTGCACGTACAGATGTTTACTAGAATCTTGATGTATGTACCCGTCTTCTTCTTCTTCTTCTTCTTCGTCAGTAGGGCCCGTGGCTAATTCCACAGATGTACTGCAGCCTAGTAGGCTTATTGTACTCACCCTATACCCCACCCACCTGTTTGGATGTTCCCACGTTCACCGCCAGGTACCCCCACGTCCACAACAACGTGAGAGATCCTAGTAGCGAAAGGTGGAACTATATGGGTGAGAATTAACCGGTAATTATGCCTGAAATTGCGACTTCCAAGTCAATTTTAGGGATCTTTTACATGCCGCATATCTGCGACATGGGACCCACAGCTTTACTTCCCTTTCGAAGGAAGGCATGCTGAGGATTTTTTTTTGCCCTGAAAAATCCTGACAGCTTCAGCCGGGTCTGAACCCGCGAACTTGGGTAATTAAAGGCAGCACGCTACCCCTAGACCACCAAAGCCGCGCACTGTGCATAATTTAATATTCTGACCAACTAATGCACAATATATCAGGAGACATTACTGTTAATATACTGCACATTTGTTGGTCTTAATAAAAAAACAAAAATTTACTAGAATGTCGACCTTCGATAAAGAAAAAGAAGTGATGGGTCGCGGATTGGTAAAACACAGGGAGTGAACAGTCAGTCTGAATTGTCTGTCAACTGGTCAAATGTGGGTCTGACATTTTTGCTGTTTTCTGCAAGGCAGCTTGTTGCCCAGCCAATGAAATTTTGTACAGTGGTGCCCAGTTTTATGAGTGTCATTATGGCAGGTTGTTTGTTCCTTACGCATACAGCTATGCACCAAGCAGAAAGCACCAGTTGGTGGTGAGATTCAGATGGGTGTACGTAACAGGAATGCGCGTGCATTTTGTGTATGTCGTGATACTGGCAATCTTTTCTGAAATATTTGGCATGAGATGTCACGGATTAGCATGTCAGATGATGCTGATGGTGTCTGCAGTGTTCCCAATTGTCGTCAACAAACTGTAGAAAAAACTTCAGGGACTACTTTGAAGGTTGTTAAGAGTTTTCATGAGTACTGGAAGTTATGCCATGTTCCATATTCACTCTGAATGGCATAATAAAAGAACAAACCTATGATTCAAAGGAAGTGTCGCTCACGTGCTTCCTACCAGTGCCTTCTGTATACATAACGCCATCTTATGGTAACATACACAAATAAACACTACATGCTTTTGAACAAGCATATTCCATTCCAAGCACTGCAAAATTTTTAGAAAAAAAAAAAAAGATTCCATGACTTATGCAGCAACCATCATATTTTCAAATAAAACCAACATAACTCACACAGCATCATCATGACTTGTTGTGACGAGGTGCTCCACGCCATTGTGTGTGACGTTAGATCGAATACTGGACACCGCAACGTCCGATAAATCGTTGGCTATGATCTCCCTTACTCCCGGCACCTCCTTGGCATACCGGATACTGCGAAGGCCAGACGCTGATAAAGCCTCTAATATTGTCAGACCGTCCTGAAACAAAACACTACAGTGTAGTAACAAGGACTCCATCATTCAGAATTTGGGCTGCCTGGGACCAAGCGTCAGCCCACAGACTAGCTGTCAAAACAACACTTCCAGTGGCTTGTCACGAGTCCATCTACTCAAACGATCAGATTTTGTGTTATGCCGTAATGTTCGTGCAATCTGCTGCAGCAACGGAATGGGTCTGGGATCCACTGTCCCAGCCACACTACCAGACTCAAAAAGAGACACACTGGACTGCATATACATCTAAGCCAGGAATGTTAAATTCAGGTTCATGTATGTTCATATTCTAACACAACTACTGACAATACAAATGTGAATTTTTTGTACCAACAGATGACACTAGTTTGTCTGCTTTCTGCTGGGTAATGTCCTGGCATCTGAGTTCTATATGCCAACGTTTTGGAACATTCTGTCTGTTCCATCTTCATAGGCAGGTAGGTATGAAGAATGACTGGGGTTGAGAATTTTCAGGTATTTATATGGGAAAAGGTTTGGCTCTAAAATAGCATATAGGTTTCAGATGCCAGGGAATTACCCAGAAGAAAGCATACAACATTCAGAACATGGCAAAAATTTGAAATCAAGATCACCATATTGATGTCAATCAGATGAATGTTTAACTCCTCACAAATACTACATTCAACAGAACATTTGAGGGTGAGGGGCAATTTTTTAATGTATTTCTGTTTGAATTTTTAAGTACTACTGCAACACCAGCGGGCCAGGTAGCTCAGCTGGTATGGTGACTGGCTACGGGCTTCATAGTCCGAGGATCGAATCCCGGTGGGGGCCAGATTTTCTGCACCTGTCCAGACTAGCTCTGGGCCCACCCAGCCTCCTGTACAATGGGTACCGGGTCCTTTCCGGGGGTAAAGAGTGGCCGAGGCGTGACACTGACCCCTCACCCCTTCTAGTGCCATGGTCAAGAAAGAGTAGAGCAATACCTCAACTCCCCCTATGGGCTGTACAGCCTGTACAGAGCCTCAGTGCTGTACAAGGGTGCACTTTAACTGTTTTT
>Ga0123353_10006174_pt1 | contig 15912 bp, 18 predicted proteins | sample TergutLab28metaG_3_FD_92763 | JGI IMG/M metagenome (GOLD analysis project Ga0123353, IMG submission 92763) | Labiotermes labralis P3 segment gut microbial communities from Petit-Saut dam, French Guiana - Lab288 P3 | ecosystem: Host-associated > Arthropoda: Insects > Digestive system > Gut ... | reverse complement strand
CTCGCTGAAGGAAGGGGACATGGTGCGGGCCGGGGACGTGCTGCACACCATACAGACCACCAAGGTGTACGCGCCCGTGGACGGCAGGGCGGGGGGCGTGCGGGTGCAGGACGGCGACGAGGCGGCGGCGGTTCAAAGCCGCTATGCCGCGCTGCTGTACATCGAGCCCTCCAGCCCCTACGTTATCGAAACGAACACCAAGAACGCCTATAGCGCCAACCCCGACAACGCCTACATCCATGTCGGCGAATCCGTGTACCTGCGCAGCAACACCTCCAGGAGGCGCACCGGCGCCGGCTTTGTGATGCAGGTGGAGGGCTCCAACTTTACCGTGGAGGTGACCGGCGGCAACCTCGAATTGGACGAATCCACCGACATCTACCGCGACGGCGATTACACGTACGAATCCCGCATCGGCACCGGCAAAACCTCGCGCAACCCCAACGTGGCCATCACCGTGGACAGCGGCGCCATTTTTAAAGTGCACGTGGGGCAGAATGACGCGGTGAGCCGCGGAGACCTGCTGCTGGAGGTGGTGACCGGCACGATCCCGATGCAGGACATCCCCGGCAACGAGATGCGGGCCGAAAAGGACGCCATCGTGGCCACCGTGACCGCCAAGGCCGGCGATACGGTGAGCCAGAATCAGCTTCTTTCCACGCTGTACCCGATTGAGGATTTCCAGATCGTAGTACCGGTTTCGGAGGTGGATTTGCCCCATGTGCGCATCGGCGACACGGTGCGCATCGAGCTGACCAACATCCGGGATCAGCCGCCGCTGACCGGTACGGTGGCCTCGATATCCGGCCTCAACAGCGCCGAGGCCACCGGGGATGAGTACACGGAGGCCACCTATAACGTGTATGTCGATTTTGCCGTGAGCCCCATCATCCGCCAGGGGATGAATGTCAACGTTTACTTTAATGATCTGGCGGAACGCGTGGAGGAAGCGGAAGAAGACTGAACGATGGATACGATCATCATCCACGTGGATATGGATGCCTTCTACGCCGCCGTCGAGGTTCGGGACAACCCCGAGCTGGCGGGCAAGCCCCTGATCATCGGTGCGCTGCCCCAAGAGCGCGGCGTGGTAGCCACCTGCAGCTATGAGGCAAGGAAATTCGGCGTGCGCTCAGCCATGAGCATCAAGACGGCGTACCGCATTTGTCCTCATGGGATCTACATGCACCCCAACATGCACAAGTACGTCGCCGCCTCCAGCATCGTGCACAAGGTGTGGGATACCTACACGGATCTGGTGGAGCACATCTCCTTGGACGAGGGATTTTTGGACGTCACCAACTCGGCGCACCTGTTCGGCGGCGCGGAGCGGATAGGGCGCGAGATCAAGGAGCGCGTCAAGGCGGAGGCCGGGCTTACCTGCTCGGTTGGCATCGGCTATTCGTTGATGTCCGCAAAGCTGGCCAGCGAAGAAAAAAAGCCGGACGGGTACTTTGAAATTCCCTCCCCCGAAGCGCTCAAAAACCTTATCATGGACCGCAGCGTAAGGGTCATCTACGGCGTTGGGGTAAAAACGGCGGAATCACTCCAGCGCATCAGGATCCGCACCGTCCGCGACCTGCTACAAAACAGGCAGGCGATCCTGCACTTGCTCGGCAATCATGGCAGGCAAATCCTCGCGATGGCCGACGGGATCGATGCGAGAGAGGTGGCGCCCTATGCCGATCCCAAGTCCCTGGGCAAGGAGCACACCTTCCAGCAGGACATTCGGGACTTCGATTACTTAAAGGATGTCCTTCGGCTGATAGCCGGCGAATTGAGCTTTGAGATCCACCAAAAAGGGCTGTATTGCCGCACGGTCACGCTCAAAATCACCTACGACGACATGCAGCAAATCACCCGCTCCAAAAGTGGCGAGGCCACCAAGAAGGCCGGCGAGATATACGCTGTGGCCGCGTCCATGCTGGAGAAGATCGAAAGGCGGCCGGTTCGGCTGGTGGGGATCAGCCTCAGCGGTTTTACCGAACACCGCCAGATGTCGTTTTCGAGCGAAAAGGAAGAGGCGATGGACAACGCGCTGTTTGGGATACAACAGCGCTATGGCCGGCGCGTCATCCAAACGGGGAGCGAGTTGGGCGCGCAGAAGCGGCTGGGCGACGGCGATTGATGCTTCCGCCGGGGTTGGGCGGCGCGCACATAGCGACAAGGTACATGATCAAGATGGACAAAAAGGAGGCGTATCGATTTGTGCCGTCCTCGTTCAACAAAAGGAAGATAAACGCTTAAATTTTTACTCTTTTTGCCAGAAACACGGGTTTTCCCTGCTTTCTTCCCCGGATGACTATATTGCGCTTAGCAGGAGCACCTGAGGAGCTTTTCTTTTGCTGGAAAAACGGCTCGATATTTACGCCGGACTCTATGTACACGGCGTCAATCTGCATATCGTTATGAACAGATATCGGCTTGCCACGCAAAAGATAATTCTGAATCTCGGTTCCATCGACATCCTGCAGGCGCTTCAATTTCTCCATGCCAGGAATGTGCATTTCCAAAGCACGGCACTGGCGCTCAAATATCTCTTTGTCGGCCGCTGTACATATATTGTACTTATACATCGTCATTTTCACCTGCTTTTGAGATTTCCCTTGGCATCCAGTCCAAACATTTCGTTCACAACTCGGTTGGTCTTTCTGGCGCTCTGTATCGTGTCGCGATATGCTTCCTCCAACGACAATCCCTTTTTCTCCATCTTTTCCCCGATGAGCGCTTCGAAGGATCGATTCGGATTTGTCCGATCCAATTCCGCCGCTTCGCCTTGATCCTCCATCATTTTACGCGCCTCTGTGCGAACACGATTCCGAAGCGCATGCGCTTGGCGGGCTTGTTCCTCCAGCGAGGAAGATCCATCGATTAGGTTTGGTATTCCCTTAGCCTGCTCATTATACCACAGCCGTATCTCTTCGCTTGTTGGCATGTCCTTTTTTCCATAACCTCATTTTATATCGATAGGATTTCCCAATGTAAAAGATTCGAGCTATTTCCCCGTTTTCCTGTTCCCGAAACGCTTCGCTGCAAAAAACACAGCTTGCGATGTACAAGCTGTTTGGCGTACCGTGTTTACATAAACTTTTCTATATCATCAAACTCAAGCAGCTCCTTTGGCGGAACGCCCAGCGCTTGAGCGACAGCAAAGAACTTGTCCAGCGTCTGCCCCACAACCCCGCTCTCAATCTTGCTTACGTAATACGGGTCGGATCCGATGAGCCCGGCGACTTGCTTTTGGGTTAGCTGCTTGGCGTTGCGAATCATCGCGACTCGTACGCCAAGCTTTCTGTACAGGTCGGTATACTCTTCTCTCATGCTCGATCATCCCTTGTATTAATCCTCCATCGTAAGTGTATAGGGAATGATACAAACATGGAATATCATTGAAAGGCCAATATTGGCTTTGACAAAGCCAATATTCTGCTGTAAAATGTCAATACTGGCTTTTGAATGCTGCACAACCATATACGATCAGCGCCACGGCCTTCCGCGGCGCTTCCTCGATGAGGAGGCGTGAATCTTGCCTCGGACGCATAGCCGAAAAACGACGTGCGGATTGTTCGGCCATACCCTCGCGGAGTACCGCGATCTGTATGGCGATGATTTGAGGCGGATGCAAAACTACCAAATCGCGCTGTATACGATCATCGATGAACAGATCGCCGCCGGGATGCGGCACTTCGCTTCGCTGCTGCGGCCCGGCGCGGCGCTTTGGATGTCGGAGTACGTGCTCATGCAGCGCCTTGCGCTTGGCCATCTGGGCCTTCAGCTTCATATCCTTTACACACAGCCGGCCCTCACCGAAGCGGATGGCCTTGCGCATGCGGTTTTGCGCGGCGCAAATACAACCGCGCTGATCCGCGCGCGCAACGAGGCGGGTCAGCTTCACAAGCTCATGGAGCGAAGCGGCAGGATGGTGATCGTCGGGCGGTGCGCCGGGACGGAAGACCTTTGCGCCTGCGCGAAAAGCGAGGGCATCGCGGTCTTTCGCTATGCCATGGCCGATCTCATCCGCGGCGAATAGGATCGAGGCGTTGACGGCCCTTTTATTTGGATTCTTGGGCCCTGAGCATGCGCCCCGGGCGCTTTTCCAACGCACCGGTTGGCTTTCCATCCCGCAGCACGGGTACGCCGTTGATGAACACATGGGCTATTCCCCTGGGAGGCTCGCACTCCTTTACGTTGCCGTGTATTTTTTGCAGGTTGAAGCAGGTCACATCCGCGAAGGCGCCCTTGCGCAAGTATCCTCGGTCAACCAGGCCGAACCGATCGGCCGTGGCCCCCGTCATTCTGCGAATGGTTTGGGGCAGGGGGCCGATCCGGCCATCGCGGGAAAGCTGCAAGAATCGGGGGAACGTGCCAAATGCGGCGGCGTTCTGCACCCCGGCGCTCTGTATCCACGCGTCCGTCATGTACAGCACGCCGGGATGGGCGGCCAGCCGCTCGATGATCTCCTGATTGTAATACCGGTCCATCAGCACATGGCCCTTTTCGCCGGAGATCCGCACCAGCTTCAAGTACGTGGCAAGCTCTCCCGCCCCTTCATCCCTGGCGATTTGGGCAACGGTTCTGCCCTCGTAGTCCGGATGCCGCGGGCCTATGTAAGCGATCCGTATATCGGAAAAGTCAAATCCCAGCAGCTTTTTGGACAGGTTGATCTCCATGGCAAGGCGGGCTTTTACCAGGGGGGAGCGCCTCCTTTCCTCCGGCAGGGCCAGGTACCAGGTAGGCAGGATGACCGTGATGACCGACGCGCCGAAGGTGCCGGCATACATGTCGAACATCAAGGGGAATCCGGCGTCCCTGGTTTGATCGATCAAGCGCATGCAGGCGTCCACGGTGGCGAAGCTTCTTTTGCCCACAAAAATCAGATGGGAGAATTGCAGCTTTACCCCCGTTTGGGTGCAGAGCTCAACGGCCTCCCGCAGCGCCCGGAGGTTGTGGGCCTCGCCCCCAAAGGGCAAGCCGTACGAGGTGGATACCGCCGAGCAGGCCCTGGCATGGACGGTGAGCACCTTGTCGTGCGCCTTCACTGCCTGGGCCACGGCTTTCAGCTCTTCAAACGGCGTGTAGCGGCCCGGTTCGTACATGAGCCCGAGGGACACGCCAAAGGCTCCTTGGCGCAGGCATGCATCCACCTTGCCAAGCAGGCGGCTTCGTTCCTCTGTGGATAAAGCCCTGCTTTCATGGCCGCTCAGGCCGATGCGCACCGTGCCGTGCCCCAATAGCGGAACCAGGTTCACGGGGATGTTGTGGTTCAGCGCGGCGAAACCCTCCAAGTCAGCATAATCGCCCTTGATGTCCATGGTGAACAGCCCGCTGCCAATGAGCTCCCGAAAAGGGGTATTCTCTTCAAAACCAAAGGGGGAAAAGCCGCAATTGCCCACCACCTGGGTGGTGATCCCTTGTTCCACGAAGGGTGCGAAGTATTCCGTGCCCCTGTCGGCAAAAAAATCGTTGTGGGAATGGGCGTCAATAAAGCCGGGCGCCACGCACAGGCCGCCGCAATCGATTTCCTCCGCCTCCGGGGGCCGGGGCAAATCCCGCCCTATGGCGGCGATTCGTTTGTCTTGGATGAGCAAGTCCCCTTGGACCGCCGGCCCCCCCGTCCCATCGTACAGGGTTGCGTCGCGCAGCAGATAAACCGCCATGATCATCACTCCTCGCAGCATCGTTCCGGATGTCCGCCCAATAACCCTGCCAGACCGCCGGGCGTATCGGTCAAGCGCTCCGCCCCGCTCCGTATCAGCGTTTCCCTGTCCCTGTATCCCCACGTCACGCCGATAAACGATATCCGCGCGTTTCGGGCGGTTTGAACGTCGACCTCCGAATCGCCGATGTAAGCGCAGCGGCCCGGCGCCGAGCGCATCGCCTCCAGCGCCATGTAGACCGTTGCGGGATCCGGCTTTTTGGGAATCCCCTTCGATTCGCCGATAGCGATATCTATCAGCGCGCCGAACCATTCCCGGCTCAACGCCTGCACCGCGGCGTCGGGCTTGTTGGAGACGATGGCAAGCCGGAAGCCTTGCCCCGACAGCCGCGCCAGCAGCTCCATAATTCCCGGATACGGACGCGTTTTTTGCCGATTCTGCGCATAATGATCTTGGAAGCTTGCCAGGCAGGTCTCAAAGAGCGGGTCGGCGAGGCCGCCGGGCACCGACAACTCCATCAGCCGCGACGCGCCGTTTCCGATAAAGCGCCGGACTTCCGCCGCCGTCCTTGCGGGCAGCCCGTGCAAGCGCAGCGCATGGTTGACGCTGTCCGTCAAATCCGCTATTGTGTCCAGCAGCGTTCCGTCCAAATCAAAGAGTATCGCGTCGTATCGGTTTTGCATCTCATCATCCCATGCTGTTTTTCTGCATTATACCATGGGGCGAGACGTTTGCGCGCCATCGTTTGTCCAAAGGCCAAGAAATAGGATATGCAGAAAAGAGGTACACACCCGGCGCCGGCCTTGCCGTGCGTACCCCTTTTCTGCGATTTGCGGATTGCGCTGCGTGCGCTTACTTCCCCTTCTTGTTCCTGAGGATGATGCCGATGGCAACGGCGACGACGACGGCCACAATAACGATGATAACCGTGGTGCTCATGCAAAAACCTCCTTTCATATCAATGCTGCCGATCGGCGGTTTAGGCTCCGGCCAGCAGGCCGTTTGCCTTCAGGCATACAGCATAGATTTCATCGTGCTTGCTGTCGATCAGCGGCGTTACCTGGGCGGTCTTCTTCTTGCGGATGTTGGTGTAGCAAATGTAGGGGAGCACCCAGCCCAGCAGGGCGGGAACCGCCAGCACGATCGTGGCCGTCAAAGAGCCGGCCAGCAACGCGAGCACCGAACCGGCCGTAAGGCCTGCGCCGGCCGCGCCGATAAGATAGGCGGCCACGGAAGCCGCGAAGCTTTTTTTGCGCTCCAGCTTCAGCACTTCGTCCGCACAGGTGTTGAATTGGCGCTCCAGGCGGGAAAGCTCCGCCTTGTTCCGAATCTTGCGGTCGCGCTTGAACTTCAGCGTCACCGCGCTTGGGCTAAAGCTCGGCGGGATATCCGTTCCGTCCATCTGCCAGCCGAAGTTCTCGTAGCTGTCCGTGTAAAGCGCCTCCAGGTTGCGGTTGACCGTTACATCCTTGTACTCATAGCCAACGATTCCCTTTTCCTTGATGCCGGTTGTGTTCATGATGATCTCTCCTTTTCTTTTTGTGTTCCGGTTGATGTTGCCATTCTAACGCGCAATTGTTTGTGAAATGCTGAAGAACTGTTTGCGAATTATGAATGGATGCCAATGTGCTATGCCAAGTCGCGCTTTTTGAGGATAAGATTTGAAACGGCCCCGAACCCGGCCGCGCCGGCCACGCCCGCTATGAGCGAGAGAAGGAGCGTGGCGGCCGTTGCGCTCAGTGTGGCTACGCTTGCCGCCGGATAAAACATCATCCCGAATAGGAACGTGAAGGCGATCGTAAGCCAAAGTCTGTTTCTAAAAAACACGGCGATGCTCAAAAACAGCGAACAGAATGCGCCCATCAAAAACATTTTTGATAGCAGGCACAGGATTAGGCCGCTCACATGCACGTCGAATGCTTTGCCCGTAAGCAACCCCGCGACTACCGTTCCCAGAACGTAGGCGATGATCATTCCCGCGCCGCCAAAGATTCCGACCGCGCTTTTTGAGAGTACGTAGTCTATCTTTTTTGCGTGAACGGCGAAAATGTTTTTAACGAAGCCCGAGCTATAATCGTGCGCCACGAAGATGGACATGAGCAACCCGGCGAAAATGAACAGCATATTGATGTTGGCGAACCCGGCAAAATCAAGGGGATTGTCGGCGACGGCGGAGCCGCCCGTCGATTCAATCATTTGCCAAGCATTTTCAAATGCCGGCATTGCCATTTGCGGAATGCTGGCGGTGTGCGCCGAATTTGAGGGGGGCGGGCTTAAGTCGGCGCCCGACAAAGCGAGCACCATCGCGGGGATCAGGGCGGCGATCGCAAGCATGAGGTAAAAGGCCGGCGTGTGGAAGAGCCTATAAAAATCGAGCCTTATCATAGACTTTGCGCGGCTGGCAAACGTTGGCGAATCAAAAATTTCCTTGCTTGTCATCGTGTTTTGAGCGGTCAATTTCATTGCCTCCCGTTCTTGTTTGACATGATGGTGAGGTAGTATTCTTCCAGCCCGATTTTGTTGAACGCGATTTCATGGACGGGGATTCCGTTCGCGTACATCAAGCCGCCCACGTTCGGGCTTTCCGCTTCATCATAAACGCGGACTCCTCCGTCCTTGCGTTCAATCTCTCTGTATTTTTGCGAGAGGACGGCAACGGCCTGGGCGTCGTTTCCCGTTTTGAGGAAAACGAAGTCGCGGCATTCCGCGCTCATTTCGTCCGCCTGCATTTCCTTGATCAGCGTACCGTTTCTGATAATCCCGTAATGCGTGGCGATTTTGGAAAGCTCGCCGAGAATGTGGGAGCTTATCAGAATGGTTACGCCTTCCTCGCGGTTAAGCGCAATCAAGGTTTCGCGCACGATCCTCATGCCATCCGCGTCCAGGCCGTTGATGGGCTCGTCTAAAACCAGCATTCGCGGGCGGCCCAGGAGCGATTGCGCGACGCCAAGCCGCTGCTTCATGCCCAGCGAACACTCCTTGAACTTGCGGTTGGCCGAACCGGCCATGCACACGAGCTTAAGGACGCGCTCAATCTCCGCCTTCGGCTTCTGAATGTGAAGGTTCAGCGCCTGCATCATCAGGTTTTGATACACGGTGCTGCCCGGAAAGCAACCGGGGTTTTCAATCAACACACCCATGCGGGCGCGAACGCCGGCGTCGGTATAGTGCCTGCCATACAGCCGGATGTCTCCATCGCTGGGCACCAAAAGGCCGCTGATCAGTTTTTCTGTCGTGGATTTGCCGGAGCCGTTTTCTCCAATAAATCCGTAGATGGAACCTTCCGGCACTTTCATGGTCAGGTTTTGCACGGCGTACATGTTGCGAAAGGCCTTTGACAGTCCTGCGGTTTCCAATGCGTACATGTTGTTCCTCCTCGATTTGATGTTCATATCCTAGCGCTCCGTTGTTTCAGAATTGTCAAAGAATTGTTTGCATTGCATGAATGACAAATGCCCAGCGATCGATTGATAGCTGGGCATCCTTGCAGATTGTGTGGCTTGACGGCAGTATGTTTTTTGACGGCTCTACTTGTGGAGCAAGGCGTTGCCTTTTTCGCAGATTTCGTGAATCTCGTCGTATTTTTGCTCGATGAGCGGCGCTACCTCGACCGCCCGTTTTTGGGCGGTGCGTTTGAAAATAGGATAGGGAAGCGCCCACCCGGCAAGGCCCGGGATGCCGAGGAGCGCACAAAGAAGAACCAATGGCGGCTCGTTCGTTACGGCAAAGACGGAACCGGCCAAAAAAGCGGTGCCAATGAAGCCGACCACAAGCGAATGGAGGGTCGCTATCCGGGTTTTCGAATTTTCCAGGGTGGCGATCTCGTCCATGCAGGCTTCAAAGTGCTGCTGCAGGCGGGTTAACTCCGCCTTGTTCAGGATTTTCCGGTCGCGCTTTAGCTTGAATATAACGATGCCTCCGAGCTGTTGCCTCACCGGCATCGCGTCGTCCGGTATCCAGCCAAAGGTTTCATAGGCGTCCAAGCACATGGAGGCTTTGTCGGCGTTGGTGGTTACGGTTTTGTAATCATAACCGGTATAGCCCCTGCCACCCCTTGTGACTTCATTATAAGTCATCATTCACTTCTCCTTTTCTTGCGGGTAGACGGACAGTAAACGCTGAGCCCTCTCCGGGTACGCTTTTTGCGGTAATCGTGCCGCCTGACAACTGGAGCACCCGCAGCGACAGCGCGAGGCCGAGGCCGTTTCCCTCCGTGGCTCGTGACGCGTCGCCCTGATAGAACTTATCGAATATGTGCCGCAGCGTTTCCTCGCTCATGCCGCAGCCGGTATCGGCAACGGAAACGATGATCTCATCCGCTGTGGAAGTCTGCGTGAGCGTCACCGTTCCGCCCTTGCCGGTGAACTTCATCGCATTGGACAAGAGGTTGTTCCACACAAGCTCCAATAGGCTTTCATCCGCCACGATCCTCGCGCAATCCTCCAGGTCAGCTTCAAATGCAATCTCTTTTTCTTCCCATATCTCTTCAAATTGCAAGGCGCACTCGCTGAGTTGGGCGCACAGATCGTACCGCTCCGGGGCCGGCTGGATCTTTTGCTGCTCCAGCCTGTTCAGTTTTAAGATGTTTGTGATAAGCCCCGACAGCTTTTTTGTGGCTTGAATGATGGATGCCGCATATTCTTTTCGCTGCCTTTCCGTAAGGCGGTCGCCTTGCAGCAACTCCGCGTTGTTTTGCACGACGGAGAGCGGCGTTTTGATTTCGTGGGACACGTTGGAAAAGAACTCGGTTTTCAATGTTTCAATGCTGCCCAGTTCCTCCACCATCTTGTTGAAATCCATGATCATGACATCCAAGTAATCCGCTTTATCCGCGGTATGCAAGGGCCTGACATAAACAGAAAAATCGCCGCTCGCCACGTCCTCGGTCGCTTTTGCCAATGTTTGCATCGGCTGGTCATAGTTTCTTTTGATCTGCCAATGGATGAGCAAAGTAAAAGCCGCCGATACCGATATCCAATACACCACAATGGCGATCATGGAGTGCGGGGGAATCGCCGTATAATCGATGTGAGCGCCCAGGATATAGTTTTGTATTGTGGTGAGGGTAGCCATCACAAAAAACGAAAGAACGAAGACGACGGCAGGGAAATATTGGGCCCTCATGCGGCGTACGGCGGGCTTTTTCTTCATTCAAGCACCGCCTTGTACCCAAGCCCGCGCACGGTCACGATCCTAAACCCCCTGCAGGCCGAGAACTTATCGCGGAGCTTTGTTACATAGACATCGACCGCGCGCAACGTTGTTTCCGATTCAATCCCCCAAAACTCATCCATTAACTGCGAGCGCGAAAAGGTCTTATTGGGGTAGGACAGGAGCTTGTAGAGGAGATTGAACTCCCTTGCGGTTACCGGGATTTCTTGGCCGTTTACCGTAGCGCTCCGGGCGTCGGCATCCAGTTCAAGGTCGCCGGCTTTGATTCTGCGATCCATCTCGATGTTCGCGCGGCGCAAAAGTGCCCTGACCCGAAGCAGGAGCTCGTCCAGTTCAAGCGGCTTTACCATGTAATCGTCGATGCCGAGCCGAAACCCCTTTTGTTTGGAAGGGAGGTCGTCCTTTGCGGACATGAACAGGATCGGGATATGCTTGTTCACTTTTCGCACGGTTTCAGCAAACTCAAAGCCGTCGGCTTCCGGCATCATGATATCAGAGACGATCATATCGAATAGGCTGTTGTACATTAGTGTATAGGCGTCGTTGACCCGCAAGCACCCTTTCGCGCTGAATCCGCTGTCGTTCAAATAGGTGCACACGAGCTGGTTGAGCTTGGCGTCGTCTTCCACCACGAGTATGTTGATCATGCGGTAACCTCCTTCTTAGCCCTTCGATAGAGGATAACGCTCAAATGTTTGAGATATGTTCGTGTTTTGTTTCTGAATGATTAATGCTGAGGGGATGTGTATGCTTCTGCCCGGCCGTATTGGGCAATCATCTTTTTGCCGTCGGTGGCGATCATCACGCTGCGCTGGCCCGGCACCAGCACGGTGTGGCGCGCTCCGGTCTTTTCGTTTGCCAGCGTCACGGTTTCATCAGCGCCGTTTTCGGCGCGCCGGGTTCAATGATGTCGAACGGCTCCTTCCACCTCTCCAGCGCGGCGGCCGGCGGACGCACGCCCGCGAAAGGGAACTCCGGGCCATAGATCAAAGCTTGTTTCATCAAATTTCTCTGTTCTCACAGGCTCGCGTCGGCTTTGTTGATCGCATCGGCGAACTCGATCATGTTCTGCTCGGTCAGCGCCAGGTGGATGGGCAGGCGGACGCTGCGGGACAGGATGTCCATGGTCTTGGGGCACATCTCCCGGGTATACGCGGCGCCTCCCTTGTACAGCGGGTTGTTCCAGGGATAGTTTTGAATGCTGCCCTTGTGATCGCCAATCAGCGCGTCCCAATAGTAGTATACGTGCCGGTCGGGGAAGTTGTTGCGATAGGCGACGTCGCCCACGGCGAGGCCCTCCTTTTCCAAGGCGGCCGTGAACGGCGCGCACAGCGCGCGGTCGTTGATGATCATCGCGAAAGAAATGCCGCAATCCCCTTCCGGATCGTCCACATGCTGGCACGTATAGTGTACCGGCTCGTTGAGGTGGCTGAGCAGCGTTTTTTTCAGGCCGCGCGTCTTGGCCAGCATGCCGTCCAGCTTGGAGAGCTGCACGCGCATCACCGCGGCGGCCATCTCGTTGCCGCGGAAACAGGAGCGCGTGAAGATGCTCACGTTTACGTCCTTGGGCGTCATGCCGGTGTACCACATCTCGCCCGCCGGGTCGGACTGATAGTAGGCGCGGGCATAGGCCTCGTCCGAGTTGGAAAAGAACACGCCGCCCTCGCCGCAGGTGAGCACCTTAAAATAGTTTAGGCTCCAGGCAAACGCGTCCGACTCCACGCCGGTGTATTTGCCGTGATATGTCGAGCCGATGGCCTGGCAGCTGTCCTCGATCACGCGAATGTTGTGCTTTTTGCCGATGGCGCGGATGGCGTCCATCTGGCCGGGCACGCCCTGCATGTGCACCACGATGATCGCCTTGGTGAGCGGGGTGATCTTCTTTTCCACGTCGCTCGGATCCAGCGACAGCGACTCGTCGATCTCGGCGATGATGGGGATCGCGCCGACCTCGATGCAGGCGGAGGCGGTGGCGATGTAGGTGTAGCCGGGCACGATCACCTCGTCGCCCGTGCCGATGCCGAACCCGCCCAGGCAACACGCCAGCGCCGACGTACCGGAGTTGACAAACAAGGCGTGGCCCACGCCGAGCTTTTGGCATAGCTCCTTTTCCAGAAGGCCGCTTTGGCTGCCCTCCAGGTAACGGAACATTTGCTTCGGGTTGCGCAGCACGGCGGTCACCGCGTCGATTTCGCGCTGGTCGATGGCATACCAGCCCATGCCGCCCTCCGCCACGGGGCTTTTGATGGCCTTGTCATACTTGCCCATGTGATACCTCCAGATGTATTAATTTGTACAGCACGCGGCTGTGGCTTCCTTCCCCAAATAGGTTCGCGTTCGACGAACACATTTCACATTATAAAAGTAACGAACCGGTCTGTCAAAGGATATCGGCGTATCTGCGTTATGAAGATGAAATCAAATTGACACGAAGGGATTTCGGTGGACGGGGTTGCGCGGGTATGCTAGAATTTTGATGATTGAACAATGGAGGAGTGGCGGCGCATGCGAGCAATCGACATCAACGCGATGATCGGCCCATGGAGCTTTGGGGAGTTGAGCCACCAGGATGCAGGCGGGCTTCTGGCCGAAATGAAGCGGCTGGATATCGAGCGGGCGCTGGTGTTCCACTCGCAGGCATGGCGGCACAACCCCGAGGCGGGCAACCGCATTCTGGCGGCGGAGATCGGCGCGCACGCTTCGCTGATCGGCGTGGCGGTGCTCTCGCCGCTGATTCAGATCGAGCACGGCGGCGCCCTCGCGCTGGAGAGGTTCATGCGCGATCACCGCATCGGGGCGATCCGGCTCTACCCGGTCGACCACAGCTATACGCTGGAGCCGTGGAATATGGGGGAGCTGATGGACTTCGCGCAACAGCACGCGATCCCGGTGCTGCTGGATATGCGCGAGTGCGACGGAGAGCTCGGCGATCGGTATGGCGGCATCCACAACCTGGCCAAGGCGTATGCGCAGGTTCCCATCGTGTTGCTCACGGTGGGATACCGGCACCTGCGCATACTGCTCAAGCTGCTGGACGCATGCCCCAACATTTCGCTTGACACCAGCACATTCATCACCTTCCGCGGCATAGAGGAGGTGGTGGCCCACTTCGGCTCCGCGCGCGTGCTCTTTGGATCGCGGACGCCGTTCATCGAGGCTGGCGTAGGCATCGGGCGAATCCTGTACGCAGATTTGAGCGAAGGGGACAGGCAAAACATCGCCCATGGCAACGCGGAGCGGCTGCTGAAGGGCAACAAGATGCTGCGGCAGGGGGCATGTGAGAGATGAAAAACATTACCGAAAGGGCATTGCGCGCGGAGCGGTTCGAGGATTTGGAGATTATCGACATGCACTGCCACCTGAGCTATACCTACAATTACTACTTTCCCCGCGCCGAGATAGAGGACATGATGGAAGACGCCGGCCGGATGGGCGTGAGCAAGCTGTGCGTCGCTCCCCACATCGCGCTGTCGTTGGATCACCGCATCGGAAACCGCGACACCCTGGACGCCATCCGCAAGTTCCCGGATCGCGTGCTGGGCATGCTGGTGCTCAATCCAAACTGTCCGCGATCCACGGCCGCGGAATTCGACGCGTACTACGCCGTCGAGCAGTTTGTGGGCGCGAAGATCCACCCGACCTCCCACCGCTATCCGGTGGACGGCCCCAACTACAGGCCGGTGTTTGAGCAGATCCGGCGGCGGGGCGGGTTTGTGCTGGTCCACACGTGGGAGCATGGCGAATACAACAATGCCGCGCAGTGCGAGGGCATCCTCCGCGATTTTCCGGATGTGAAGTTTATTTTTGCGCACGCCTTCGGCGTAAACGAAGGCGTGCCCAAGTCCATCGATTTGGTCAACCGGTACGGCAATGCCTACATGGATACCAGCGGGTTTGAGTTTTCAGACGTGTGCATCGAATGGATCATGCGGCGCGTGGATCACGACAAGGTGTTCTTTGGCTCCGACCTGCCCTTTCACGACATCCGCGGGGGCGCCTCGCGCATCCTGCTCGCCGGCCTGGAGGACGATGTGAAGCGCAAGCTGCTGGGCGCCAATTTTAGAGCTTTCTTGAACGCTTGCGCCAAAAGGAGCTGAGCGAACGCCGGCCGGGCCATCCTTCCGGCGGCTGCGCTAATAGTCAAACGGCGCGATCACCCTGCGCGCCTGCGCCAGTTGGAAGGCTACGTTGTTGTACTCGTTGGTGGCCTTGTGGCTTTCAATGCTCCAGACGCCGGGATAGCCGGCCTCCATCAGCAGCGGGAAAAGGCGGCCGGCATCCTCGCAGGCATCGAAGTGCATGTGCATATGCATGGCCTTGGGCGCCATCTCCAGGTCGCAGGCCAGCTTGTCTTTCGGCGTTTCCGCCTGCCAATTCCCCAGGTGCAGGAGGTGCGCGTAGTTCGGGGCATTCACGGCTTGGATCAGCTTGCGGATGACCGCAATGTCGCGGGAGGCGCCCCAGTGATTTTCCGGGCCGAATTTCGCGCCGAAGCCGTCGCAGATCTTGGCGTATGCGCTGAATTTGCGGGCTACGTAATCGATCTGCTCATCGGTGGCGGTATCGGTGCGGATGCCCACGTCCATGCGCACGGACTGCGCGCCGAGTATGCGCGCGGCGCGCAGGCAGTCGGCGGCCAGCGCGTCGTTGCGGGCGCGCTCCTCTTGTGTTTCTTCCCAGGGATGCGCGCTGTCGCAGCAGAGGTTGGCGAGCGTCAGGCCCCGCTCGTCCATCTGCGCGCGCAGCATGTGCAGATAGCCGTCGTCGTAGGATTGCAGCATGTGGTTCCAAAGGTCGGCATAATCGACGTTGTAGCGGTGCCGAATGGTCTCGAAGTACTGCACGGCGGTCATGGCCCCGATGCGGAAAAGGCCGTGAAAAGAATAGGAAGCGATGCCAAAGCGCGGTTTCATACGTGGACCTCCTTATTCATTATTGCGGTTGGTTATTGCTTATTTGTAACGCGAATCAAGCGTAGGGCGCGGCGACCTCGACGCGCCGTGATTCGCGCAAAATAACACGTCGTTGACGCACTACGACGGCGCGTCGAGTCGCCGCGCCCTACAACCGGAAAGCCCACCGT
>Ga0123353_10006173_pt1 | contig 15914 bp, 12 predicted proteins | sample TergutLab28metaG_3_FD_92763 | JGI IMG/M metagenome (GOLD analysis project Ga0123353, IMG submission 92763) | Labiotermes labralis P3 segment gut microbial communities from Petit-Saut dam, French Guiana - Lab288 P3 | ecosystem: Host-associated > Arthropoda: Insects > Digestive system > Gut ... | reverse complement strand
TTTCGCTTAATGCTGCTCGGTTCCCCGCCTGACATGGTTCACGAATTTGCGTTGCGCGAGACCGGCCCGTCATCGCTGCTTATCAAGGGCTGACAACACACCACAAGTCCGGGGGCCGGAATTCATCCCTGCTGTAGCGGGTTGCAAGTTACAGGGCACCGCTAACTCCCCAACTAGTGCGGCCTTTCGCCGGAGCAAATGCTGTTTCGTAATTATACTATGCTGTGATTATTATATCAACATAAAGTTGTTCTTTACAATTGAAACAAACTGTGTTACTATGCTTTGGCTTCACTCCATGCGCTTAGTTTCGGGACAAAGCCGGGTTGCCCGGTATCTTTTCCGCCCGATACTCAGCCATAGGATATCATTGGCCGTTTGTTTATCGCGGCCGAAAAGAAAGGATCGATTAAGCGCCATGATAACAAAGGAACAAAAAAACACCGTTATCGAAAGCAACCGCACTCATGAGACGGATACCGGCTCACCGGAAGTACAGATCGCCATCCTGACCGAGCGTATAAAGCAGCTCACGGAACACCTCAAAGTCCACAAGAAAGACAAACACAGCGAACTCGGACTTCTCAAAATGGTCGGACGCCGCCGCAGTCTTCTTGATTACCTTGCAAAAAAGGACATCGAGCGCTACAGAGCGTGCATCGCTAAACTGGGCATAAGAAAGTAATAAGGCAGTAATGGAGCCGGACTGGTTGTATCAGGCCGGCTCCGCTGCGCAATAAGTGCCGGAGCGCGATCCCATAGCAGTTGAAAATGTGTCCGGGGCGGCAGTCAAGTTGTTGCCGCGTACGGGGGTATTTTCAAGTGCTAAGAGATCCGCTGCTTCGGATGACACGAAAGGAGCAAAATGTGATTATAAACAAAAGGGAGTTCCCAAACGAGAAAAAGTACACAATGGACTTTGCCGGGCGTCCGCTAACTCTAGAGACAGGTAAACTGGCGGAGCTCAGCAACGCTGCCGTGCTGGTCCGCTACGGCAATACGGTGGTCCTGGTGGCGGTAACAGCTTCCGCACGCCCGCGCGACGGCATAGACTTCTTCCCGCTTTCAGTCGATTTTGAAGAGAAGATCTACGCGGTCGGCAGGATCCCGGGCGGTTATCTGCGCCGCGAAGGCAGGCCTTCGGAGCGCGCGGTGCTTGCGGGTCGAATGATCGACAGGCCGATGCGCCCGCTGTTCCCGGACGATCTGCGAAACGATGTATCCATAACATGCACGATCATGGCTGTAGACCACGATTGTTCGCCGGAAATCGCCGCGATGGCCGGCGCTTCCGCAGCTATTTCGATCTCCGATATCCCGTTCAATGGGCCGATCGGCGGCGTCTCGCTCGGATACAAGGACGGGCAGTTCCTGATAAACCCCACAACGGCTCAGCGCGAAACGTCCGAAATGTACTGCACGATCGCATCGACGGCAAATAAAGTCGTCATGATCGAAGCAGCGGCAAACGAGATCCCGGACGACACCCTGCTGGAAGGTATCAGGCAGGCGCATCAAGCCATCCAGCCCCTCATATCTCTGATAAACCAGATGGTCTCTGAGATCGGCAAGCCGAAGTTTGAGTATGCCAAAGCGTCGTTCAACGAAGAGCTCTTTGGTAAGCTCGTAGACAAATACCTCGACGACGTAAAGTTCTCAATGGATACCGACGACAAAAACGTGCGCGAGCAGCGTTTTAACGACGTTATCGAAAGGATGATAAAAGAGTTCGGAGAGGAATATCCTGAGATCAATGCACAGCTCGACGAGATAACGTACAGGATACAGAAAAAGGTAGTTAAAGTCTGGCTGCTGGAGGGCAAGCGCGTAGACGGCAGGGCGATGGATCAGATCCGTCCGATGGCCGCCGAGGTAGGGCTGCTGCCGCAGGTCCACGGTTCCGGGCTATTCACACGCGGGCAGACCCAGGTGCTTTCGATCGCGACACTGGGCACGGTCTCCAACGTGCAGAGACTGGACACGATCTACGAAGAAGAGACAAAGCGTTATATGCACCACTACAACTTCCCGTCGTTTTCCGTCGGTGAGGCGCGGGGCGCCCGCTCGACTTCCAGGCGCGAGTACGGGCACGGTGCGCTGGCGGAAAAGGCGCTGGAGCCTGTTTTGCCGAGCATGGAGGAGTTCCCGTACGCTATCCGCGTCGTTTCGGAAGTTTTATCATCCAATGGTTCGACGTCGCAGGGTTCGATATGCGGCTCAACGCTTGCTCTTATGGATGCAGGCGTGCCGATAACCGCGCCGGTCGCCGGCATATCCTGCGGTCTCATCTCCGACGGCGACGACTGGACGACATTTATAGACATCCAGGGCGTCGAGGATTTCCACGGCGAGATGGACTTCAAAGTCGGCGGCACGAAAAAGGGCATCACAGCCATCCAGATGGATCTTAAAAACGACGGACTGACGATGGAGATCATCAAATCCGCGTTTGACATGTGCAGAGAAGCCCGCATACAGATGCTGGACGAGGTCATGCTGCCAGCCATCCCGGCGCCGCGCAGCGAGCTGGCCCCGACTGCGCCGAAGATGATCATAATGAAGATACATCCCGACAAAATCAGGGAAGTCATCGGTTCGGGCGGCAAGGTCATCCAGAAGATCTGCGCCGATACGGGCGCGAAGGTCGATATCGAAGACGACGGCAGCATTTTCATCGCGTCGGCCGACATCGAGGCCTGCCGCAAGGCCAAGAAGATAATCGACGATATCGTTTTTGTGCCGGAGGTCGGCAAGCTGTATTACGGCAAGGTCGTGCGCGTCATTCCGATAGGCGCTTTCGTCGAGCTCGTTCCGGGCAAGGACGGCATGGTCCACATTTCGAAGCTCGAAAACCGCCGTGTCGAAAAGGTCGAGGATGTTTTAAAAGAAGGCGACATGACCTGGGTCAAGGTCATGGAGATAGACGAGCGCGGTCGCGTAAATCTTTCAAGAAGAGACGCGATAAAAGACCGCCAGGCTCTGGGCCTGCCGATAGATCAGGCGTAGGGAACAGAAGAAGACGATATAAATTAGGTTAAGTATCAAACGATACTTAACCTAATTACATTGTTAAGCTGTCTATTTACTTCCCGCCGTAATACTTCGCTTCGTACTCGGGGCGGTCCATATCCGCTTCGAAAAACAGCGCGATACATCCCGGCCCCACGTGAGCGCCGATGACCGGGCCCATCATAGCAATGAGCACTTCATTCACTTTGATCGACGATCCGATGATGCCCGCCAGTATCTCGGCGTCCTTTTCGCAGTTGGAGTGGCTGATGACGATCGTGTCAAGATCCGTGCCTTCATTGAGGCTTCGCTTCATCTGGCTGAACAGCGTCTCAAGCGACGCTTTGCGCCCGCGGGCTTTGTCTTTGAGCTTGAGCGTCCCATCCGGAGCCACGTTAAGAAGCGGCTTGATGCCGATGATCGAGCCCGCGATAGCCTGGAGTTTGCTGAGCCGCCCGCCGCGATGAAGGTACATGAGGTCGTCGACTGTAAACAGCGACAGGCAACTGTGCCTTTTTCCTTCGAGCCATGCAGCGGTCTCTCCAAGAGTCATGCCTTCGGCTCGTTTTTTTACAGCCAGCGTTAAGATCAGCCCGACGCCTCCCGCGGCGTTGAGGCTGTCGACCGGCTGTATCTTACAATCGGGATACTTCTCTTTCACTTCTTCCAGCGCTATGACGGAGTTCTGATACGTGCCGGAAAGACCGCTGCTCAATAGCAACAGGAGCAGCTCTTCTCCACGCTGCGCGTAATCGGTGAATACCTGAACGAATGCCTCCGGATTTATAAGGGCGGTTCCGGCGGCGCTGCCTTTTCCCAGCGAGTCGTAGAACTCCACGTCCGAGATCTCCTGCCAGCGGCCTTCGGGATGTTGTTTGCCGTCGATGTGGAACGGGATGGGTATCACCTGTATGTTGTGCTTGTCAAGGTACTCCTGAGGCAAGTCGTAGCTGGTGTCTGTCATGATCGTGAAAGAGCTCATATGATATGTTACCTTTCTGGAATTTGGTTATAGCAATTATTACATTATTTGTAGAGAGTTACAAGCAAAACGTTTAAATATTCATCAAATATTCATAATGAATCGAATAAAAACCCAGCCATATAATGGGCGGTGCCTGCGTCCGGTTTGAGTAACGCAGCGCTACCCTCCGCTTATGACAGGCAGTATCAGCACGTCGTCGCCGTCTTTGAGCAGTTTGTCGACTCCGCCGATCACCGCGACGTTTGTCCCGTTGAGGAGCACAGCCACCTTTTCTTCGGGATAGCCCGTTTCATCACATACTTCGTCATAAAAGGCCTGACCGTATTTTTTCGTCAGTTCGCGCAGCAAATCGTGTAGCGAAGCAGATCCTTCGAGCTCGACGTTTATCTTCCTGCCCGATAGTATCTTTGCTATATGCGTGGTGGAACGTACCTGGATAGTCATAATGTGACGTATTTTTTAAGCTCCGCCAGCTCTTCTTCCATTCCGAGTGATAAGAGCCTTTCCGCCGTCGGAACGCCGTCTTTAGTCCAGCCGCGGTCTTCATAATACTCATCCAGCATGAAATCGAGCTCTTCCTGAGGTATGTAGCTGCCTTTCGCTCCGCCGTCTTTCAGCGGTTCCGTCCTTAGTCTCTCCGGCAGCGTATCATCGTCGCGGGTAAAGCCTTCGCGGATATTGAATATCCTGGCTGCGTTGTTGACCCTTTCGCCGCAGAGGGATACGTCGTCCGCTGTATAATCGGAGCCCGACAGGGCGTTTACGAGGTCTGCGGTGTTCTGCCGGCACACTCCCGCGAGCGCCATGTCCATGATAAAACCGCACATCGGAGCGCAGCCGCATGTCGCGGTCCTGTTGTCCTGGTTCCACCTGGTCAGTTTGCCTTTTCCTTCATAGGCGAGGCGGTCGACCGGATACGGGACCGGTATGGAAAACATCTCCTGGAAAGCGTAACCCGCGTTGTGGTCAGCGCCGGTAAAAGCCGTTGCATAACTAAGACCGTGGGCTTTTGCGCCTCTGACGTCGTAGCCCGGAAGTTCCATGCCCTTGACCTGCATTGCGTATTTCTCTGCGCCTTTACCGATCTTTTCAGCAGCTTTTTTAGTGCCGTCGGCAAGCACGGCGCCGAACCCTTCTCTGTGAGCTATTTTGTGGATCATCGCTATCATAGCTTCGGCATTGCCCCATTTCAGGTCTATGCCGTCCAGATCGTCTATGGAGATGATGCCCTTCTCGTAAAGCTCCATCGCAAAAGCTATTGAGACGCCGCAGGATATGGTGTCCATACCATACTCGTCGCAGAGTTTATCGGCTGCGATTATCTCGTTGAAGCTGGTCATCAGCTGCGTGCCGCCGAATGAGTAAACAGTTTCAAACTCGGGTATCGAAGCGACCCCCTTATGCGGCCCTGTTCTCGCGAGCTTGAGCTGGGAGCAGCCCACCGGGCACTTGTAGCAGAACTCCCTGGCTATATTGAACTCCGCGCTTCCCACTTCGTTGCCGAGGAAATCGACCGGGTCCCACTCGCCCGTATTCGCAAAATTCTTGGTCGGGAAAACGCCGAGCTCATACATATGGTCGAGGATCATCGGCATTCCGCCTTTTGAAAAGTTCGGATACAGGATGGGGCTTTCTTTCATTGCATTCTGCATGGCTTTCAGTGCGGTTTTGAACGCTTCGGCGTCCGCGACGGGCACTTCCTGGTCGCCGCGAACGGCTATCGCCTTCAGGTTTTTTGACCCCATGACAGCGCCGACGCCTTTTCTGCCGGCGGCGTGGCGTTCATTGATTATCGACGCGTACGCGTTGAGGTTCTCTCCGGCCTGGCCGATGCACGCGACGCGGACATTCTGGTCGCCCAGCGCGTCTTTTATAAGTTGCTGGGTATCAAAGGTGTTGAGGCCCCATAGGTCTCCGGCGTCCCGAAAAGAGACTCTGCCGTTTTTTATCCACAGATAGGTGGGTTTTTCCGCTTTGCCTTCCACTATCAGCATGTCATAACCGGCAAACTTTACCTCTGCAGGGAAGTAGCCGCCGGTGCTTGCCTTTGCGACCGCACCTGTCAGCGGGGATTTGGCGACGACTTTCATGCGGCTGGCGCACGGGACGTCGGTACCGCAGCATGGGCCCATTGAAAAATACATGTTGTTATCCGGGCCGAGCGGGTCGCATTTAGCAGGGACTTCATCGAGCATGTACTTGATCGCAACGCCTTCGCCGCCCAGATACTTTTCGGCAACATCCTGCCTGAGGGGTTCCTCGGCAAATTTTTTCTCCGTAAGGTTTATTCGCAGTACTTTTCCGGTGTATCCGCCTTGTAACATTTTCAGCACCTCTTTTTAATTATTTTTGACAGACATAGCATTTCACATAATAGGCCTGGATTGCTTCGTGCGCTCGCAATGACGATGGGACGAGGGTTTTTCATAGCAATGACGGGATTAGGCTGCGGGATTAGGGTGCAGGATTAGGCTGCGGGATTGGGGTGCAGGATTGGGTTGATTGATTTCAGCTTCTTGTATCTCTTTCCTCCGTCAGTCTTGCGATAAACTCATCAAGCTCCATCGCGCCTATATCACCTTCTCCGCGGCGCCTCACGGTCACGAGCCCGCTTTCGGCTTCCTTGTCGCCCAGCACCAGCATGTACGGGACTTTCTGGAGCTGCGCCTCGCGTATCTTGAAGCCTATCTTCTCGTTACGTTGGTCGGTTTCGGCGCGCAGGCCCGCAGCGGTCAGTTTTTCAGCGACGGACAGAGCATAATCGTTGGCGCGGTCGGTGATCGGCAGCACGACAGCCTGCACGGGCGCCAGCCACAGCGGGAACGCGCCTGCGAAGTGCTCTGTCAGAACTGCGATGAATCGCTCCAGGGAACCGAGGACCGTGCGGTGGATCATCACGGGTCTGTGTTTTTCCCCGTCCGGGCCGGTGTACTCGAGTTCAAACCGCTCGGGCATCTGGAAATCAAGCTGCAGCGTCGCGCATTGCCATGAGCGGCCGATACAGTCCACAAGATGGAAGTCTATCTTCGGCCCGTAAAACGCGCCGTCTCCCGGGTTTATGCGGTAGTTCACATTCTTTCTGATAAGGACCTCTTCGAGGATTTTTTCAGCGACGTTCCATGATTCGATCTCGCCCATGAAGTCTTCGGGGCGTGTGGACAGCTCCACGCGGTACTCGAAGCCAAACACACTGTAGATCCTGTCGACCAGGTCGATAGCCGCGGCGATCTCATCCGGAACGTGTTCGGGAGTCATATACAGGTGCGCGTCGTCCTGCGTAAAGTTTCTAACGCGCATCATGCCGTGCAGAGCGCCCGACAGTTCATGGCGATGCACGAGGCCAAGCTCCGCCATGCGGACGGGCAGCTCGCGATAACTCCACATACGGCGTTTGAATGTCAACATACCGCCCGGGCAGTTCATGGGTTTGATGGCATAATCCAGATCGTCGATCTTTGTGAAGTACATGTTGTTTTTGTAATGGTCCCAGTGGCCGGACCGATGCCAGAGTTCTTCGTTGAGTATAAGGGGGGTGCTGATCTCTACATATCCGGCTTTTTTATGCTCCTCCCGCCAGAAGCTGATAAGCTCGTTTCGTATGACCATGCCTTTCGGGAAGAAAAACGGGAAGCCGGGGCCTTCGTCATACAGCGCAAAGAGGTCGAGCTCGCGCCCGAGCTTCCTGTGGTCGCGAAGTTTCGCTTCCTCCAGCCTTTTAAGGTGCGCGTCGAGTTCGTCCTTGCTCATGAAGCAAGTGCCGTAGACCCGCTGGAGCATCTTTTTTTCCGAGTCGCCGCGCCAGTATGCGCCGGTGCAGCTTGTCAGCTTGAATGCATTGGCTTTGATCCTGCCTGTCGTGTCGACATGCGGGCCCGCGCAAAGATCCGTGAACTCGCCCTGCTTGTAAAAGCTTATGACTGAGTCTTCGGGCAGGTCGCCTATGAGTTCGACCTTGTACGGCTCGTTTAGCTCGGTTACAAGCTTCAGCGCATCTTCCCTCGATAGTTCGAACCTCTCCAGAGCGAGGCGTTCCTTGCATATCTTGCGCATCTCGGCTTCTATTTCTTCGAGCTTTTCGGGCGTGAACGGCTCCTTTGAGTCAAAGTCATAGTAGAATCCGTCCGCTATCGACGGCCCGATGGCGAGCCTTGTTTCCGGGTAAAGACGCTTGACCGCCTGCGCGAGTATATGCGACGTCGTGTGGCGGTAGGCGTTTTTGTACTCCTCGTTTTCAAATGTAAATATGTTTTCGGACATAACCGGTCATCTCCTGTTTCCGGTCGGCGGTTTTTGCCGCCGGCCGCTTTTTAGTCTATATATGGCTTTGATGTATCGAGCCAGATCGCGCGAGTGGTTTCATCATACACTGTTTCGACGTTTACCAGCTTCATAATGTCGCGCAGTCTTACAAAGTTGTTGCCGCCTATAAGATATGCGGTGATCTCAACGGGTGTTCCATTTAGTGAGACTTTGAGCGTAGTGTTCAGTGTTGCTGTCTTTGCGGAACCATCGCCCAGCACCATATCTCCCACGACGGTCGTATATGGTTGCCCGGCTGTAAGGGTCACTTCTCCCGTTGCCGCATTGTAGCCGACCTCAAACTGTTTGGTCGTGCCGTTTATCACATAGGCAAGGTCGCGAAGCTTAAAGAAGTTACTGCCGTTTATGAGGTAAGCTTCAAACTCTGTTGCCTTGCCGTTTACATATACGGTCGACTGTGTGGGGTTGACTGTCAGCGAACCGGCCGGCGGCGGCGGGGGCGGCGTTATCGCGCCTGTTGCTATGGTTACGTTATTGCCGTTCTTTCTGATGTTGTATTCCGCCGACTTGAGCACCGTGCTGCCGGAAAGGACCCTCACCTCCAGCTTATACGCGCCGTCTGCATCGGTGGAGAAGTTGCGGGTGAAGCGGTATGGAATATCGGCGCTTTGCCCCACCCATTTGCCGTCTAGCCAGTACTGGACGACAACATCGTCAAACGTGAAAAACGGGGCGTACGTCAGCAGTGTTACGGCATTCGCGGGCATGGTCGCTGTCCCGATTTTTTTGTATGTTACAGTCGGTTCGGTCTGCCCCATGCCGAGGAAATAGCCCGACCCTGTCAGTTGCCTGTACAACTCCTTGGCCCTCGGGCTGTCCGCGAAGTCATACCGGTAATGCCCCTGTATGTTCGTATTGAACCAGAAGATCGCTTTTACCTGCGGGAAGAGCATCGGTACGTATGCGTACAACTGCCGTATACGTGGCAGGGCCCAATCTGTCAGGTCTTCGTTGTTGGATGTGTTGAACAGAGTCACGCCGCCTTCGACGATAATGATCGGGTGCTTCGAGCCGTACAGTTTCACAATACTTTCGACGTCCTTTATGGGATTGGCGAAGCTGCCAGTGCCCCATATCGCCTCGTCTGATGACGATGTGTTCGGGTTGCCCTGGAAGTATCTCCTGACATACATCGAGATACCGACCCAATCCACGTATCTTTCACCCGGGTAGAACATTTCGTATGTCAGGCCGGCTGCGGATACATGGTTAACGGACCAGACAAGCGCGACGTTCGGCGCTTCCTTGCGCATGATATCCGCGATGAATCTGTATGCCGCAATGTATTCCGCCGGGTCTGCGCTGTTTCTCCAGACGTTCATCTCCGCGCCGATCCGCAGCAGGATTGGCAGGCCGAGAGAGTTCAGGTACTGCGCGGCGGCTGTTATCTTCGCTGTATCGTTTGGTACGGTTTTCAGCGTAGCGCCTTCTTCATGGAAGTTCCATGCGAGTTCTATGACAGAGTAGTCGCTTCTGCTGTAGCCGTGCCGGCTTTCATTCGCGGCAAGGTCGGCCTGGACGCGCTCGGACATGACCTGGGTCTCATACCTGACATAGATCAGGGTCCCGCTCGGTTTCTTGGCAAAGTCCATGACTGCGCTTGCTTCGGGAGGTTCGCCGTAGAATATGCCCATTTTCGGTTCGTGCAGAGCGCCTGTGAATGATGTGTCGCCAACGCCGTTTCGCATGTCGATCTCAACATATAACTCGATGTTTGCGTTCCACGCGTCGATTTTCGTCTGTATCTCCGTGCGCGCAAAATCCATATCACTGATGCTGCCGCCCGGTCCCGGGCTCAGCGGGATCAGCGCTTTATATGGGTCTACAAACGCCAGGGCTATCTTGTAAAGCCGCGTCGCGTTCACATAGTCCTTGCGGGCTTCGTACTGCCGTGCGACAGTATAACTGGCAGACCACATCATGTTTATCTCATAGCCGTGGTTTGGTACATTGGCGCCCCATTCGGCGGCGCGTTGTTCGGCAGTCCGGCCGGCCAGCCAGTAGTTTATGACGTGTTCTCCATGCGTGATTATGCCTGCGGAATCGCGGGCGTTCAACGCATCCTCATATGGCACGAACACTGCCCAAAATGCCTGAGGCACGCCGGCGACGTCGCCGAATTTGACTGCTTGTGTGTCGGGCGCCGGTAAAGAGATCAGCGTCATGGCAATCGCAGCCGTCAAGAGGATCGCTGATAGTTTTTTTATTGTCTTTTTCAAAGTGATCCCTCCCCTGTTATCATTATTATATTATTATTGTGGGATTATACCATCATCACGGTAATTAGCGCAAGTGCTAAACACGCTTGCACCAAACGCCCGGCGGAAATTGGCAATTGGGCAGACCCTGCCTGTCATTGCGGCCTCCGCGCCGCAATCCCATGAACTATGTGCTTTATCGAGGGGATCCCGGATCATGTCCGGGATGACGTGCTCTAACATGCGTGTTTATGGGCTACCCTTGTGACCAGTAAAGAAAGTCAGCAATGATAATGTCTTGACATCGAAGCATGTTTTGATAGAATTACTGTACTCTGAAAAAACGTGAGACCGGTCGGTTAAGCTAAGCAGTTTCGGGTTTTTGTCAGACGCGTACATGTTGATTAATTAAAATTGAGAATAGGAAAGGAAAATAATATGTTTATCAAGAATCCTCCCATCACCGACATGAGCTCGGCATACGAAGTAAAGGGAAAGAATGTGGTTGTTACCGGCGGCAACAGAGGTATAGGGCGAGGCATCACCCAGGCTTTTGCGGAGTACGGCGCTAATGTGGCTATCCTCTGCAGAAACCTCGAAAGCGGAAAGCAGGCTGTGGCTGAGATCGGCAAGTTCGGAGGGAAGTACATCGCGATCCAGTGCGACACAGCAGACCACGACAGTGTAAAGGCGGCCGCGGCCGAAGTTTATCTGTTTTTTGACCATGTCGACGTTCTTGTAAACAACGCGGGAGTTGCCACGACCTTCCCCTTCCTCAGCGAGAAGGGTCTGAGCGAGTGGCACCGCATCATAGACACGAACCTGCACGGGCCGGCAAACGTCGTATATGAGATCGCTCCGAAGATGGTCGATGCTGCCAAAGGCGGCACGATCATAAACATCACTTCGGTCGGAGGGCAGCGCGTCTCCGGTTCGAAGGATCATCACAACGCTCCGTACAACGCGTCGAAAGCGGGTCTTGACATTTTTTCCCGGTATTTGGCAGTCGTGCTTGGTGATCATGGTATCCGCGTAAACTCGATCGCGCCCGGGCCAATACACTCCGATCTTGATAAGGATCTGCCGCCGAGTTTTATAGACGCCATTGAAAAAGATCTTCCTTCGCATCGCTTCGGCGAGCCTTTGGAGATCGGCGCACTGTGCGTCTATATGGCTTCACCTGCGGGCGCCATGGTCACGGGCGTCAACTGGGCGTTTGACGGAGGCTTGCTCTGCATTCATTGATGGCTAGTATACAGACGATTAAATCGTGGAGCTGCTATCTTTGGTGATAGCAGCTCCTTGTTTCGCTCGCAAAGATGTGGTCATGCTCTCTCGCGCACGGCGATCATCACCCGCATCAGATAGTCATCTTCATCGGCGGTGCAGACCTCGTTCAGCGGGTATTCCTCATAGGCGTCGCCGCAAATCTCAAAACCGTTCATGTCTATAAACTCGAGTATCCTGCGATACAGGGGATCACCCTGGTCATACCCGCCGCGCATGTAACCTATGGCATACAGCGCCGCCGGTCTTCTGTCATAACCCTCGGGGTTGAACAGATAAAAGCGGTCCGCGCCTACCCAGTCTCCGCGCTTGATTCTTTCTCCGGAGAAAGTGCTCCACACAGAGTAGTTCAGATCCATCTCCGGGTATTTCTCACTGATATTGTGATAAAAACTGAGAAGCGTATCAACAAATGTCCTTCCGCGGCTGTAATCGTTTATGTCGCCCAACACTATAGCTTCGGCGGGCAGAAACTGGATCGTAACCTCGCTCTCATCTATACCTGATACGGAATTGATAGTCTTTCGAATAGTGTACAGCAACTTGCGCGCCCGGATCCAGTCCGCTATTTTTTTGTCTATTTTCTCGATTTGATGCTCCAGGACCTCATAGGTCAGTTCCGGCGTCCGCCGGTCTTTCAATCCTTTTATCTCTTCAAGAGTCATACCAAGCTGTTGTAATGTCCGGATCACATTCACGACAGCCAGCTGACTTCCGGTATAAAAACGGTAATTGTTCTCTCCTCGTGCTGATGGTGACAGTAATCCGATCCTGTCATAGTGTAATAGCGTGTCGCGTGTCGTACGTGTAAAATTTGCAAACTCGCTGATCGAAAATAGTCCGGTCTCTGTCATGTCTTTCCTCCTGTGGCTGATATCAAATGCTTCGGATTCGATTACTTCTTAACAAAAGGTATTATAACACAGACTATGGTCGAACACAATAGTTATTTTCAAATAATTTAGACTTTTTATGGTTCCATTGGTTATTATGCACGATTTTGTTCAACATTTCGTTTAGAATTCAGGAAATATTTGTGCATATTTTTCTATTGACAAATGTGTCACACCATAGTTTATAAAAATATTATAGCGACCAACCTGCACAAATTTATAAGGAGGAAGTTATAATGTTGTGGTTTAGAAATCTCAAAGTAAGCAGCAAGTTACTGCTGTCTTTCACGCTCATCATCTTACTCGCCGCTGGCGCCGGGACTTATATGGTAACAAACCTTGTCCGCGTCGATAGAAGCTACGCAGGTGCGCTGGACCTTACCGGCGACCGCATAGGGCATATCTTTGCGGCCAAGGACCACTTCTCAAGAGCGCGCATGGCGATGCGCGACGCGTACAACCCCGGTAACACAAGGCAGGACATTGTTGCTTTGGCCGGTGATCTTGACGACAGACTCGACGATTTGACGGACGAGCTAAGCGAGCTGTATGACGTCGCCTCTATCGACGTACGCGACATGATCCGGACTATACAGCCGCAAATCGAGACATACCGCGCGGATGCGAAGTATGCGATCGGTTTGCTGCTCGCCGTAGAGGACATATCGCTCAGCGATCCGGACTACCGCGCGGCAATGGCAGCGGCTGAGCATAAGGTCGCGGAAATGGGTGTTTCCTACGCAAATGATATGGCGGGTTCGATCGACAGCCTGTCGGTGCTGGCTTTAAGCATGCTGGACGATCTCTCTGCTGAAAACGGCAATCATGCCAATAATGTCTTTTACATATCGCTGGTGCTTTTCGCCGCCGTTGCATCTATCTCTATGGTAATAGCGGTCTATATACCCCACCAGATCAGCAAGCCGCTAATCCCTCTGGCAGTATTCATGAAAAAGGCCGGCACGACCGGGAATCTCGATTTGAGACCCGAAGACACTGAAACGATCGGCAAATACTCCAGGTACAAGGATGAGATCGGGCAGACAATAAGCGGCGCGTCGGCTTTTGTCAGGCATGTTACCAACATCGCGGGGGAATTGCATGTCATCGCAGACGGAGATCTGACCCTTGAACTAAACCCGCTGTCGGATGAGGATACGATGGGGGTGTCACTCAAAAACATGGTCGGAAGCTTAAATGAAATGTTCGGAAGCATACATCTTGCGTCCGATCAGGTGTCCACCGGGGCCAGACAGATAGCAACCGGCGCTCAGTCTCTTGCCGAGGGTTCTACACAGCAAGCTTCGTCGATCCAGCAGTTATCGAGCTCAGTAGCGGAGATAGCTCAAAAGACGAAAGAAAACGCCGAAACCGCGGACAGGACGTCAAAACTCTCAAAGGAGATCAAAGAAAGCGCGGAGACAGGCAGCTGCCGTATGGAAGAGATGATTTCTGCGGTCAGAGAGATCAACGAGGCAAGCCACTCCATAAGCAAGATAATAAAAACAATAGACGATATAGCATTCCAGACAAACATACTGGCGCTGAATGCGGCCGTGGAAGCGGCCCGCGCCGGGCAGCACGGCAAGGGATTCGCGGTCGTGGCTGAGGAAGTCCGCAATCTTGCGGCAAAGAGCGCGGAAGCTGCAAAGGAGACGGGCGTTATGATCCAAAATACGATGGAAAAGGCCGAGTTCGGCTCCTGCATAGCGGGTGAGACCGCATCGAGCCTTTCCGAGATAGTGACCGGCATCAACGAGTCGAGCAAACTCATCGACGAGATCGCAAAATCATCCGAAGAGCAGACGCTTGGCATATCGCAGATAAATATCGGTATAGACGAGGTAGCACAGGTAATACAACAAAACAGCGCGACAGCGGAACAGTCCGCCGCCGCTTCGCAGGAGATGAGCAGTCAGGCGGATGCGCTCGAGGAGTTGCTTGCCTTGTTCAAGGTCGAAAACAGCAAGCAAAAAACGAACCTCTGTATGATACAGCAAATACCTATAAATCCGAGGTATCTGGGAGGGGGTATGCCGGCCATATAGTTAAGTCCCTTAAATCCGAACCCAAAAATAAAAACAAAAAGGCGGTGAAAATGATGCCTACAATAAGGCCAATATCAGATTTGAGAAATAACTCAAACGAAATAAGCGAGTTCTGCCGCACGTCACGCGAACCGGTATTCATAACGAAAAACGGCGTCGGAGACATGGTGGTATTGAGCATCGAAATGTTCGAGCGCCAGCAAACGCAGCTTGAGCTCTACGCCAGGCTTGCCGAGGCGGAAGCGGATATCGCTTCGGGCGCTGACGGGGCAGACTTCTTCGAGTTTGCCGGAAAGCTGAGGGCGCAAGTACATGGACGGGTATAATATTAAGATACTGCCCTCCGCCCAGATCGATATAGCTGATATCGTGAAGCACATCAACTCCATGCCACCGGAAGCGGCGGTGCAGCAGTATGACAGACTTGTAGAAAAACTGGGAACTCTGGTAAAGACTCCCGAACAATACCCCTCGGCAAAGGACACCCAGCTCCGGTTGCGAGGCTACAGGACACTGCCGGTCAACGACCATGTTGCATTCTTCGTCATAAAAGGCAAGACTGTTGAACTTCGCAGGGTGCTCTACTCAATAAGACAATATGACCGTCTGTTCCAGGAACGGTAGGTCTGTCTCCCTCCAAAATATCTGTAATCCCAAGCAAAAGCAAAGCGCCTTCGGCTTCTCCGCCGGCAGGCGCTTTGCTTTGATTTTTTACTCTATCCTACTTGAAATAGCGCTCCAGCAATCCCTTGAACGCTTTGCCGTGCCTTGCCTCGTCGCGCGCCATTTCGTGGACCGTGTCGTGGATCGCATCGAGGTTGAGCGCTTTCGCGCGTTTTGCGAGGTCTGTCTTGCCCATAGTCGCACCGTTTTCCGCTTCGACGCGCATCTCGAGGTTCTTCTTAGTGCTGTCTGTAACGACCACTCCCAGAAGCTCCGCAAACTTCGCCGCGTGCTCGGCTTCTTCATACGCTGCTTTTTCCCAGTAGAGGCCGATCTCCGGATAGCCTTCACGATGAGCCACTCTTGCCATTGCCAGATACATCCCGACCTCGGTGCATTCTCCTTCGAAATTCGCTTTCAGGTCGGCCATGATATCATCCGGAGCGCCGGCTGCGACGCCGACTACATGCTCCGCCGCCCACGTCAGTTCATCGGCCTGGACAACAAATTT
>Ga0123353_10006172_pt1 | contig 15914 bp, 14 predicted proteins | sample TergutLab28metaG_3_FD_92763 | JGI IMG/M metagenome (GOLD analysis project Ga0123353, IMG submission 92763) | Labiotermes labralis P3 segment gut microbial communities from Petit-Saut dam, French Guiana - Lab288 P3 | ecosystem: Host-associated > Arthropoda: Insects > Digestive system > Gut ... | reverse complement strand
GCGCAGTGAGCGAAGCGAGCGAGCACGATCGACCGGCAGACACCGGGTCTAAGGGCCCGGAGGCGAGAGGCCGGCAAAAAAGGGCCAGGACGTCCACTTTTCGGACTCGGCCAACCGATCACGTTCAGCCGATCCGTCCACCGTGCGAGCTACGGCAACCGATCACGTCCAGCCGATCCGTCCACCCCGCGCGCTACCCGCACCGATCACGTCCAGCCGATCCGTCCACCCCGCGCGCTACGGCAACCGATGCGCCGGGGTGCCGCGTCCAGGCCGGGGTTCGGCTGTTTCCTCGCCGTGCTCCCGCAAGTGCAGGGCCCGCAGGGCGATCTCGGTGGCGAAGCGGTCGTCGGGGTCGTTGAGGTGTTCGCCGAAGGCGCGGTCCAGGATGCGCAGCCGGTAGCGGACGGTCTGCGGGTGGACCCCGAGCAGGTCGGCGACCTGGGCGGCGGTGCCGCGGGTGGTGAGCCAGATCCGCAGGGTGTCGATCAGCCGGGTCCGCTGCGTGGCCGTCAACCCGACGAGCGGGCCGAGGTACTTGCGGCTGAGCTGGTCCACCAGCGCGGGATCGCCCAGCAGCCACAGCGGCAGCAGGTGGTCCTCGCTCAGCGCGAGCCCGTTGTCCTCGATCACCCCGGACTCGGCGAGGGCGAGGGTGTGCCGGGCCCAGCGCAGCGAGTCCGCCGCCTCGCCCAGCGGTACCGTCAGCCCGACCGCCGCCCGGCTGCCGGCCAGTGCCGCGGTCAGACAGGCGCGGCGGTCGGCGGTGAAGGGGCCGGGCACCAGTAAGTGCGGCTCGGGGTCGGCGAGGTCGGCCAGCACGTCCCGGTCGAGCAGTGCCCGCGAGGGGTGGGCCTCGGGGGCCAGGGCCACCAGCGTCACCTCCTCCGGCAGCGGCCAGGCGGAGTGCTCGGCGAGTTCGGCGAGCGCGCTGCGGGCGACCGCGGCGCCGCCGAGGATGCGGCGCAGCAGCCGCCGGCGCCGGTTGTCCGGTTCCTCGCCGAGTTCGGCGAGCGCCTGTTCGTAGCCCTCGCGGGAGAGTTCGGCCAGGTCGCCCATGTACGCGAAGAGGGCGTCGGCGAAGGTGAGCATGAACGACGCGGAGAGGTTGTAGCGGCGGCCGACGGTCCGCACCCTGCGCAGCGCGACCTGGCAGCCGATCCGGTACGCGGCCTGCAGGGAGTCCAGGCTCCGGCCCTCGTACGCCTCGAACCGGCCGAACTGGCGGCACAGGTCGTCGCGCAGGGCGCTGGTGGCGGTCGGGGCGGCCACCCGGTCGACGAAAGCGGCGACGCTCTGCTCGATACCGAATTTGATCACGCGGCCGTTGGGGCCGTCGAGCAGCACTCCGTATTCGGGGATCGCCGCGACGATTTCAGCGGCCATCTCTTTTAAAAGACCGGGGAGTTCCGGGCGCATGACGGCGGCGAACTCCCGTGGAATCGGACCCATCGGTTCCGCTTGTTCCGGGGTCTGCCGCATTACGGTCATCCCCTCCCCCTTCCCGGACGCGGCATTGCGTCGGTGACCTTGCTGCAACATAGACCACGCGAGCACGGAGCGCAGCACCTCGGACACGGAAACGTTGTCTCAGGCATCCGATCAGGGCTCGAGCGGCGACGCGTGGGGGGAAGCGTGCCGCAGACCGTACCGCGACGGGCGGGGTACGGGTAGCGGGAACCCTCCCGGCGCGGGATCTTGCGCACCTTCTTACAAAAACGCCCGGGCCGCTGTTGCCGCGGTGACAAAGAATTACCCGGCGGTAAGGTCCGGCGCAGAATCTTGGCACGGATTATTGCGCCCCTGGGTTACCCGTGCGTAACGTCCAGCTCCGCAAGGGCAACCGACCGGATTCGGTACCCACGTTCCAGGTAGTGAGTCGCAGCCGAATTCCCGCCCCAGCAGCGGGGATCCGGTTTATCGAGCACGTCAACTCCCAGGAAGGACCAGCCCGTGCGCAAGCTCTCCCCCCTCGCCAAGAGCGGACTCTTCACCGGCTCCGCGATCGCCGCCGCCCTCGTCCTCGCCGCAGGCACGGCCAACGCGTCCGGCTCGTGGACCGTCACCGGTGGCGGCAGCTTCAGCGCCACGTCGACCAACTCGACGCTCACCGACCCCAGCACCGGCACCCAGCTCAAGTGCACGACGTCGACGGCGAACGGCGGCGCCGACAACGCCGTCGGCCGCGACGGCAACCAGATCGCCCACATCGACTCCATCACGTGGGCCAGCTGCTCGGGTCCGCTGGGCATCACGTTCACCGTCACCGCGAAGAACCTGCCGTGGTACCTCAACGCCGTCAGCTACTCGGCACCGATCGTGACCGGAACGCTCACCGGCGTCGAGGCGTCCATCGGCGGGTTCGGCTGCACCGCCGACTTCGGTGGCGCGGGCGGCGCCGGCACGCCGGCCACGCTCGACGTCCAGTACAACAACACCACCCACACGCTGACGGTGCTCGGCACCGGCGACCTGACCACCTACAACGTGTCGGGCACCTGCCTCGGTCTGCTCAACAACAACGACGTCGTCTCGTACAAGGGCGACTACCCGCTGAACCCGGCCACGCTGAACATCGTCCCCAGCTGATCGCTCGCTGAGCGCGGACGGCACATCGCATGCCGGCAGGGACCCCGGCTCCGTGACCCGGAGCCGGGGTCCCTGCCCAAGAAAGGGGCATTCCATGCCAGGAACGATTCGCCGGGTGACGGCGGTTGCGACGGCCTGCGTCGCGGCGACGTCCGCCGCCCTCCTCTCCACCGCCCCGGCGTCGGCCGCCGGCGGCTGGGACATCACGCCCGGCGGGAACTTCACGGCGACCGCCAGCCCGTGGCAGGCGACAGACGCCGGCACGGGCGGCACGTTGTCGTGCAGCTCGTTGATCCTGCGCGGCCAGCTCCTGTCGGGAGTGGCTCCCACCTCCGCGATCGGTGAGTTCACCGGCGCCACCTTCTCCAACTGCTCCGGTGGCGGTGGCGCGTTCCCGCTCTCGCTGAGCCTGACCGGCGTGCCCTGGGGCATCAGCGCGACGGGTTACGACCAGGCGAGCGGCACGGTGTCCGGCACGATCGGCGGCCTGGGAGTGCATCTGTCGGGGACGTGCATCGCCGACATCGGAGGCGCAACGCCGACCGCCGCGGGCGTGTCGTTCACCTACCGCAACGCCACCCACATCCTGACGATCGGTGCCGCCGGCGACCTGCACGTGTGGAACGTCACCGGGCTCTGCCTGGGCCTGCTCAACAGCGGCGACAGCATCGCCCCCGAGGCATTCGACGTCGAACCGCCCCAGAACATCGTCCCGGCCGGGTGAGGGGGGAGCGCCCGACGCGTCCTGCACGCTCAACCCGGGGACAACACTGCCCTCGCCCCGGGGACCGGTTACTCACTGGACGACAAAATTCCGCTTTCCCCTTGTCGGCCGGTGACAAGAAATACCGCCCCGACGAACCCGGTGAATCTCGCCGTGTTCGATCACTTGTCTGAGCTTATTACCCGCACGTAATGTCCTGGCGCCGAGCCTGCCTTGAGGAGTTCGAAGATGAGGGGTGGCGTGAGATCGCGTCGATCGGTGCGGCTCGCGGCCGTGGGTACGGCCGCGCTGGTGGCGGGGGTACTGCCGGGGACGAACTCCGCGGCGAGCGGGGGGCAGGGGGAGTTGTCGCTCTCCTATGCCTGCCAATTCGCCTCGGGCGAGCAGGACGTGACCGTCGCATTCGCCGAGCAGTTCCCGCAGACCGGGGACGTCGGAAAGCCGATCGTGCCGGGTGATCTGTCGATGGCCGTCACCATTCCGCGGGCGGGCGTCACCGCGATGCTGCCGTCCGGTACCGGTTCGGTCAGCGCGGAGGGCGATCTCAAGACCCGGGTGACGCAAGGGACTTCAGCCGTCGACACCGACTGGCCCGGCCTCGCGGCCGAGGACACCTCGGTGGCCGGCACCGACGACCTGGTGCTGACCCTCACCGGCAAGGTGCCGGGCGTCACCGTCAGCGCCGCCGGTGATGTCACCTTCTCCGTGGGCGAGTTGGCACTCACCCTGCACCCGCAGCAGGCGGCCGGCGGGACGCCGACCACCCCGGACCCGGGCGCGTCGACGGCGGACACCACCGCACCCGACGCGACCGCGGCGCCGGCGGACACCGGCTCGGCGGACGTCACCGGCACCTGCACCCCCGCCCCCGACCAGGACCCCGCGCTGGCGACCGTCCACGTGCCGGGCACGCCCGGCCTGCCCGCCCCGGGCCGGTCCGGATCGGGCGCCGCCGGCTCCGGCAGCCACGCCTCGGGACGCTCTCCGGTGGCCACCGGCTCCGGCTCCGGGACGTCCAGCGCGACCACCGACGCGGGGCAGGCGCAGACCCCGGACGGCACGATCGTCCCGCAGGACGAGCCCGTCCACTCCGGGCTCACCACCTGCGGCAAGGTGCCGATCGCCCCGCTGGACCCCGCGCGGCTGCCCCCGGTGAACCCCGGCGCGGTCGTCCTTCCGCAGCCGGGCCAGCCGCCGTTCCCGCCGGTGTCGCAGTGCGGTTTCGCGGTGGGCTTCTCGAACGTCAACAAGCTCAAGGGCGCGATGATCGTCAACGACCCGCACGACAAGCCGGCGATGGCGGAGATCAACTCCGGCCAGCGCAAGGTGCTCGACTGGGCGCACCAGTACATCGAGGTCGACTCGATCATCGCCCTGACGCTGCCGCCGTCCCACTCCACCTTCCTCACCTACGGCTTCATGCCGACCACCGCGGACGTGGAGTTCGTGCCGCGCGGGGTGTTCACCGTGGTCCAGGTCGGCGACGACTTCTTCAACCAGCCGATCCTCACCACCATCGGCGGCTACCAGGACATCCGCATCCACAACGTGAAGATCAACGGCACACCGCTGGACGTCGGTCCGAACTGCCACACCGCCACCCCCGTGGACGTCGTCATGCACGGTCGCAAGGACGGCCAGCTCCCGGACAACGACGGCCTGCCGGACTACGACATCAAGGACGGCGGTCCGCTGACCGACGACAACCTGGTGATCCCGCCGTTCACCGGCTGCGCCTCGCACGGCGAGGACCTCGACGCGCTGTTCACCTCGGCGCTGTCCGGCCCGGGCAACTCGCTCAACCTGTCGCAGGGCCACCTGTGCGACCCGGTCCAGCTGCCCGAGTCGTGCCAGCCCGAGATCCAGATCCCGCCGCTCCCGCAGCGCAAGAAGTAACCGGAAGACATCCGGCGCGGGAAGCGAACCGCCCCGCCCGCCATCCACCCTCACCCACCGGGAGGTGCAATGGGAATCGAAGTGATCGTCGAAGGTCTGACGAAGTCCTTTGGCAAACAGACCGTCTGGCAGGATGTGACGCTCACTCTGCCGCCCGGCGAGGTCAGCGTGATGCTGGGGCCCTCGGGAACCGGCAAGACGGTGTTCCTGAAGTCGATCATCGGGCTGCTCAAGCCCGAGCGCGGCCGGGTGCTCGTCGGCGGCGTCGACATGGTCAACAGCCCCGAGCGGGACGTCTACGAGGCCCGCAAGATGTTCGGCCTGATGTTCCAGGACGGCGCGCTGTTCGGCTCGATGAACCTGTTCGACAACATCGCCTTCCCCTTGCGCGAGCACACCCGCAAGAAGGAGTCGGAGATCCGCCGGATCGTCATGGAGCGGATCGACATGGTCGGCCTGCTCGGCGCCGAGGGCAAGCTGCCCGGCGAGATCTCCGGCGGCATGCGCAAGCGGGCCGGGCTGGCCCGGGCGCTGGTCCTCGACCCGCAGATCATCCTGTGCGACGAGCCCGACTCGGGCCTGGACCCGGTCCGCACCTCCTACATCTCGCAGCTGCTGATCGACCTCAACGCGCAGATCGACGCGACGATGCTGATCGTCACCCACAACCTCGACATCGCCTCGACGGTGCCCGACAACATGGGCATGCTCTTCCGCCGCGAACTCGTCGCGTTCGGTCCCCGCGAGCTGCTGCTGACCAGCGACGAGCCGGTCGTCCGGCAGTTCCTCAGCGGCCGGCGGGCTGGCCCGATCGGGATGTCGGAGGAGAAGGACGAGGCGACCATCGCCCTGGAGCAACTCAACGGCGACGCCGTCGGCTCCGGCGAACCGCCGCGCATCGTCCCGCAGTTGGAGCCCAGCCCCGGGCTGCCGCCGCGGCAGGCGGTGCAGCGGCGCAAGGCCAGGGTGCTGTCGATGTGGGAGACGCTGCCGGTCTCCGCCCGCGAGGCGATCAAGGCCGGGCTCACCCCGCAGGGGGAGCCGGCATGACCGCACCCGTCCGCCCGGCGCCCGGCGTGCGCGCGCCGGGCCGCGGCTTCCCCGGCAGCGGGGCGCTGCGCGAGACCGGCCAGTTGATGACGCTCGCCGCGACCACCGTCCGGGACACCTTCCGCCGGCCGTTCCAGGTGCGCGAACTCATCGAGCAGTTCTGGTTCGTGGCCAGCGTGACGATCCTGCCCGCGGCCCTGGTGTCGATCCCGTTCGGCGCGGTGATCGCGCTTCAGGTCGGCTCGCTGACCCAGCAGCTCGGCGCCCAGTCGTTCACCGGCGGCGCCAGCGTGCTGGCCGTCATCCAGCAGGCCAGCCCGCTGATCGTGGCGCTGCTCATCGCCGGCGCCGGCGGCAGCGCGATCTGCGCCGACCTCGGGTCGCGGAAGATCCGCGAGGAGCTGGACGCGATGGAGGTGATGGGCGTCTCGCCGGTGCAGCGGCTGATCGTGCCGCGGGTGCTGGCCACCATGCTCGTCGCGCTGTTCCTCAACGGCCTGGTCTCGGTGGTCGGCACCGCGGGCGGCTACTTCTTCAACGTGGTGATGCAGCACGGCACGCCCGGCGCCTACCTGTCCAGCTTCTCCGCGCTCGCCCAGCTCCCCGACCTGTACATCAGCGAGATCAAGGCGCTGATCTTCGGGTTCATCGCCGGCATCGTGGCCGCCTACCGCGGGCTGCACCCCAAGGGCGGGCCCAAGGGCGTCGGCGACGCGGTCAACCAGTCCGTCGTCATCACCTTCCTGCTGCTGTTCTTCGTGAACGTCGTGCTGACCGCGATCTACCTGCAGCTCGTCCCGCAGAAGGGAGCCTGAGCGATGGCCCTGCTGGACAAGGACGCGCCGCGGTCCGAGCCGCCGCCACCGCCAAGGCGCGGCGCGCCCGGCGGCACCCGCTGGCTGCGCTGGCTCGACGAGACCGGCGACCACTTCATCTTCCACATCACCGCCGTGCTGTGGATCCCGCGCACCCTGCGCCGCTATCTGAAAGAGGTGCAGCGGCTGCTCGCCGAGGTGGCGTTCGGCAGCGGGGGCCTCGGCGTCATCGGCGGCACCGTCGGCGTGATGATCGGCATGACGCTGGCCACCGGCACCGTCGTCGGCCTCCAGGGCTACGCGGCGATGAACGAGCTGGGCACCACCGCGTTCACCGGCTTCATCTCGGCGTACTTCAACACCCGCGAGATCGCTCCGCTGGTCGCGGGACTCGCGCTGTCCGCCACCGTCGGCGCGGGCTTCACCGCCCAGCTCGGCGCGATGCGGATCAACGAGGAGGTCGACGCGCTGGAGGGCATGGGTGTGCGCAGCATGCCCTACCTGGTCACCACCCGGATCATCGCCGGCGTCGTCGCCATCATCCCGCTGTACGGCATCGGCCTGCTCAGCAGCTACGCCGCCTCCCGGCTGGTGACGGTGTGGGTCAACGGGCAGTCGTCCGGCACCTACGACCACTACTTCAACCAGTTCCTGTCACCCGCCGACGTGCTGCTGTCGACCCTGAAGGTGCTGATCTTCAGCATCGTGGTGATCCTGGCGCACTGCTACTACGGCTACACCGCCAAGGGCGGCCCGGCCGGCGTGGGCATCGCGGTGGGCCGCTCGGTGCGCAACGCCATCGTGATCATCGCGCTCACCGACTTCTTCCTCAGCCTGGCGATCTGGGGCGCCACGACGACGGTGCGGGTGGCGGGATGACGGCCACCGACACCCGGCCGCTGGCCCCGCCGCCACTGCGCCGCCCGCGCCGCATCACCACCGCGGGCCGCCGCACCGCCGGCATCGTCTTCCTGCTCGTGCCGGCCCTGCTGGCCTGGCTCGCCGTCGCCGTCTACGACAAGGCGTTCACCGACGAGGCCACCGTCACCGTGGAGACCGGCAGCACCGGCAACGAGATGCACCAGGGCGCCGACGTGAAGATGCGCGGCGTCGTCGTCGGCCGGGTGTCCGCCATCCACGCCGACGGGCAGGGCGCCCGGCTGACCCTGGCCCTCAAGCCCGGTGCGCTGGGCCGCATCCCGGCCGGCGTCACCGCGCAGATGCTGCCGACCACCCTGTTCGGCGAGCGCTTCGTGGCGCTGGTCCCGCCGGCCGACACCGTCACCGGCGGCCCGACGCTGACCGCCGGCGACACCATCGACCAGGACCGCTCCAGCAACGCCATCGAGCTGCAACAGGTGCTGGACAACGTGATGCCGCTGCTGACCGCCGTGCAGCCGCAGAAGCTCTCCGCCACCCTCAACGCGGTCGCCACCGCGCTCGACGGCCGAGGCACCCAGCTGGGCACCACCCTCGTCCAGCTCGACCGCTACCTCACCAAGCTCAACCCCGAACTGCCCGCGCTCAACGACGACATCAAGCAGCTGGTCACCGTCAGCCACGTCTACGACGCGGCGGCGCCCGACCTCGTGCAGGCCCTCACCGAGTTCACGAAGACCAGCGGCACCATCGCCGAGGAACGCGCGAACCTCAGCACCGTCTACGGCTCGGCCACCGCGACCTCGCAGGACCTCACCACCTACCTGCGGCAGAACAAGGACAACCTGATCCGGCTGTCCGCCGACAGCCGCGGCACCCTCGGGCTGCTCGCGAAGTACGCGCCCTCCTTCCCCTGCACCCTGCGCACCCTCGCCGACTTCGTGCCGGCCATGGACAAGGCGCTCGGCAAGGGCACCTCCCAGCCCGGGCTGCACGTCGACCTCACCTCGGTGCCCTCCCGCGGCAAGTACGTCGCCGGCCAGGACACCCCGGTGTACGACGCCGGCGGCGGACCGACGTGCTACTCCGTCCCGTACAACGGCCACGGCACCACGCCGCTGGCCAACTCCCCGCAGGAGAACGAACTGGTCAACGAACTCCTCGCCCCGTCCCTGCACAGCTCGCCGCAGGACCTGCCCGACTGGAGCAGCCTGCTGACCGGGCCGGTCTTCCGCGGGACGGAGGTGACCGTCAAGTGAAGCGCCGCTCCCTGGTCGGGCCGATCGTCAAGTCGCTGATCTTCGTCCTGGTCACCGCGCTGGCCACCGCCGTGCTGGCGATCAGCATCGCCGGCGCCGACGTCGGCGACACCTCCGGCTACAACGCCCGGTTCACCGACACCACCGGACTGACCTCCGGCGACAGCGTCCGCATCGCCGGGGTGAAGGTCGGCCAGGTCGACTCCATCAAGGTCGTCGACCACCGGTACGCGCAGGTGCACTTCTCGGTGCAGAAGGACCGCACGCTGCCCGCCTCGGCCACCGCGACCATCAAGTACCTCAACATGGTCGGCCAGCGGTACGTCGACCTCGCCCAGGGCACCGGGCCGGTCGGCGCCGTGCTGCACCCCGGCGACACCATCCCGCTGCAGCACACCACGCCCGCACTCGACCTCACCCAGCTGTTCAACGGCTTCCAGCCGCTCTTCCAGGGCCTGTCGCCGAAGGACATCAACCAGCTGGCCGGCGAGATCGTCCAGGTGCTCCAGGGCGAGGGCGGCACCGTCGACTCGCTGATCAGCAGCGTCGGTTCGCTGACCACCACGCTGGCCGCCAAGGACCACGTCATCGGGCAGGTCATCGACAACCTCAACTCGGTGCTGACCACGGTCAACACCCGCGAGGCCGGCTTCAACGACCTCGTCACCACGCTCCAGCAGCTCGTCACCGGCTTCTCCCAGGACCGCGAGCCCATCGGCCAGTCGATCACCGCGATCTCCCGGCTGACCACCAGCACCGCCGGGCTGCTCGACGACGGGCGCGCGCCGCTGAAGGACTCCATCGCCCAGCTCGGCCGGCTGTCCACCAACCTGGCCGACAGCAGCCCTCAGCTGGAGGACTTCCTGAAGAAGACCCCGCAGAAGTTCCAGGCCATCGGCCGCACCGCCAGCTACGGGTCCTGGCTCAACCTCTACCTGTGCCAGGCGACCGTCAAGGGCGCCACCACCTCCGACGGCAGCAAGCCGCCCACCGGCATAGCGATCACCGAAGCGAGGTGCCGCTCATGACGTCCGCACGCACCGGACTCCGGCGGGTCCCCGGGCTGCGCCGCCTGCTCCGCACCCCCGCGAACCGCGGCCGGCCGCTGTTCCGGCCGCTGCGCGAACGCAGCCCGATCCTGGTCGGGGCCGTCGGCCTCGCGCTGCTGGTCCTGGTCAGCCTGGTCGCGTACAACGCCGACGCGCTGCCGGTGATCGGCGGCGGCACCACGTACTCCGCCGACTTCAGCGAGGCCGCGGGACTGCGGCCCGGCAACGAGGTGCGGGTCGCGGGCGTCAAGGTCGGCAAGGTCACCGGGGTCTCGCTGGACGGCGCCCAGGTCAAGGTCACCTTCAAGGTCCGGCACACCTGGATCGGCGACGCCAGCACCGCGGCCATCGGCATCAAGACCCTGCTCGGCGAGAAGTACCTGGCCGTCGACCCGCTGGGCAACGCGGCGCAGAACCCCGGCACGCGCATCCCGGAGAGCCGCACCACCTCGCCGTACGACGTCACCCAGGCGTTCAACGGCCTCGGGCAGACGCTCGGCGCGATCGACACGCAGAAACTGGCGGCCAGCTTCCAGACGATCTCCGACACGTTCAAGGACACCCCCGCGTCGGTGCGCAGCGCCGCCACCGGGCTGTCCGACCTGTCGCGGACCATCTCCAGCCGGGACGCCCAGCTCGCGAACCTGCTGGCCGGCAGCAAGCAGCTCACCAAGACCCTGTCGGACCAGAACGGCCGCTTCCAGCAGCTGCTCACCGACGGCAACCTGCTGCTGTCCGAGGTCCAGCAGCGGCGCGACGCCATCCACTCCCTGCTCACCGGCACCGAGGCGCTGGGCACCCAGCTCAACGGGCTGGTCGCCGACAACAACCGCCAGCTGGGGCCGACGCTGGACGCGCTGGACCGGGTCACCTCCGTGCTGACGGCCAACCAGTCCAGCCTCGACAAGGTGCTCGCGCTGGCCGGCCCCTACTACCGCATCGTCGGCAACACCCTCGGCAACGGCCGCTGGTTCGACAGCTACCTGTGCGGCCTGGTGCCGAAGAACTACCTGCCCGCGGGCACCCCGCCGGCCACCGGATGCATGCCGCCCAAGGCGACAGGAGGCACCTCATGATGTCGGCCCGTCCCCTGCGGCGGCTCCTGCCCGGGCGGTCGCGACGGTCCGCCCGGCCCGCCGGCGAGCGCCCGGACCGGCGGCGCACCGCCCTGCGGATCGGCGTCGTCGCCACGGTCCTGGCCGTGGTCGCCGCGGCCGCGACGGCGGCCGGCGTGTGGGCGTTCGGCGGACCCGACGGCCCGCACGTCACCGCGTACTTCGACCGCACCGTCGGCGTCTACAAGGGATCCGACGTGCGGGTGCTCGGCGTCAAGGTCGGCACCGTCACGTCCGTGCAGCCGCGGGGCAAGCAGGTCAAGGTGGTGCTCGCCCTCGACCACGGCGTGAAGATCCCGGCGAAGGCCGGCGCGGTCGTCGTGGCGCCCAGCGTCGTCGCCGACCGCTACGTCCAGCTCACCCCCGCCTACACCGGCGGCCCGCAGCTGAAGGACCAGGACCAGATCCCGGCCACCCGCACCGCCACCCCGGTCGAGGTCGACCAGCTCTACGACAGCATCACCCAGCTCAGCACCGCGCTCGGGCCGAACGGCGCCAACGCCACCGGCGCGCTGTCCCGGCTGCTCGACACCGGCGCGCAGAACCTCGACGGCAACGGCAAGGCGATCGGCGACAGCATCGCCCAGCTCGGAGCCGCCTCCAAGACGCTCGACGGGCACAGCGGCGACCTGTTCGCCACCCTGTCCTACCTGCAGTCCTTCACCTCCATGCTGAAGGCCAACGACGGCAAGGTGAAGGCCGCCACCGACCAGCTGTCCACCGTCACCGGCTTCCTCGCCGACGACAAGGAGGACCTCGGCGGCGCCCTCCAGCAACTGTCCACCGCGCTGGGCCAGGTGAAGACCTTCATCCAGGACAACCGCACCCGGCTCAAGACCAGCATCGCCAAGCTCGCACCGATCACCCAGACCCTGGTCGACCAGCGGGCCTCGCTCGCCGAACTGCTGGACACCGCACCGCTCGCGGCCGACAACCTGCTCAACGCCTACGACCCGCAGCACGGCACCCTCGACGGCCGCGCCGACATCAACGAGCTGAGCATGGGCCCGAACCTGACCACCGCGAGCACCGCCACCAACAGCGGCGACGGCACCACCGCGGGCACGTCCGGCACCACGCCGACCGCCTCCACCCTGCAACCGGTCGCGCCGGGCGCCGGCACCCTGCCGCTGCCCCTGCCACCGGTCGGCACCGTCTACGGCAGCACGCCGGCCAAGGGAGCGGCCCGATGAGACGGCCCATCACCGCGGCGGCCGGCGGCGCCGTCCTCGCCCTGGCCCTGACCGGCTGCGGCATCGGCGGCGTCCAGAACCTCCCGCTGCCCGGCGGCGCGAACCTGGGCGCCCACCCCTACACCGTCAAGGCCCGGTTCGCCGACGTCCTCGACCTCGTCCCGCAGTCCTCGGTCCGCGTCAACGACGTCGCCGTCGGCCGGGTCACCGGCATCTCGCTCGGCTCCGACGGCTGGTCGGCCGTGGTCACCATGAAGGTCAACGGCAAGGTGGACCTGCCCGCGAACGCCTACGCGCACCTGGAGCAGTCCAGCCTCCTCGGCGAGAAGTACGTGCAGCTGTCCGGACCGCCGTCCGGCCAGGCCGCCACCGGGCGGCTGCGCGGCGGCGCGACGATCCCGCTGTCGCACACCAACCGCAACCCCGAGGTCGAGGAGGTCTTCGGCGCCCTGTCGATGCTGCTCAACGGCGGCGGCATCCAGCAGCTGAAGACCATCAGCACCGAACTCGACAAGGCGCTGACCGGCAACGAACCGCAGATCCGGGACATGCTCACCCAGGTCGACACCCTCGTCTCCGACCTCGACACCCACAAGCAGGACATCACCGACGCCCTCGACGGCGTCAACCAGCTGTCCGACACCCTGGCCACCCGCGACCGCGCGATCGGCACCGTGCTCACCGGGCTCAGCCCCGGCCTGAAGGTGCTCGACCAGCAGCGCGGCTCGCTGGTCACCATGCTCCGCTCGCTCGACACCCTGTCCGGGGTCGCCGTGGACACCGTCGACCGGAGCAAGGACGACATGGTCGCCGACCTCAAGGCGCTCGCCCCGACCCTGCAACGCCTCGCCGACGCCGGCAAGGACCTGCCGGACTCCCTCCAGGTGCTGCTCACCTACCCGTTCACCGACGAGGTGCTGAACGGCGTCAAGGGCGACTACCTCAACGTGTACCTGGACCTGACCGCCGCCCCCGGCACCCAGCTCGTCCCCACCCTGCTGCCGGGCGACAGCACCTACCCCGACGTCGGCCCGATCTACACGCCGAGCGCGCTGCAGAAGCAGAAGGAGTCCCTCCCGCTGCCGCTGCCGTCGGTCACCACCACGAGGGGAGGACGCTGATGCTCACCAAGGCCACCATCGCCAAGAACATCGCCTTCCTGCTGATCGCCGTCCTCGTCCTCGGCTACATCGGCGTCAGGTACGCCGACCTCGGCCGCTACGTGGGGCTGCGCGGCTACTACACCGTCAAGGTCCAACTCCCCGAGACCGGCGGCCTGTTCACCAACGCGGACGTCACCTACCGCGGCGTGTCGGTGGGGCGGGTCGGCCCGGTGACGCTCACCGGCGACGGCGTCGAGGCGTCCCTGCGCATCGACGACTCGGCCCCGGACATCCCCGCGCGCCTCAAGGCCGTCGTGGCGAACCTGTCGGCGGTCGGCGAGGAGTACATCGACCTTCAGCCGAGCACCGACCAGCCGCCGTACCTGCACGACGGTTCGCGCATCACCCGGGCCGACGCCCGCGTCCCCGCGCCCGTCACCAACCTGCTCACCAGCGTCAACGACCTCGCCGGGTCGGTACCGCTGAACTCCCTGCGCACGGTGGTCGACGAGTTCGGCAAGGCGTTCAACGGGCAGGCGGGCAACCTGCAGTCGCTGCTCGACAGCAGCGGCCACTTCATCTCCGCCGCCGACCGCAACCTGCCCGGCAACACCCAACTCATGGTCGACGCGCAGACGGTGCTGCGCACCCAGGCCGACGAGGGCGACGCCTTCACCTCGTTCGCCTCCAGCGCCAACCAGCTCGCCGCGCAGCTCGACACCTCCGACACCGACCTGCGCCGGCTGATCGCCGCGGCCCCCGAGGCGGCCGGCCAGGTCACCGCGCTGCTGCGGGACGTCGGCCCCGACCTGAGCGTGGTGCTGGCGAACCTGCTGACCACCTCCGACGTGGCGGTCACCCGGCAGGACGGCATCCGCGAGTTCCTGGTCAAGGTGCCGGCGGTCGCCGCGGCCGGCTCCACCGCGATCACCTCCCAGGGCGTGCACTTCGGCATGGCGGTCACCTTCTTCTCGCCGCTGCCCTGCACCTCCGGATACGGCGGCACCACCTACCGCAACGGCCTCGACACCAGCGCGCCCGCCACCGCGTTCAACACCGCGGCCCGGTGCACCGCCCCCGCCTCGTCCGGCATCGGCGTGCGCGGCTCGGCGCACGCGCCCGGCGGCGCGTCGGTCCCGGACCCCGTCCAGCCCGGCTCGGTCCTGCCCACGGCGACCTCGGCCACCACCTCGGGCAGCACGCCGGCCACCACCCGCACCGCCACCGCCGGGCCGCTGCTGCCCGGCGCGCTGGGCCTGCCGGGACTGCCGTCCGGCGGCCCCACCACCCTCGCCGGCCTGCTCGGTCTGGAGGACACCCCGTGACCCCACCCAAAGCCCCCGTGCGGGCCGCGGTCCGGCGCCGGGCCACCCTGGTCTGGACGGCAGGCTGGACGGTCGCCGCGCTGCTCCTCGGCCTGGCCGCCTGGTCGTACGCGGCCACCCGCGGCGACGACGCGCTGCGCTTCGGCAAGGCGCGCGACGCCGCGCTGGCCGCCGGCCGGCAGGACATCGCCCGGCTGAACACCGTGGACGCCGCGCACCTGGACCGCGACCTGGGCCTGTGGCTGGACGCGACCACCGGGCCGCTGCACGACCAGCTGACCCGCACCCACTCCGCGGACACCGACCAGTTGAAGGCGTCGGGCACCTCGACCCGCGGCACCGTCACCGACGCGGCCGTCACCGAACTCGACACCCGGGCAGGGACGGCCAAGGTGATCGCGACCGTCCAGGTGCGGGTCACCCCGCGCGACGGCACCGCGACCACCGACCGCAAGCGCTTCGAGGCGGGCCTGTCCCGCACCGGCGGCTCCTGGAAGCTCACCGCGCTCACCGCGGTGCCGGTCGGGGCGAGCTGAGGACGCCATGGGCGACAGGGACGACGTGAAGGAGGCGGTGGGCGTGGGCACGACCGACAACGGCCCCGCGGGGGCGGCACAGGTCGACCACCTGCTCAATCGGGTGGGTGGCGCGGAGTCTGACGATGGCGCCGGTTCGGCCGGCGGTACGGATTCCGCTGATGCCGCGGAGGAGCGGGATGTCTCCGGGGTCGTTGTCCCCGGGCCGCGCACCTCGCCGGAGGACGACGCCGCCGGGACGCCGCCGCGCCGCCGCCGGTGGCTGCGGCGGAGGACCGTCGCGACGGCGGTGCTCGCGCTGGCCGTGCTGCTGGCCGGGGCCCTGCTGTACGCGGCCCAGCAGTTGAAGGACCCGGGGGCCAGCGGCAACAGGGCGCTCAG
>Ga0123353_10006171_pt1 | contig 15914 bp, 15 predicted proteins | sample TergutLab28metaG_3_FD_92763 | JGI IMG/M metagenome (GOLD analysis project Ga0123353, IMG submission 92763) | Labiotermes labralis P3 segment gut microbial communities from Petit-Saut dam, French Guiana - Lab288 P3 | ecosystem: Host-associated > Arthropoda: Insects > Digestive system > Gut ... | reverse complement strand
CATTTTTTCCCTCTGTTTAAAAATTTCCCTTTCCCCCCCCAACCATAACCCCTTTTAACCCCCGCCCCGTCTTTTCCGCGCCCTTTAATGTCAAAAAGTTGGGTTTCCTCCCCCCCCCCCCCCCCAGTTTTAAAATATTCATTTGATTCTGCTCCGTCAGATGAGGTCCACAGTAGCAGTATCTGTGTGGTCTGCTTAAATTGCTACGTTTCTGTGGCTCTCGGAGCATTACAGCGATATGAAGTCGACTCATCCTTATTTTCAGCAGCGTTAGCTTTTCTGCGAAGCGCTTATAAAAGTCGGCTTGTCCGTCAGTCTCTCTGTAAGCACACAAAAACTCGAGAGTTGTCGAAAGGAAGAGGAGGAAATTGTGAGTAGGAGAATTCACAAAAAGAAATGCAAGCGTGTCATTTTTTCATTTTCATCAGAGGGTTTTCAACGAACAATTTACATTCTGTTATGTTAATTAACAAAAGCACGGAGAATATGTTGACACTTATGTACTTCTGTAGCACTACTACATGTTTCGATACATTAGTGTCATCATCAGTAGTTCGTAACGTTAAAGTTACAAACCAATTAAGATGGAATCATTTATTGCTTGATGATTTTGTAATAAATTTATATATTAAAACATCTTAAAATATAAATAAAATCTGTCCGGTTTCTTTCCGTGAGACTTGCCAGTGGTTAAAATTTCCCCTGAATGGGTTACGGGCCCAGAGCAGGGTAAGTCCAGCGGTAGGATTGCTACTTTTAGCCTCTGGACCGGCATGTTTAGGGATGGAATTTCCTCCATTCCTGGTGAAAGAGTTATACCGCTGTGACTCGGTCGTCATTTCCTCGTTTGTGAGAACAGGGTATACCACGAGAAGGTAAGGATGACTGCTGGGTAGGATAGGCTATAGTATTACGCGTCACTACCCTTTGCATTACAACAGGATACACTTGGACAGATTACAAAACAAATGTACAAATTGCAAAGGAGTTAAAAATAACACCAATTTTGGACAAATTACTGGAATACAAGAGAAGCTGGATACAACATGTAAATAGAATGCCTCGAAATAGATTACCCAGGGTAATTAAATACTACTCCCCAACTGGCAGAAGGAATCATGGTAGACCTCTGAAGAGACTTCTGGATACGTGAGGCCGGGACGGGTCAACAAGTGGTCCAACTCCATGAAAGATACTTGATGATGATGAAAATATAAAAAGCTGATAAACTTCTTAATGTTTTTACATGATTACAGGCGTAACCTAATCTTTACCATTCCTATACAACATGTACGAATAGTACAGATTATGTCACAGTTCCATCCTAATTGCCTTGTAACTTTAGCACACAAACAACTCTCTGAAGATAAATTAGGGTTAACAGATTCTTTGTGCGTTTGTTGGTTTGCTGGTTAACATAATAGAATTCTACGAATTGCACGTTACACATTGTATCAAGACCATTTTACTTGGAAACTTACTTGAGTTCTTACATGCATGAACATTCGTCTGCCTGCTCTGTGCTTGCGCAGTTGCTGTTACACTTTGAACCTGTACTATATGGGCTTTCTCGATAGCGTGTATTGGAGTTTAGCACACTACGTTTGGACGGAAGGATCGGTCTCCATCTTTTGGTTTGCTTTTTCCAAACTGGAATTTTACTACGTGATGATTTTTGTTTTCAAATGGAGCAAGAACTAGACTCAAATTCAGTAACAGGTTTAAAAAAAAAAACTACGCAAATCTAGCTAAACATCAGATACAGGCTGTACATCACTGATCAATACATACACCGTACACTTTACCTACAGAGTAGTATCCAGACTCAAGCTAAGAAAATAGCGTAAAATCTCGCATAATTAAAATTCCCTATACCAAAGACTGGAAGAGCTGTAAGACAATCGGTGTCTTCCCCATATCCCAGCAAAACGACTAAGAATCGAGTGTGATAGTAAGAGCGTATAGATTTTAGCGCTGTTGCTAGAACACGGGGAAACCGCAAAATATCTGGAGCACCGGATTTTTATTAGCGCGATAACTTCGTGACAGTAGTTACACTATACCTATATTTCATAACCTATCAGTACTATTTTTACTGTACCTTAATATTGTTCTTAGTTGGCCTGAAGATGGCCGGTCACGGCCGAAACATGTAGCCAAATATAACCTAATTGTAATTATTGCATCTTGTCTTGATGTATGTTGTGTACTGACGGTGCATAATATATTATACGGATTTGATAATACACAACGGTATGGCCTCTCTGAAGTTTATAGAAATTCGCTAAGATCTTTGCAGTAAGGTTATCAGTGTGTACAAGGCACTGATCATGCACAGTGCTCTTCACGGACGGTAGTAGTTAAGTCCGGCGACTTTGGAGGCCAAGCAGAGGGTCCCTACCAGTTGTCATAGTTCAGGAACGCTCAGATTACTAGCAGATTCCCATATTTTATGAAGACGCACGCAACATGCAAGTTATGTGCCACTCGCCACTTTGTTTTCACAGCGTCTTATTTATGTCTATGCCCAAACGGATCGTTCTGCAGCTACTTTTCTTATAGACTTTAAGGTTTTTGAATTTGGATGCCTGTTGGTTTTATGGGACTGCTACGTAAGAATGTCTTACACGCTGTTACGAAGGAATAATCGGGCGCATACTTAATAAAATTCATCGGAAATTTCAGTTAATGTTTTTGGCATCTAGAACATGTGCCAAAATGATTCCTGACGTCAGCGTCTAAAAGTGACAGATCCGCTTCTGGTAATGTTGTCAGTGGACCATGTGCTACTATTAATATCACTGTTTACAGTTATTCTAACTGCGTTGTTTCAAACGAAATGTGAGCAAGCACTTTCAGTTTGCGATCTAGTTTAGTTAAACATTCGCACAAATGTCTCTCCTCCTCGCCAGTTGTTTCTATCGAGCAGTGAGCCTATAGACTATTTTGAAACTTAAACTTAAAATGTCCGACTGGATGAGGAGTATTTCGGCAATTACTACTATTAAAATACTTTTCGTCCGTAAATAGGGTCGTAGTACCTACTCATGTGGTTTTTACCCTACTCATTCCACATAGAAGCTAGTTTCGAACCTCGTTTTTACCATCATAGAGTAATTCCAGACTTCGTCACGTCGCAAATAATAGGAATGCTGGTGCCGGACGCTTATGAATACATGACGCGAAGTCTTTGAATACTTGGACAAGGCAGCCGAAAGTCAGTAGCAGAGATGGTCTGTGGTCGCAGCTAAACAGTTAGGTGAAGGAATTCTTCTGTTTGCCATGTGGAAATATAGCAGAGCTCTACTTTCTTTTCTTGTATTCTGATAGTTTATATTACTTTACTGCCATGTATAAGTCTTACTGAAACTTTTCGTGCTGTCTTGTTCACTGTAGAAGGTCGTGCATAGAGCAAGAATAGATTAAATTTTAATTCCCAAATTCTGTCAAGTCATGAGTCAGTGAAGCTGATCGAGTTGGTTGTCACGGATTAATTTCTCAAGTCTAGATTTTTTCAGAATTTCTTTATAGATGATATACTTTAAGTCACTGCTATTGTGGACGATGTACTCAACAGCATCTTATAAATTACTAGTAGGAGTCTTTGGTGGGCCTGAATTCCACTTTATTTACTGAGCTTATCTGCCAAATGTGTACACAGCAGTTCTGTAACAAACAAGCATAATTAAACTGCCAGTCAAGGCTACACTTACTCTGATCATTTCAGCAGAGTAACAAGAATGCAGGCATGGCTTCCATAAAGACAGATTTACAATATTTATCTTGAAGTTACTGTGTCTGGCAAGTAACACAAAAAAATCCATTTTAAGTGGGCAAGTTGTGGTTTCCAGTGTTGTAGTTGAAGATTCAATTCTTCAAGTATGTTGCACTCTATTGCTGGGTTACTGATTCCTACATGTCAAATGAATGTTGTGCATTTGTCTTCAAGGGTTGAGAGGTCCAAGAATTCCTTCAAAACATTTGAAATCAATAACACAGCAACACGGTGTTAACACCTCAGACATCCTGAATCCTCAAATCCACGTTTACTTACACACAATAATGTTAGAAGAGCTGGAAAAGTAGAGGTAAATTTTATTTCTCAGCACAACAGATCCTGACACAGTGAAAAACTGAATTGATCACTTAACAGTGATATCGAAATACTAAACTTTTAAAATATCTGAATGAGGCTCAAAGTTTATATGAATTCCCACTGTTTGGCGACTCCCCTAATACTCAGAGGATGCAATTCCTCAACCAGTTCCTCACATTCATTCTGTGAGTAATGGTTGCACAGGCTGGCTAACAAGCCCATTTTCTTACACAAAATTAGATTTTATAAAACCCAGAATTCAGAGTATTACAGCCATGGTTTAGCCCCCCTGCCTTTCCACAAAGTGACCAGTATGCTCCATACCAAATATTAATGATTATCCCCATTGCACTCATCAGTTGGCTTCCTCTGTGTTGACTGCAAAAAAGTCATGAATATGAAACAGTGGTTTTCAGGTGGCAGCCTCTTTCAAATGCACCCACAGAATACATTACACTTTCAGAGGTATTGTCTCATTCCTATAAGGGTTGTTAAAAATAAATTTTCTGAAGTGTAGACTTCATGTTTAATGATACTGCCTGTATTTCCACATTTCATATGTGAGAATTATCCAGTGCAGTTCATAAGAATGTTGGTCCAAAACTTTTCCATACCTGAATGGTTATTTACAGATTTATGGTTCATTTAACGTTGTTGTCAGCAACTCCGACTGCATGAATTAAAAATAAATTTAAGGAATTGGCTAAGGACCAGTTTGAGGTATTATGCAAAAACTGTCTGGGAAGACCAAGACAACCATGAAAAATTCTGTCAGGATTGGCGAATGTCCCAACTGAGATTCAAACCAAGCATTCCAAAATAAAAGTCGTTACTTGCCAACTTGTCTGTTGGTAAATGGTGAGCATAAATACTGTACAGGCGCCATAAAAAATGAATAATTTCTTGTTATAGCCCATTTTTAAATAAATACCTGTGAAGGCATTTGTAACACAATAATACACCTCTCAGATAAGTATCCCACGATTCCAGGAAAATGAAGCCGTATCTCCGGCCGGGATGGTGCAGTTGGTATAGTGCTTCGCTATGGGCTGGACAGTCTGGGGATCCAATCCCGGCAGGCGCAAGCTTTTCCATGCTTTTCAGACCAGCCCCAAGATCCACCCAGCCTCCTGCACAATGGGTACTGGGTCTTTCCAGAGGTAAAGCAGCTGGAGCATGGTGCTAACCAATCACCTCCTTCTAGTATTGCATGGTTTGGAGCTATACCTCTGCCTCCCTTCTGTACCTACATAGTCATGTCACTGGGTGACCTTTTTAAGGTAAAATCACGGAAACGGCCTCGTAAATTCCTACTGCCATTATATTGCTCAATTGGAGAGGTAAGCTTAGAATTTAAAGTAAACACTCTTATTGCACACAGAGAAACTTCATATTTGTACATGTCATCTGTTCTTAACAGCATAATTAAATCACAGAGGTTTAAGGTGGTTGGGGCACAATGTACATGGGAGAAACGAAAATGTGTGCAAAATGTTGCTCAGAAAACTTCACTCTAAAGGCATGGGTGTACAGACATTAAGATGTATGCTCGAGAAATAGGGTAAATGTGCAGATTGCACTGCACTGTCTTAGAACAGGTTGCAGTGGCAGTACTCTGTAAACACAGGGATGAACCATTATTATTAGACATGTGGTACTGCGTATTTTCATAGATATGTAGATACCAATGTTTCAGATGAATGCACCACCTCAGTATTCAGAAAAAAAGGGGCAGTGTGTTGTTGTGAAACTAAATGGTGCTACGTCTTTGACGACAATCTTCACAGACAATGTCATGAAAACCTTGAATCTGACGAACAACATCTCAACTAGCTGAATAATTCTCAGCCTTCAAATGGAGACCCAAGTCCACGAAGTTGGATCATAAAAATGTAATACAAAGAGAAACAAATTCTTGTATCAAATTTGCCCATACTGTATTGTGATAAGGTAAAAAATACAGAAAACTGCCAGGAAGATTTTCTACCATGGATCAAGGGTTAGGAATCGCTCTTCAATGAAACAAATTCTTTACACAATAGCCTATATTTAATCTGATTCAGAGTCATTAGGGATGGCTGTTTCATCAACATTGTCATCAAATTTACTGGCATTTGATTCTTCACCCTTCATTTTAGCTATAACGTCTTTGGCAGGATTGAACACTCCATGTGTCTGTTGACTGCAGATGTAGCAGCGAGTTGACTTCTTGTAATGACCTAGTGCACATTTCTCACAAAAGTAGTGTCGGCACCTGAAACAACATTATGTCACTGCAGCATCAAAGTACATTCAGAATTTCAGACAGAATTTAAGCATTTTCCAGTTGTTTCTCATTAGCAAGTCTGCATATCTCAGTGGTCTTCAGAGTCATTCTTCAGACACAGATTTTTTACATGAATATAATGTAATGAAATAAACAAAATATTGACCAGTGGCATAGACACATCCATTGCACAACCCACACCACAGGTGGCTCCCTCAACAAACAGAATACTACAATCTGTTGTGGGTTTAATGCACTGGATTCCATTCTATTATGGAGGACCATGATTAATGAGTTGTGGGTGGTGCCCAACCAGTTATCTGCACTGCTGATGTCAACTATATTTTGTATTCCATAAGCAGCAAGATTAGCTCTGTACAAGCAAACAAAAATCATACACAAAGCAATACTCATTTTCACTCCTTCACAACAAAGAATGTGCAACTCACTTTGTCATAACAGGGTCCTTGAAAGAGTTCCGGCAGATGAAGCACTTAAAGGGCAGATCGCTATCAGTATCAATTTCATATTGATGTGGATCATTGTCTGCCTCACCATACGTCCCTTCCTGCATCTCCCGTTCCAACTGCCACCCAAACTTGTAGTCCGAACGGTCATGCAAGAACTTACAGCTGTCTGTTCGCAAAAAGAGAACCACACATTTAGAGTAAACATTTTGACAATGTCCATTATCTTGGACCTTTACAAACATTGCATTTAAGAAATTGCATGTTCTCACCATCAGGTGCACAAAGATGAAAGGTTCCTACTAAGTTGGGCTCAACCCTTATTAGTGACTGAAACTAGACCTTTCCAATAGGCCCAAGTGTGTCTTCACACCTAATGATGGAAACTGACTCACATTCCAAAATGCTGTTTTTGAAAACCCCAAGATAATAGAAAATGTTCAAAAAAAAATATCTGTTATAACAAACCACCATAGAAACATTCACACTTAACCAAACAATTTGAAATTCATTACATGTACCCACACTTCATACTTTGGGCATATGTATTTTATTTTGTATTTACTATAAGATACATAAAGTAGAAAGTTACAACATGACATTCAAATACTTCAAAAAAGGCTGTGATTCAACTCAGAAAAAAATTTGTAATTGTCCTTCTGAATCCAGAACATACAGAAAACTAATGACACATGCAGTTCAATAATGTAACTGCACAGTTTATATCAGTGTTAGTGCAAATATAACATATACAAATGCCAAATGCCAATACCACAATTCAAAGTTGCATAAGTGACCTCCCTGTCAAGGCCACTGTCCTTCCTACTGGCCTACCAGTGACTATGGACGTCTGCAGCGAAAGACAGCCATCAGTTTCATTGTGCCATGAAACATACTTACACATCGTAGGTACCAATAACTTTAATTCACATTTTCACTAAAAGCGGTCAGTTATCTTGGTGTTTTTTCTGAACAGATATCTTGAAAAAATAATAGCCATTCATAAACAGCAGAGAGAAGCCATATACTAAACAAATGCTGTTACAAGGAAAGTATAAATGATTGGAATTACAATGCTTGCTGTATGCTCACATCACAGCCAGTCTGGTACTTGGATTTTAAAGAGATTCATTTTTTATGTACACATTGTACATTCACTTTAACAATTTATTTGGGTTTAACCCACTGTTTGGTGATAAAAATTACATCAGATACACAATTTGTAAGCAGTAAGAAAGGAAAGAGTCCTGTTTAAAAAATGTATGCTTGTAATGCATGGTCAGTTTTTTTATTATTTTGTTCTGATTTCTTATTTTAATTTTTTTGTTATGAATATTTTTTAAATTTAATTTTCACCTCCAAAGCCACAGAAACCAGTTTCCTTGTAGTCTTTACAGATGTCAGGCTGGTAGTCCCATCGCACTGTTGCTCGAAGGTTAGCTGGAGCCCGGATAGGACCTTTCCGAACCTGCATGTACAAGGAACACACTTTCACAAGGCCCATACATTTAACTTAACAAACATCAGAGTTCTGCAATTATGTATTTCATACAGAGGAAGAGTACGAGGATTATAAATTGTATATTAACAGATAACAAAAAACTGGAGGACACAGTACCATTCCACTGGAAGCATTTCCCTGAGCAGTGTCCCGTTTCTCATAGTACTGGGCGTAGTTGTTCAATCCACGGTATATTTTATCATCTTCTTTACCCTTCAGCTCCTACAGAGAAACAATGTATATAAACGTATTAGAAAATTGACAAGGCAGTGTCTTCAGGGATGTGCACTTTGATCTTAATTGCAGTGCACACACGTATTGAATTTACATGCTATAAATTGGTGTTTTTCAAAAGGCGGGATGCACCCCACCACTTCTGAATGGAATAAACAGGACCTTTTAAGGGTTCCACTTTGTTACTCTGCATTCTTTCTATCGCACCTCTCACTTTTTCAGCCAAAACTCTGCTCTGGTCCACTCAGTCCCTACATGCACCTGTGCTTTCGCATGGCTTATTCATCTACAATAATTAAAACAGTAAAATGCTCTGCAATGTCGGTACACTTCTACCAGAATACAGGACATCACACAGCAGTAGACAGCTGTCTTCATAGTACCAGGGTTACACAAATTTTTAAAAAATCTATAAGCCACCTCAAAACTCTAGGAGCCAGAAGGGTGACATCAAACAGGTTCCATACCTAAGACCCAAAATTATCAGATGCCACCATACAAAATTTGGATGCCCATGTGACCTGGCACACCATATTTGTTCACCTCTGCACTAAAAAACAGTCTTAATTCTGGCATTTCATGTCTTGTGGGATGTTACCATGTCATCTGGTAAAGAGCTACAAACAATTCAACAGAACATAATGCCTTCACTGGCATAACATCGTAGAAGACTGCAGTCTTCATCAACAACACTGTGAAAACCTGAAATCACACATAGCTCATACCTTATTTATCCTCAGTGCATTCTCAAATATAGCCTGTGCATCCTTTTCTACTTCTGTCTCAATTTGCAACACTGCTGTTGCTCCCATATCAGATGGACCTTCTCTGTTTGTAGTTCGTTTTGACTTATATGAGACCATAACATTGTCGTCATCACTGCTGCCACTCTCAATCTCCAGTGCAGTAGTTTTCCTTGCTGTATTTGTCTACAGAAAAGGTCAGAGTAAGCACATTATGTTTAGGGGAGTTTTCATACAAAGATCATGTAATTAAACAATTTTATACCTACCCAAATACATATAGGTATACCACAACACACAAGGCAGCTGCATTCACAACAAGAGTAATCAACTTCAGACTGCAACTAAAAAAAATTTTCACCAAGCTAAGATAATGACCATATTAATCTCAGTTTTTGGGCACATTAATTTTTATTCTTCTTTATGTACAAATGAAAATAAAGCTAATGAAAGAGTTATGCTTGTCTGCCAAATCCTACTGGACATATGAGGTCTCGGTTAGGTTAAGGTAGGTTAGGTTACTTTAAGTCTTTGTCTGAGACATCACGTTGTCTATTCACTGCAAGAGATGAATGAAATAGCACTCATCACTTACGTAAGGTTATGGTACACCGATCTTTGCTGTTGAGAATTGTTCCAAGACGATGAATACTTTACCTTCTGTACCAACGGATTGTCTTTATGAATTCTTCGTCCCTTCTTTACGATCGTAGTTTCATCCTCGCTGCTTTCTGAAACCAGTTTTTTTAACTCATTACCTCATGTTTGAAACTGCTTATTTTAATTCACAATAGTCTTTCATCGGTCATGTCAATATAATCAAAATTGTTGTGAATTTACACAGAAAATTTGTATGGTTACATACAACATGCATTCTTTTGAAATCGTAATACAACCTGCACACATCGCCAACTGAGAAATTCCTCATAATACGTACGATCATCTTCTTCACTTCCTTTCCGTTTTCTTGAAGCCTGACTTTTTATATTTCGCTTTTTAAATGTGGTAACACCTGACACCGTGTCTTGTTCGTCCATGTTGTTTTGAACTGATATTGCTGACATCTACCCACCGCGTTATAAACCACTTATAAACTAAAAGCCCGCCTCTACGTTAGAGAATGGCAGCATGAACACATGTGTGGTGTAGACTGCGAGTGTTAAACTGTCTATGTGATTCGTGGTTGATATATTGATAACAGGTGCTATCACGGCCCACCTATTGTACTGGTCGTGTTTACTACCCTTATTTCGCCGGGAGCTGTACAGCACATCTTTCGTTCAATTCTTCTGCATCTTTTGAATACTGCATGAATGTTGTTATAAGTGACAATAATGGAAATGCGCTTAGAAGATGGAGTTGTTTTGTGTAGGAACTTCATTAAAAGAAAATTATTGTTGCCGGAAAATGTATTTCGAGGTCACAAAAAAGAAAGGAATCATCTCTCCGAGCTTTTACGGAGAACTGTTGAGATGGGAGAGAGCAACTCTGCGCTTTTAATAGGACCTAGAGGTTGTGGAAAAACAACTGTAAGTTTTCCAGTTTGTGGGTGAGAATTACAGGTTTCCTTAAAGCTTTATGATGTTCTGAAATTTTTTTTTTCAGCTCTTGAACATGGTTTTAAATGAAATGAGGACTGAAAAAGCATTCCATAAAAAAGCCATAGTAGTGGAGTTGAATGGATTAGTGCACACAGATGATAGGTTAGCATTAAAAGATGCCACCAGACAAATGCAGCTGGAGACTGCTGTAGGCGATAAAGAGTTTGGATCATTTGCAGGTTAGTGGTAATGAATTTTCTGGCTGCCAGGAGGTTTATGACACCATTTCCTTATTCCGAATGGCAGACATTTTATTCTCATAGTTATTGTTAAGAAGGATGGCTGGATATTGTGTCATGCTAGCATTTAAGACACTTATATTGTGCGAGATTTTAGGTTCATACAGTGGTGTTGATGAAAATTTGATGCTGTATACATTGGTGTATAGGTATCACCATTTTGGAGGAGCCTGGCCTCCATATTCAGTGTAGTATGGAGGCAGCAAGCTGCTCAGAAACATTGGTACCTGTACTCCAGTATATTAATCTACATTGCAACATGTCCCAAATGAGTATAATTTCAAGACTTAAGTGGGAAAACTATGATCTGGTTTGAAGCGTAGGTTAGTCAGTGAAAATGTTTGAATCTGCCTGTTCACACAATTAAAATATATATATTATAAGTTCATAAATTACTTCCATAGTTCTAGTAGGAAAAGGAACATATCATATCAGCATGTAAAGTATCCGTTTGTGTTTAGTTATTAAACTTCTCATATGCATATGCTGTATTTACCACAATATACGATGAACTTCATTCACATTCATCTGTTTTCAAGAGAATACCTATATGGAATATGTTGAACTTTATGTGCAGTTATGACACCCCATATTTCAGGTGATAAAGTAGGAAAAAAATGTGTTGTATATTTTTCTAAATAGAGTAGTATAAGGGGCTACTATATCTTTATAGTTTGTGTTTCCTGTTACGAACTATTCCAACATGGCATCTGTCCAGACTTATAAAGTGAGAGTAACATTAGAGTGATGTGTTGTAGGAAGTTCATGTTCATGTCATGTATTTTTCCGTAAATCTTTTTAAAAGATATGGAAATAGTCATATTAGTAACAATATAAGAAACACAACAAACATAGAGTAATATATATACAGGATAGAAAAGAAAATGTTTGTCAATAAAAAAATAATATACAATAATAAGACTCAAAACATTTAAAAGATAAAGAGCAAAATCTAAAGTGTTTAACTCAGCATATCATTTTACAAACATCGGAATATGATTTACAACAAACAGAGTATCACTCATTTCCAATTAGAGTCAAAATACTCTTCCAAAGAATAAAACAAGTTTGATTGAATAACTCTTCTTGCCTTTGTGCTGGTGTGCTGTGTGGCACAAATGTATGTGTATGACAGAGGATGTTGGTAATCAAAGTTTCCAAATTTGGATGAAAGGTAATGTTTTTATCCTGGTGTTTTAGTTAGTGCACACCCACATGAGTGTGCTGGTACTCAAAGATATCATCTTTGGATGAAATATGATGTTTTTATCCAGTGTTTTTAGATAGCACACATCTAATGCTTCTGATTTAGGGTATCAGCCCAGTATCAGAGTTTATATTTATAACAAACATCTATGTACCAAATGATACAAAATATAACAAGAGCCACCAATATTAAGGAGCCTACAGCAGTGTAGACTATTGAGATGACAAAGCAGGGCTGATCAAAATCTCGCTGCTGTTGCCACATTATGTGAACTGTTGTTAAAAGTTTAAAAGCATATTTGAACTGAAAATATCATTGCCCAGTGGCTGATAAACTCTGCCATTACATATTAATATTCTTGATTTGTTTGCAGAAAACTTGACCTTCCTACTGCACTGCCTCAAGTCTGGTGACAAGGAGAAGTCAAAATCCATAATATTCATTTTGGAGGAGTTTGACTTGTTTTGTTCTCACCACAACCAGACACTGCTGTACAACCTGTTTAATGTTGCACAGTCTGCTCAGGTGAAAAATGAATCTGTTACATTTATACTACACTTACAGTCTTCAGCCACGTGATATTGCTAAAGGCATGCTCATATGAACTGCTTTTATTATTTAAGTGAAACCTAGATCTCTTTGATGTTTATTGGACCGTGCATCATTGTGATAACTGAAGACTCAAAAAACCAGCTAGATGCCACTTGATATTTTATTGTACTTCTTATAGGCTCAACATGTTTCGAGCATTACTATGCCCATCATCAGGAGCTAGTGACTATGATGTTGTTTACCTCATTGGTCGTTTCGTTCTTGGTTTGCTGAATGTTGGAGGTGAGGTGCGGTTAGGCTGAAGTGGTATCCGGGTTGCAGGCTCAAGCACAACTCCTTGGAGTTGTGCTTGAGCCTGCAGCCCGGACACTACTCCAGCTTAACTGCACCTAACCTCCAACATTCAGCAAACCAAGAACAAAATGACCAATGAGGTAAACAACATCATATTCACTAGCTCCTGATGATGGGCATAGTAATGCTCGAAACATGTAGAGCCTATAAGAAGTACAATAAAATGTCAAGTAGCATGTAGTTGGTTTTTTTTTTATTCTTCTAGATCTCTTTGTTTTATATCAGTGGTTACCAAACTTGTCCAAGTTATAGAGCACCTGGATGGCTGCATAACACCACCACAAACCAGAGTCCACAAGTTTTCCAAAACTCTAGGATCCACCTCAAAATGCTAAGCTCCAGAAGGGCAACATGCAACAAGTTACACATTTAGGACCTACAAATATTAGGTTCCACCATTCAAAATTAAGCCGACGGTACAATTATAAGCTACTTATTTTTCATAGGATTGGTAGGTTGGTATGGCCAGCAATACAAATGTTTTGAAATTCATAGTACCAACCTATGTTGTCACATTGTGTTCCAGGCTCCCATTTGTGTAGTGGGTCTCACGTGTAGATTGGATGTGACGGAACTGCTGGAAAAGAGGGTCAAGTCTCGCTTCTCACACCGCCAGATATTTCTCTTCTCTGACAGGGGACAGAAGGAACATAGCAGCTTTGAGATGCGGATGGCACTGCTAAAGAGTCTGTTGATGCTTTCAGAAGATGAGGTGTGTTTATCGGCCGTTGTTTTTGTGCACTGTTGGAACAGCCATGTGGAGGAATTATGTGCAGAGGAGCCCGTTCGTGACGTGATGAGGAAAATGTTGAACATGGACAACAGTGAGAGGACATTAAGATCCTTTCTGGTGAGCAGAAGGTGTAACACATATGTGACCTGATCAGGTTATTTTTGTTGATAACTATATAAATTAAACTGTCAACTCAGCTAAATTTTGGTGTTTATTAAACCAACATGATTTTTACTCACAGTACTCATCTTCAGTCTAAGTACATGTAAAAACATTTAAAGGCAATATACATTGCTTTCTGTTAATATTGAGATATACCTCCTTTAAGTGTTTTTACATGTACTTAGCCTGAAAATGACCCACGTGGGTTGAAAGATGTTGCTTTAATAACTGAAGAATAAAAAACAACTAGATGCCACTAATTACTTTGTTATGCTTATATTAGGCTCAACATGTTTCGGGCACCATTATGCCCATCATCAGGAGTTCACAACAGTAGTGTTGGTTACCACATAGGCCGTCTGGTTCTGGAGTTGCTGCTGTTGGAAGTTATGTGCAGGCAGGATGGATGAGTGTCCGGACCAAAGGCTGTTACAGCCTTTGGTCCGGACACTCATCCATCCTGCCTGCACTTAACCTTCAACCAGCAGCAACTCCAGAACCAGACAGCCTATGTGGTAACCAACGCTATCATCGTAAGCTCCTGATGATGGGCATAATGGTGCCTGAAACATGTTGAGCCTAATATAATAATAATAATAATAAAGTAGTAAGTGGCATCTAGTTGGATTTTATTCTTCAGTTATCAAGATGTTGCATGGTCCAATACACATAAAATGTTGCTTTAATAAACATAAAAACTAGATGTATTGACAGTTATAATTTATTTACTTATCGTATGATCACGCAACCAAATGTCCAAATTAAAAGATTGCTTTTGTTGGCAGAGAGTTGTGTCATTGTATTTCTGCTTTGCTGTCAGTATATAATGGTTTGAATGTAAGTTAACAATCACAAGTTTTCTCATTTTCACAGCTCAGAATACCAACCTGCACTCACTCAGTTTTTACATGCATGCAATTATCACTGTGAGTAATGTTAAAAGTAAAGAAAATAATGATCCATGTACAATGTGACCTTAGACCTTAGATATATAGAGTTTTCCTCACTTGGGATGACATTTTATGCATCATGTGACTATGGGAAGGTTCCACTAACTACAATACTGTGCTCCATTTGAAGAATGGGACTATTGGTTTGTTAACTTCAACAGAAAGTGGCTCACAATACATTTGATAACAGTTGTGGTGTAAGGTTCATTTACACTCCAACCCCACTCTCCTTGATCTTTAAGGCTTCATGTTTATGATGTTAAATGTGGCTGAGGGTCTCTTGTGCCTCATCTCCTCATAATACTGTAACTTCCTTTACTTCCAGGCGGTTGTTCTATCACGTTTGAGCCCAACACACCCATCACTTACTCCAGACGATTTCATACAAGTACACAAATGGTGGACAAGGGATGCTAAAGTTGCCATGCTTGAGGGCTTATCAGTACTTGAGTTATGTTTGGTAAGTGGCATTTATAATGTGTGGTGCTCCCGAACTGCCACGTTGGCTCCACCTCAAACCCCATTGGTGATCTTTATACATTATACTGTGTAGGTGATTCGTGCTGGTAGAACAGTGCTTTAACTGGTATTTCACTCAGGTTGCGCTGCAATAGCGTAGTTGTATTCTGATGTACTTCTAGAGGACTGTGTCATGTGGGTGGTCAAAGTAAAGCGCACACCACTTTGTAAATGTGACTGTTAGTGTATGAGGTATAAACACGTGAATCTAGAACCACGTCAGCATTGACTGCAGGCAGCACTGTTGTGACACATAAGCTGTAATAATTAAGAGGCCCCTCTCCTGCTGT
>Ga0123353_10006169_pt1 | contig 15916 bp, 14 predicted proteins | sample TergutLab28metaG_3_FD_92763 | JGI IMG/M metagenome (GOLD analysis project Ga0123353, IMG submission 92763) | Labiotermes labralis P3 segment gut microbial communities from Petit-Saut dam, French Guiana - Lab288 P3 | ecosystem: Host-associated > Arthropoda: Insects > Digestive system > Gut ... | reverse complement strand
ATTCTGCGGATCCCTCCCCAAAATAATCTCAACTCATGGCCCCCCAAGACAAAACCCGCAGTGAAATTCAAATTTAAAATATTACAGACAACACGCTCCAAAACTGTAAAAACTCTTAGTAGGTCAGTGCAAGAATTCATTACGAACACCAACAGAAATGAAAACACGTTAAGATTAGACGAAGCCGAAAATAAGTTTTGTGTTTTACTGAGCAGAATCTACACTATGAATTGTAATTATTCCAAAAAAAATATTTTGTAAAGTGTTAAAATTATTCAGCACAATATATTTCGTTCTGAATTATAAAAGGAAGACAAAAATAATTCCGCCGACTCCGAGGCCATGCCTCTCAGATCCCTAGGGACCGGTCTCTCACACTTCGATAATCTAGTTTACGCTATTCACAAACAATTTGGGTACATGGTCTTTCTCACATGTGTTCGCTACATTAGATTAGGCTGTTAACGCAGACTGTTAAAAATGCATCAGGCATTCCCTATGAGAAAGAGACAGCGTTGCTGACCCAAATGTTACCTGATTTGTAGGATCAAAAACCTTATAATTTGCGAACAGTTCAAGTACATTCGTCACGGATTTGAACCCCATTACTGCAGTCCAGATATCGAAGATCACGGCACACCAGAAGCAGGGGGAAAAAGTGCTGTCTACTAATGAATAGGGCCGAAACCAGTGGCCGCGCTGTCGAAGGCGTGGGCCTTGGGCGCTCACTTGCTGGGATTATGGGTTATGTGTTATCAGGTAGAGGTATCTGCATCGTGATGATCATTCGTCCAGTGGAGTCCTACCGAGTGTGGTGCGTTTGGGTGTGAACGCGAAGCCCCGTAAGGGGAGGGGTCGAAGCGCCACACGAATATATATATATATACTGAACAGGAATGCGAAAGAAAATTAGTAATCTGCAAAAAGAAAGTGTCACAAGAAAAAACGAGGAGTCCTACAACAGAAGAGAAAAGTACAAAAGAATTCACTACGTTCTTTCAACGATGACAAGCAGGAGGCAAGTGTGACCGATGACTGTATTGATAATGGTGGTTTTGATGTTTTGTTTGTAATTGTTATTTATATTGAAAACCGGGTCCTAGAGATGAATGCATTAAGTGCGCCAGCTACAAAGAAATGGCTGCGTGAAAACTGTGGCACCGATAATTTGTTTCTGTGCAGACTGCTAGGTCTGCGTACAGACCACACGACAGTCACGGCTCACAGACAGCATTTGGTGTCATGTATGGGGTTCTGTCGAGTTAGTATGTTATAGTGGCTTCTTGATTGTGCAGTTGGTAGAACGTTCAAGTTTTGTGGGCGTGCTGTGCGTGCCCTCTATTACTTAACTTACGTGTGCTTTAAAAATGTTTCTTTTTTAGTGTTTGCTTTATTTGACAACGTAGCATCTTTAAAAATATTTCACTGCTTAACAGTTAGGTTTAGAGACAGAAATCTCCATTTGCCACTTCTAAATGTGCTGAAAAACCTTAAGCATGGCATTTTCCCCCCAGCGTATCTTAATTTAAAATTCCTTGTGCTCCGTAGTGTTTCTACACGAAACTGAGTTGAAAATATTGTGGAATAACGCAAACATAATTATTTGAAGTCGGAACGTACTATTTTGCTCTCGGCGCCGTCCTGAAGTGACTGATTTGATATTTCTAATGCTCTGTTAGGTGGACTGCTGTCTTTTCCGCTTGTCATTGTATGTAGGTGTATTAGTCTGCTGACATATACGTATTTGTTAGTCTGTTGCAGTTATCGATTGGTCTGGTTGTAGAACCGGAAGGTTTAAGCCCTACCTTTGGACACAATCTTAAGCCTCATCCACCAACGCCTTCATCTTAATGGACTGCCTCCTTAAGATTCATCAGGAGGAACATTTGCAGATTCATTTCCAAAATTTATCGTTAAATGTGTTGTTTCTATTTCAGAGTTTAATATCTCATAATGTCGTATTCTCGGCACCATCGATATTACGATCGTATATGTCTGCTCGATAGGATACTGCAGTTCTACATTCACGCAGACACTCTACCGTTAGACGTTGAGGTTTAAAATCTGAAGGTTATTGCGGAGCACCATGCTTCATGAAACTACCTTTGTACATCTATATTATATTTGCCTCTATTCTTCTGTTTGCTTACTTGTGACAGGATGTGTTTCGAATGCGAATATCAACAGAGTGTAGCAGAGATTCAATCAAGACTTGTTTTAACAAAAGTGATATGCTTCGAAGCTCTTTCCCTGTAAGAAATCGATGAACCCAAATACCGTATAATAAATCTGTAGCAAAAGTAAAGGAAAAGAGTTGTGTCTCCAACAAAGCGCCACATCATGAACACGTATGGGGAAATGGGCTTGAAATTCCACGCATTTTTACTTTGGGACTAGAATATTATTGGTCAGTCCCACACTCCGGCCGCTTTATTTCCCTGAGAATGAGGTTCTGTTGCTCTAGATATGAGGATCGGCGATTGTAGAGCCAATCTAGATGCAATGGCGGTGAGAAAATTTGTGCTTTATATGGGAATCGAAGCAAGGTCGTCCAACCCGTAGTAAATCATTGTGGACTGTAGGAACTTGACAACTAGGCGCCGCGCTGCATCGTCGTGAAATAATAAAATATTTTTTATACAAGGCGTTATTAAATATTACCATGTGCATTATTTAATTACACGCAAACACATGCACACACACACACACATACACACACATGTATATATAATTTAAGAAGTCTAAAATTTACATTAAAACATTTAAAACGCTCCTACATGTTTCGACCACACGATCATCCTCAGGGAGCATATATTGTTCCTTGCTAAAGTTATAATTTAAAACATTCAGTGAATTACTTCGTTATGTTAACTTTGGTGCTGTGGCAGCATGTCATGTACGACATGCTGCCACAGCCAATATATGCTCCCTGAGGATGATCGTATGATCGAAACATGTAGGAGCGTTTTAAATGTTTTAATGTAAATTTTAGACTTCTTAAATAATATATATAGATATATATATATGTGTGTGTGTGTGTGTGCATGTGTTGGTGCGTGTAATTAAGTAATCTACAGGATGCACGGTGAAATGATAAAAATAGTTACCTTGTGTACCTAAACAATTACGTTGTGATCAGGACATTCGTTATTAAGGCAGGTGGTATCGTAGACTGGATAGTGGACGCTGATTCCTGTTCAAGCCATTGGCTTTTTTCACGTCGGAACATGCAGTGGATCTCACCCAACCTCCTATTGAAGAGGTAATGGGTTAAATCGGCTGAGTGCGAATGCGACATCTCACCGCCATGTAGTGCCAAGTTAAGAACTGTCAGAGGTGCATCTTCACACTCCATACAGTTTCTTCGTTTTTACACTGTTGGTTGATTTAACGACGCTTTCAGTGACCCATCTGGAGTCGAATGATGGAATTGTTAGTGAATTATCAATTGAAGAAAATGTGGAAGGAAATGGCCATGATGTAATTTAAGGAACTTTGCTGCATTTGCCGTAAGTTCTAAGATACGACGCTAAAATCTTCCGGGAGCTTTTGGTCGGACCGAAATTTAGTCGTGGGATCTCCGTAATTCGGTGTGAGAATGCTTGCCTCTTCGACAGCAGCCTCCGGTGCCCATAGGTGTTCATGTGTGGTACTTAATTTTCAGAAGGCCCCAGAGTACATGAAGGGCTGTTAAGATCCTGGAAGCTTCTATTATTGCTCCTACTGGTCATTGACAGTTGCTTTAATCTAACACAGAGAAACTGAAGTAAATATACGAAGTAGGAATGTGAATCGGAGAGGCTGTACAACAGTAATTTTCCCCATGTTTTAAGTTGATTGATATCAGTGTAATGTTATGCTTACGTTTATGGTTATGTTACCAAAAATGGTCAGTCATCCACCATTTTCTTTGGAAAAGTACATTTATTATGTCTTTGAACAAATACGAAATATGTAAGACTCTCAAAGTTTCGGCGTGGCTAATGGCAAGCTTGCAGCTGTTGGATAAAGTAACGACAGTTGTTATTGCGCCAAAGGTCAGGATAGTGTCACACAGAAGTATTCGAATTGTTCAGTTCCTGGATTAAGAAGACGTAGCCCGAATTTGATGTTCAGGTGGCCGTGCATCGTGATAAATTCTTATAATAAAACCAACTAGATGCACTAATTCCTCAAATTTGTTTTTTGGAATAAAACTCTACATGTTTCGGACAGTTCTTCTGTCCATCATCAGGAGTTTTGCACTGTACACACAGCAATGGTATATGTCATACAAGTATGCTGACAGCTTGCGAGCTGGTTTTATGGTTGTAGGCAGTGTTAGACCACAAAATTGTGGTGATTTTGTACAATAACTGCCCCATGCCTTGAAAATATGGATTGAAATATGTCGTTTTAAATCACTACATTTTACGCATTCGCGTTTAGAATTTTCCTCATCAAATCTGAGTGCTGTCAGCGATAAATGTGTAGGAAAATTGCGTCCAGGGATGTGCCGCACGGAAAACCCTACCAAGCAAGATAGAATGTTGTTACGCTGTCAGGGATTGCGCGACGTTGGTCAGGGACGCTCCGTCCATCTTGTATAAAACGAAGAATCAAGCGATTGTATTTTGCATCTCATTTGTTACATTATTCATTACAGTGGAACGGTATTTGCATATTAAATGTTTACTTTCCCTTGAAAATGGTGGGCGAATTTCAAGCTCAGATCTAAATTCAGAGAATTCACCTGCCCTTTTATAAGTCTTTTTCCTTTTAAAGGAGAGTTTAAGCTGTTCGTTGTATTGTACAGAGCAACTTAGCATATTTATGATTGGTTGGTATGATGTTGTGTATGCCATAATATTCACCCTTATTTCTGAAAGTACTTACATGTACCAAATCAGAAGATAGAAGTCTCATGTTGTTGTCTCCTCGATTATCGTATCGTGACATCGTCATCCTGAACATGGAGGCAATATGCTCATCAATATGTGGGTACCCACCCATCAGTCTAGCGCGGCCGAATACGGTAATGAACGTCGCCGCTGCGTAAATATGAGATCGTAGTCTTACTTGGGATAGAAGTTGTTTCTCCATTCCTTACATCATATCTGGAAGTGTCTGTTCTAATTCACTTTCAGAGTAAACTTTATCGTCATTTTTGCAATCGTACAATGTTTTACTTTGCCTCAATTGTATCTCTGCATATTGTTGTTTGCTATAAGGTAGAGAAGATGTAGACTATTGGAATCCATAAAAGCCATTTGTAAATTATGATTTCAGTAGAGATTGTATGGTTTTGTGTGGATCTGTAACGCCATATCCTCATGTTTAAATCATCCTGTCTAACTTTTTCCACATACAACATAAAAACATTATCGGTATAGTAATGGGTTGACCTATTTGGAAACTGACTTCATTATCAGCTACTGGCACCATTACCTGGAGCTGCGATGCTGTGCGCATGTTGTCTTGTGACTGACCTGCATTGGAGATCCGTTATCCACTTTATCGATGCCGTCTCCTCCAGTGCCACCACCCAAGATGGCGGTCAGGATCTTCAGGCCTACGGTGAGGAAGTTGGCCCACGGGGATGGTGCCACACTCTAAAACGGTACAGGTCGTGTTTACAACTTACTCTTAATTGGCCTAATTACTGAAACACAATACCTTTTGCGTTTTGTATACAGTCAGATAAACTTATTAATAATATTTGTAAATTTATTGACTGAAGTTAAGGGGAGATTGAAGTGGCAAATGCGTGTAACCATGCGGTTCATATTATTTTGTTTTTTCCTATGTTGTCTAAATCCCTGATTATGTGAATGTAGAAAACTATGTTTGGATCTTTTTGCCTTGGTGTTGGAACTTGGTCCTTCATCCGAACTGAGGAACGTGGAGGGCGTTTGAGAAGACCTTTTGGACTTGAGAGAGTAAGAGTAAGTTATAGGAGCATGACGTAATGAGGAACGTAATAATTTATGACAATATCAAGACGCTTCCTTCCGCTTCCCAACTTATTACCCACATTCGTTCCATCCCTGGACGTTACTACAGCAATTATGTACTAATACAGTTTAACGCCGTTAACTGAAGAGTCAGAATTTCAGATGTCGTATTTTCATAGCACTGGAATTTTCAGCCTATATATACCTGTATCTGAAGTCTGACTAGCGAATATATTTGATGTTATTTATTTCTTCGTAACGTGTATTTTATTGTGTATTCGTAGTTTTCCATTTACGTTTTGTACAGACAAATCGATGTTTTGTGATATTTATAATATCTTTGTCAGTGCCATATTTAGTACACCGACCTTTCGTTTTACGGACCTTCAATTAACCTACCTTATTTCGGTGTTTTTTTTTGGGGGGGGGGGGGGCTGGGGTGTGCTTAATGCTGCTGTGCTCGGTTTGGCCGATTGTGTGAACTATGTCAGAGCATTTTGTTCTACATCATTACGCTCTAGACTAGTCTGTAGTACTACAGACATCTTCAGTTCTACATGGAGCCCTATAAAACAAGGAAATAAGAACTCTTACTGTATTTATAGTTGTTCTTTCTTAAGCGGACGAACTGAAGGACTCCGCAGAACTTCCGTGAATGAATTATCGCTCGTCAGTTTCTGATAGGGCCTCTTCATTTTCGTTTTAGCCTACTTTCCCGTTTAGAAAGGAAAGGGTATAGGCTTGTGAGGTCATCCTGCTCTCTGAATGTGTTTGTGTGTATGTGTCCTCCGTGATAAATTTGGAAGCATCAGACCGATTGTCATTGAACTTGATATGAACGTTATGCCACTTTCTAACACAGACAATATACGAGGTTGAGTGGTCTGTTTCATGCCTCATTCGCTGTAACCCCGGAGATAAAGCTGGAGGTGCCCATTGGCTAAGAGGCTTGGTAGGCCTCGGAGCCGGTCTTGACCGCCAGATTTTTATCTGAAAACCTCTGTTGGAAGGACTAAGGGTAGTGATAAGCAGGGAGTTGTAAAATGTAGATTAGGTGCAACAGCAAGTACTGCTGTAAATTTGATATTTTTACGAGATTTGGGTTCCTCACAGCGGTTCTGAAGAATAGTCAGGTCGTGTGGGAAGTTCTGCTGCCTCGACTGGCGGATAGTTACCGACATTTCGAAGAAGTGTAGTGCCTTCATCTTTAGGGTCAACAATAACAGAAGACTTGTTCCTGGATTGTTTACCCACTGGTTGGCAGAGAAAAATGAAGGCGTTACGATCCTTCAAAACGTCGGTAGCTTATTTACCATCCGGCAGGGCGTAACGTTGTAGAAGACTAGAGACTTTGTAACGTGTCTGCTATGAAACACCGTTCTCTGAGTCACCTGCAGGAAGTGGGGAGCTTGACATGCTGACTGGCAGAGTGGGGCAAGAGGTGACATACAATGAGGTCGCCTGCTTTCGTACTCACTTGGTCTGTATCGAGGTTGTCCGATTTGTTGGGGCCTTGTTGGGGGTTGAACAGCAGCTGCATGACCATTCCCAGCATGTTGCCCCACGAGAAGCCCTCCTGCGACTGAACAGCATCAAAGTAAGATTTCACATTCTCACATCGGCCTTGCTGGGGGATTCAACTGTTTTAGGATGTTACGCCATGCTGACTTTTAAGTGGTTATCGACGCTTCGGAAGGGCCAAGTAAATCCGAAACGTCAGTTGTCACGGCGTAACATCCCCGTCGACCTGAATCCTCGGGTTCAGAGTATTTGTCTTAAATGCTAAGAACGATGTAGCTCTTTAAACCAAAGAAACTGTATTGTTTACCCTAAATATGCTTAATTAACCTTATCGATAATAGCAGTTTCTTTTTGGGTACGGTTTGTAAGAAATTCTACATTTATATTCTGTGTAGAATGTGGTTTATACATGATCGAAACGAACATAACTGAAATTTTTTCTGGTACTTTTAGTGTAACCAGTAATATCAAGTTGAGTCGAAATCCATTTCGTTCGTTTCTGAGACTAGAATGACAGAGGCACGACCATTTTGCGTTCGTTTTACGCCCTTGGCACCAAGAACGCGTAATGCACGACACTGATGTAATTCTTAAACAGCCCAAATCGTACCTATCATTTTCTGCTTGACAGTGGCAATGTAGTTTGTCAGATATCACCGTTTCGAAGGAATCTGCAGCCTCCATCTTCAAGGTCTTTGGAGCATTCTGCTCCTCCGACACTTTTATACCGATCTAACAGGCTAGGCAGTATCATAACCCACAAGATTAAAATAGGATTTGATGTTTTGTTGACCGTACATCTTATTACATTCTTTGTAAATAACCAACTTGACGCACAATTCTTTCTCGTATATTTGTTTATTCCAATTCTGTACATGTTTCGAGCAACCAAGTGCTCATCATCAGGAGAGTCAATTGTATCAATACGACCTCTGGTATATGTTACCCTATGTAGGTGACCGTGTGGTATGCAAGTTTAGATGGAACTCTAAACCTGCATACCACACGGTCACCTACATAGAGTGACATATCAGAGGTCGTATTGATACAATTGACTCTCCTGATGATGAGCACCTGGTTGCTCGAAACATGTGGAGAAATGGAATAAACAAATATAAGAAAAAGAGTTGTGCGTCAAGTTGGTTGTTTACAAAGACTACAATAGGCATTTTTGGGGACCGCGGTAGCACAGTGGATAAGGTGCTGTGCTGTAAATCGGAAGGTCGCTGGTTCTATCCCAGCTGGTGTCATTCCGATCGCACTATGGCCCTTGGATCGACTCAGCCTCTAACAGAAATGAGCACCAGGAGTATTTCCTGGGCGTAAAGGCGGCCGGTGCGTAAGGCTGACAAGCTTACCACCATCCTGTGCCGTTGTCATGTAATCTGGGAACCTTAACTTCGTGGAACCCTCTGGGCCACTCCAGGCCTTTAACGGGACTGATTTACCTTTTTTACAATAGGAATTGTTATTACTTTAAAAACCGCACATCTTATATCACGGAAACCATGAGTGAACGTAATAATACTCACAGAGGGAGTCATATGCGTTTGTGGAAAACAGCTTGGAAAGATGTAAATATGTGTGTGTGTTTTTCTGGAGGCTAGTTTGGTCATCTGGAAGGGATTAGTGTTTGTTTGGTTTCTTCTACAATATCATTTGCAATAACAAACAATGAATTGTGTGAGGCAATCATAACATACGAAGAAAAATTGTCCGATGCGGCTCTGTCTTTTGTCAGGAATTGTAAACACTGGGCGCTGGGCACGCTTGCCACAAGCCAATGTATCATTTTGTACCCTTATAAGAACAGCAATATTTTTATGTTTTGATGTTTTGCTAACCGCGCATCTCAGTATAATCTTAGTAAAATTAACCAACTTAATGCACAAATTCTTGTTTTATAATAAACTTATTATAAAACAAGAATTTGTGCACTAAGTTGGTTAATCACTAAAGCAATATTTTCATTTCGTACTTGTTAATAAGGACGGTCGTCTTCGGGTTTAATCCGACCGGTAGGATTGACATTGTGGAAAATACTGAAGTACTTACTGATATTTGATTGGTAGAAACGTCGTCCAAATCATTGTCGATAGCCACCTTTTTCAGAGCGTTGGGTTTTTCAGCGAATTTCCGTGGTTCCGGTATGGGAGTTAGACCTGGATAACTCAGTACTGGCATCACGTAACTAGCCGCAACCAGCGTGACCAGCGTCCATCCAATTAGTTGCTGGTTCTTCATTCTGCAGAAAGAGAGACAGTCTATTGTTGTGTGTCAGTGAGGGGCTTTGTGACTTTTACAGGTCACTTAATGTTGGGATCCGTAGTAAAGTTTGGGGTTTGGCGTGTGACTGGAATAGGGAGACACCAAATGCAAAGGCTTTTGACGGTCGTAGCATAGTTGTAATTAGGAAGACCGAGTTTCTGTCTTAGTACAACATAATTTAACGCATAGATACATACTAAATTATGTGCCCCATGTTTTATCCTTATCGCGTCATCCTTAGGCATTCGTAGTGAAATGCATTTACTTTATGGGAGACCAGTAAAACGAACGCTGTAAAACGTTACCATGTACTATTTTTATGCCCATAATTGCGTAAAATTTTAAAAAGTCGTTAAATTAATATTTATGGCATTGCAGCATATTATTAAAGTTGAGTCCGTATGTGACCTACTGTTGTTTACAGTTACAAGTGTAATTGTAAACAGTTCTAGTTTGGGATGGAGAATGATAAGATGTAAATTTGCTTGAGGATATGGAGTTCGTGTGAAGATCGACCCATTTATAACTTGGCGAAGGTACTGAGAGGATGGATAGGGAAGCAACTGTCTTAGGATCGTTTCCAGTTTCATTTCAATCGTGTCCAACATTGGGGTTTGGTATCAGAGGTGGTGGATCTCTGGTGTTTGTAAGACGAAGGATGGCATAAAAGTAAACGTTGTTAGATGGCCAGTCATCGATGTTAGTAATGTACCCATGTGTGTTAGTTCATATTTCACGTAGAGTATCCCCAAATAGATCACATTTATCTGGTAACTAACTGAAAGGACTTGGAAAGTTTCAAATCTCAACACTCAGTTGACCAATTCACTGCACTAAACAAACAAAACACACAGAATTGTTCCTTAGATATTTGTATTATAATATTACACTGAGCATTCCTACGTGTTTCGATCCTTAAGAGACCATCGTCTGGGAATCAAACCAAAACAAAACCGCATAAAACCATATCAGTCACTTCTGTTCACAGCTGACATGGTGTAAAAGAGTGAAATAGTTAAAATGTATACATTTCTTTGTAGCATGGTTATATAAATGGCTGGATCTTGATATACAGTATCTTGATATACAGTATCTTGAAAGCAGCCTATGCTATAAATATCTAAGAAACAATTTTGCGCATTTTATTGTAGTGTCGTGAATTGGTTATCGATAATGCGCGGAATGGGCAATATAAATTTTAAAAAATTGGTTTGTTGTGAGTGCTGATCTGATCTATTAGGTGCTTTGTTCTCGGTGCTCCTGATAAGTTATTTATCGAGAACACTTGTTAACACGGCAATCCGAAACATTGTTAGAACTTCTTCGGGACATGAAGGCTTCTACTCCGTGGTTCACGTAACATTTCTGACCCTGGAGCCAAGATCGAAAAGACGTGCAGATTTTACAGAAGTGTAAACCGTAGATATTTCATGAACTTTTCTTGAATACAAAGAACAATGAACTCGAATAGTGTTCATGTTTTTAGGCGAGTGCGGGAATTTCGACCAAAAACGCACTCAACTGTCATATTGAGAATAATATTTTTAAAAATACTGAACGCCTACATGCTTCGATCATCAGGGAGTACATTAATTGTTGCTGTACAAACCAATTACATGACATTATTGTGATCTCTTGCCTATGTGGAAGAACTGATGGAAATTCTTGTATATAATGGAATATGTGCAGCTGACAGAATTGTTACACAGTAAGTTGGAACAGCTTGTGGATGTGTTGGAGGTGTTCATGGTTCTGTATAAAATATGAGGATAAGATTCCTAGATTTCTGCCAGGGAGGGTAATCAAATTGTTCGTTACCTATGTATTGGCTTTGAATCTTGGGAATTGAATAAAGATATTGCTAAACGGCTGGCTACTTTTGAAGGAGAATTTTAAGAAGAATGTTTGGGGGGAAATAAATTAAATGAAAATTGGAGAAAACGATACAGTAAAGAATTAATGCAGCTCTTTGGAGATTTAGATATACTTTCATTTGTCAGAATAAGTCGGTTGAATTTGATTAGTCATGTTAGTAGAATGGATAGTAAAAGAAAAGTAAGTCTATTGGTTAACAGTAATCCTCAGGGAAGTCGACTAAGAGGACGATTAAAAAAAACAGATGGTGGAATTGTGTACAAACAGATAAAATAAATGTAAAATTACAAATTGGAAAGAGAAGTCAAAAAACATAACTGACTGGGAGAAGTCCATAGAGGAGACGAAGGTCCGTATTGGATTGTAGTGCCATCGAAGAAGAAAAAGTATTGGCTTTGTAAGGAAAGCCGATATGGACATGTTAAATGCGCAGTGCAGCGCGTTTTGTGTATTCGCAGTTGGACCATGTAAGCCATTGCCTTCTGTTGATACCTCGCCAGCCACCGCTGAACTGAGTGGGCCCAATGCACGTGTTTTGTGTCGCTAACTTTATGAATCGCTCCTTTTTCAGAGGGCCTTATTTGATTGTCTTCTTTAACTGTCAACTATTGTCACGGTTTCGCTACTTCTGTAGCCTTCCTCTTGTTCTCACTTCGCTGCGGCTTTCACGATTGTCTCTTTATGAAAGTCGTGCGCATTCTTTCACGTCTGTGTTCCACACTAAGAGCGTCTGTTAAATTGCAAGCAAACACGAACATTTTCTGGTGCAGCGAACACACTCTTGGCTTAGTTTCACTGAAGTGCCCTTAATAAAAATGGGGGGAAATATATATATATATATATATGAAGGTGTCTTACGTCCAATTGATATGTTTACTTGTTGGCGAAGTGCCAGCTGCTGCACTGCATGCGTGATTGCATTATTCCGCCGCGGTGTGAGTGAAATCTTCACCCTTCGGTCCCATCTTCAGTGGTCAAGCGTGACCCTTGGAGATGGGACCGATAGGTTGTCCCGAAACGTCTGTAACTGACTACCAATCTACGCTGCGTAACTTCCCCGAAAAGCAAGATACCATATTGTAGCAATACACAAATATCTAATATCAAATCTCGCCAAGGACACGATACTGAGCCAATGGTATTCACCTCCTACCCACCCTGGCTACCTCAGTGATAATCCTCTTAATATTATCGTCCCACTTCCTTCTCTCTCGTCCAAGGGGGTTGGGGTTTCCTGGTCAAACTGCTGTATGCATTCGTTATATGAACCATGGCTTATCACTTTCCCATTTCTTCTAAGCTTTAGCATTATTACATGGAATAAATAAACTTCATAGCGAACCCTTTCTTGACAGTTTCTTAGCAATGTGTTTTGAGAGATGCATCTGTATTTCATACATAACACAATGCAGATGTGATTCCTAAAGCATTACATACGGAATACAACCACACTGCAGCAACTTTCACAGCAGCAAACTGCAGTAGAGACAGACATAATATTCGCCAAGCCTTATGGTGTGGTACTTTCTTTTGCTGCCACCAGGAAATGGATCCTAGATGTGAATGAAGGCAAGTGGATGAATGACATCAGCGGGTCGGTCGTTTTGTGGGTCAACAAGCATCTGACAGTGAATAGCTAATCAAGTTTTGGGCCAAGTTCATTGCCTCATTGAAGCCATTTCTGAGGTTCGTAATACCGCACGGTTTCCCGACCACGTAGCCTACGTGCTTTTACGGAATTTGAAGAGTTAAATATAGACAAAATTTCACAATATTAAATTCCGTTGTGCACTGTAATAAGGTAGTGTGTGGCAAGTAAAATATGATGACTGGGGTATTAAGAAGAAAGTCGGATGATGCAATTCGGAGATCGTTTGTTATATCTGTGTGCAGGGTCCGGTATGCGTCAGTTGAAGCATGCAAGTACTTTAGCTACAGTAGAACCTTCGTGTAACGAAATATCACGGAAATTTTCGTTTTGGTATGCTCCATATTCCGTGCATTAATTAGGTGTACAAAATTTCAACAAAAAGACCAACAAATGCACTTTGGTTTTATAGATGTAATTTTTTAGTGTGTCGGGATGATTCCACAGTTAAAATCGTATAGTTTTGGTTAAAACTCGGTTAAGTGGTAAATCAATGATGAGTATAAAGTATTAGAAGTTAAAAATTGTTGTCTGGAGTGTGGTTCTGTGTAGTGACGTACATAGCAGGTATATGTAGTGGATTGTGATCCAGAGTGGTGAGCGATGGTGTAGTTTGAACAGTGGACTGTTTGGTCACTATATAATAAAACTGCATTCATAATACCAGAGTGCGTGTGTTGGTCTTTTTGGTAAATTTTATACATGATTTCTTTTCGTTTATTTCCAAATAAGATGAGCATTAAATACTACACAATCCAAAACAGAAACTAGAATGTTGGTTTTAGACTTTATTATTATTATTTGTTAACCGCCTTTATACTGTGTGCTTACAATTGTCTACCTGAAACGAAATCAGGTTTCTAGGGTACGTAATGCTACGGCTATTCTGTGGTTACGCTATATGCTACATGTAATGTTATTTCGTGCGATTAACGTCCCCTACTCATAGTACTGCGAAGTATGCGCACAGTGCCCACTGCTGCTGTTTTGTGTGGTTTATTGATTTGGTTTCCATTTATGTCGTTTAGATATTTTCTTAATTATTTTTTTATGGTTTCAGTTGCCCCTATTACTACTGGTATCGCTTTTGTTTTTCAATTCCACCTACGCTGTTTCTATTGTAATGTGCTTATATTTTAACATTTTTTAGGCTTTTTTACCACATTTATGTCTCCCAAAATTGCAGTGTCTATTAACAGATTTTTTTTTTATTATCACTGGTTATGATGTCCGGTTTGTTGTATGGAAAATTTCTGTCCGTGTTTACCTATTCATTCTATCATGTGGTTACCTTACTTTTGTGGCTCGTTTCTACTGATACCAGTACACGCTGATACCAGTAATTCTCGGCTACCTTTACCCCTATTATTATTATTATACCATTAGGCTGTTCAGTCAGCACCTAAATAAACAAAAACTGAAAATCTTTACATGAAACATCCCCGTTAATTTTATGTTTTGTTGACTGTGCTTCTCTGTATAATCATATAAATAAAACCAACTTGGTGCACTGTCTGCTATGCATACCAGACAGTCATCCACACAGAATAACAAGTACCAAGTGTCGCATAAACACAGTTGCTTCTCCTGATGATGGGCTTATAGTCGCCCGAAACATGTAGAGACTGATAAATATAAATATACTAAGAAAAAGTTGTGCACCAAGTTGGTTTTGTTTACAAGATCCCCGTTAATGTTGCACTCACAATGTATTTCGATACTTAACGGTCTCGCACTCAACTCACTCTTTTGCGATCGTTTATTGTATGGCAACTAGTTTCGACCCCGGGTACGGGTCACATCACGGCGTTATACAATAACATGAATGTATGCTGAAATGTGGAAGTGGGAGATCTCATCTCGTATCTCATGGTATTTAATTTCTGTATACGTTCTTGTTCTTGTGTAATGATCTGCTGATGACCTATACACGGAGTGGAGACTAGTTGCCAGTTTATAAACGATCGCAAACGAGTGTGTTGTGTGTAATTGTAAACATCGATGGATATTGAAAGACTGAACTATTACTACGTAATCTGTGAGACATTATCCAGCTATTCAAAAATGAAAAAGGACGGGTCATCTGAGTTATATTTTTCGTCTGTAGGCGATGTTTAAATGTATGCATCGAACTCGATTTCAGTAATTTGCATAACGGTACGTCAGATGTAGAGAAATGGCAGTTATAAAAGGTACATTAATTTCTTTAATGCCACGGAATATTTCCGAAAGGGCTAGGGACATGCAATATTTTGGTTGGTCGTTGGTACTTCTAGTGCTTTAATTTATTTGCAAAACGATGTTTGGAAACGGATGTAGGAGGGAAATCCATATTTGCAGTACATGTATTTTCCGAAATGTTCCTTGCGATTCCGCATACCGCTTGGAGCTTTAAGTGTACTGCTGCAAAACTGATCACACTGCTGTAAATTCACACACTATTTTTCCTTATGCTTTTTTTTTTAAATATGAGAATGAGTCATACCGAAATAAAATATTTCAAATGAACATGAAAGGCATTAGTGAATCTGTCTTTCTGCCTCTCTCTCTCTCTCTCTCTCTCTCTCTCTGTCTGTTTTTGTCTCTTTCTCTGTACCAGTTTGTAGAATGATGGGCTTTTCGTTAAAAAAAATGGATATGAGACCAGTGATGGTCGAAATTGAAGTCTGTT
>Ga0123353_10006167_pt1 | contig 15917 bp, 9 predicted proteins | sample TergutLab28metaG_3_FD_92763 | JGI IMG/M metagenome (GOLD analysis project Ga0123353, IMG submission 92763) | Labiotermes labralis P3 segment gut microbial communities from Petit-Saut dam, French Guiana - Lab288 P3 | ecosystem: Host-associated > Arthropoda: Insects > Digestive system > Gut ... | reverse complement strand
CGTCAATGTGCCTGTGGAGCGCCTGGGCATTGAGGCGGCTGGGCTGGATGCGCAGGAGGTCGACAGCGGTCGGCCCTTTCTGGTCTACCTGATGGGGCCTGGGGTCGGCGACGAGAGCATTTTCGAGGCGGAGCACGCGGACGAGCCCGAGGTTGAAGCAGTCCTCGGCTTCAAGCCGACCCATGCTGTGAATGTCAGCGCCGGCTGCAACCGCGGGATCGACCACGCGGCCACGGCCCTGCTGACCGCGGCAGTCGTCGATGTTCTCGGAGGTGTGGTCAAGGCCGAACTGTCGGAAGGACAGGAGGCGGTGGTCGCAGGACTTCCAGGGGCGCTGGGCCTCACCGGCGAGGAGTATCCGATGGTGCTCGGAACTGCGGGTTTCCTGCGGGCCTGGGTCGCCCAGCCAGGCTTCCGGCTGGTCAAGTAGGCCAACGACGGACCCTGTCACGCGGCAACAGCTGGTCGTACGCCCCAGCGCAGGCCCTTCTCGCTGCGGATGCGAGCGCGTTCCTTCCACTGGGCGGCGAGGACGTCGGGGTGGCGTGCTTTCTTGTTTCGCCAGCGCAGGTTGGCGTGCAGCGCACGGGTCTGGGCGGTGTGGTTGCGGTGGTGGGAGTTGGGCGACGGTGAACTGCCGCAGCGGTCCGAAGTGGGCCTCGATCGGGTTGGCCCAGGACGCGTAGGTCGGGGTGAAGCACAGCTCGACCTGGTTCTTCTTCGCCCAGCGCCGGATCGTGTCGCCCTTGTGGGCGGAGAGGTTGTCCAGGATGACGTAGATCGGGGCGCCGTCCGGGCGGGCCGCGCGGATCGACCTGAGTGCGGCGCGAACACGCGGTCAGGGAAGCGGTCCAGGACGTGCTCGATGCGTTCGAGCTTGGCGTCGCGATCGGGGTCAGGGGACTCCTACCCGCCTGCGGCGGGCGACGCGTTCGCAGGACTCGACGTCCTTGCCGGCGGTGCGGACCCCGATTCGCCTGCCGCGCAGCCCGTTCGTGTCCGGCAGGATGGGTGTGGTGGAGCCCGGCTCGTCTCGATCCGCGGGGCTCGGACCGGTGAGTCCGGCCCCTCGTGTTCAGCCGGTGCGCTGTTCCGTCCGGTGGCGGTGGGCCGGGTAAACGCCGAGAACGCGGACCTCCGAGGAGAAGAAGCCGAGCTCCTGGAGTGCGAGGGCGACCTGTGGCTCGTCGGGGTGCCCCTCGATCTCCACGTAGAAGCAGCTCGGGTTGAGCCCCGCACCCATCTGGTAACTCTCGATCTTGGTGAGGTTCACCGAACTGCTGGCGAAGCCTCCCAGCGCCTTGTAGAGGGCGCTGGGAATGTTCCGGACCGCGAAGAACAGGCTCGTCATCGTCGGCGCCCCGGTGGCCGGCGCCCATACGGCGTCCCGGGACAGCACCACGAACCGCGTCGTGTTGTGCGGGTCGTCCTCGACATTGGCCCGCAGGACGTCCAGGCCGTAGAGGTCCGCCGCGGCGGGCGGGGCCAGCGCCGCGTGCCGGGGGTCGCCCAGTTCGGCCACCTCGCGGGCCGCTCCTGCCGTGTCATCGGTGACCAGGGTGCGCCAGCCGCCCTCCCTCAGCACCTTGCGGCACTGTCCCAGGGCGTGCACGTGGCTGCGCACCGACTCCACCTGCTCCGGCGACGCCCCGCGGACGCCCATGAGATCGAAGCGGATCGCGAGGAAGTACTCGTCGACGATGAACAGGCCCGACTCCGGGAGCAGCCGGTGCACGTCCGCGACCCGTCCGGCCGCCGAGTTGTCCACCGGGATCACCGCGACGTCGGCGGTGCCCAGGATCACCGCGTCCAGCGCCTGCTCGAAGCTCGTGCAAGCCAGGCCGTCGCACTCGGGGTACAGGTCCTGTGCCGCCGTCGCCGAGTTGGATCCGGCTTCTCCTTGGTACGCGACGGTCGTCACCGTCTGCCGCCTTTCTCTACGGGGCCGTCCCGGGCGGGAGGAGTCCCGCCGCGAACCGCCTGCACAGAAGTATCCCCGAAGTGCCTTCGGCCGTGGCCGGCAGGGCGCGGCCACGCGGGGCTTGATCTTCGTGGCCGGTGTCGGTCAGGATCCGGCGTTGTGATCCACACCCTCCCTCTCGCGCTCCTGCTGCTGGTCCTGGCGAACCGGCGCGTCAGGGCCGAACTTCGCGCACATCTCGCCTCGTTGACGAGCTGGACCCGACCGCTGCACCCGGCCTCGCTGTGGGCCCGGTTCCGTTTCGACCCGCCCGCCTACGGGCTGCCGCGCCGCGACGAGCTCGACGCCCGGCAGGCCGGGCCGCCGCTGCCGGCCTACCGCCTCAAGGAGGTGCATGCCCTCGCGGACGCCTGCTGGGAGGACGACTGGCGTCCGGCGGCGGCCTACGTCGAGGCCGCCGGCGACGACTGGGACGACAGGTGGTCCCGCATGGAGCTGCTGCAGGAGATCGCCCGGTCCACGAGCAGCTGGGTGGACGTGTGGCGCACGGCGCAGCCGGACAACTGTGACGCCGCCACCCTGCACGCGGCGCTGCTGGTGCACCAGGCGTGGGAGGTCCGCGGCAGCGGGTTCGCGCACCAGGTGCCGCCGCCGCGGATGGCCCGGTTCGAAGCGCTGCTGCCCGCGGCCATCGACGCGGCACGCCAGGCCGTGCCGCTGGGGCGCGACAACCCGGGACCGTGGGTCGTCATGATCACCGCCGCCCGCGGAGCGCGGTACTCGCCACGCAAGTTCGACCCGCTGTGGACCGGACTCGTCGCTCGCGCGCCGCACCACTACGCGGGCCACTGGCAGGCCCTGCAGTTCTGGTGTGCCAAGTGGGCCGGTTCGGACGAGGAGATGCTCGAGTTCGCGAGGCGCGCGGTCGAACGCGCCCCGCAGGGCAGCCCGCTCGCCGCGGTCTACGTCCACGCGCTGGGCGAACTCCAGGCCCGTCACGGCCGGGTCGGGTACTCCCGGGAAACCAGGCGGCTGCTGGAGCAGGTCGCCGTGTCGCTGCGTGCCGTCCCGGCCGGCGACGAGCGCCTGCCGCAGGTCCGTCACCTGCTGGCGTACCACCTCGGCAGGGCCGGCCTGCACGACCTGGCACTGGAGCAGTTCCGGCTGATCGGCCGCTGGTGCGGGGCGCAACCGTGGTGCGACACTCCCCCGCCCGTCGCGGCGTTCGAGCTGGCGCGGGCCACCGCGGCCCGCAAGGCCGGCGGCGCTCGGAGCCCCCGGGGCGGGCGGAAGGGCGCGCCGGGCGATGACGCGGACCGTCCCGCGGACGCGCTGACCTGAGGACAGCGCACCCGCTCCGCAAGGGAACGCGCCCACCGGGTACGCGGACCGTAGGTACCGACGGCCTCGCCGCATCCCGTAACCGCCGTACCCCCAACCGGTGGTTGACCGAAGCCGGGGCACGGCGCGACGCCCGGAGCAGGCGGCGCAACCCCGCGTCTGGATCCGCCGCGCTCCATCGCCACGGCCCCGTGGATCGCCTGCGTCGCGATCCACGTCGGGCAGGACGTCGACCGCGTCCTCGTCGGCAACCGCCGCTTGGACGCTCCTCCGCATCGCAAGCTCATCGCCGCGTGGAAGTGCTCACAGATCGCGCGCAGGGTTCGTCCCGTCATCGTGGCTCTCGCCCAGGACGGCACCGAACTCTCCTGCATGAGCCCGCACGACAGCCTGGATAGCCACACCTGGGCACGGTTGAGGCAAGAGCTGTAGTCGGGCCGGCAGCCGACTGGGGTGATTGGGTGGTGGTGCGCCGTCTCCCGTAAGTGAGTACTCGCTGACAAGCCGGGTCGGGCATGACCCGCGCTCTCCTTGGTGGCCACCACACACGCCTATTCGTCGGTTTGACGCTAATCGTCTGAACGGCCTGTCCCGGCGACTCCGTGTCTGACATGCTGAAGGTCATCGAGGGGGGCCGCCGGGATGCAGTGGAAGATCCATGGGGAACGTCCGATCTACGAGAACCCCTGGGTGAACGTGTGGTTGGTCGATGTCGAGCAGCCGGACGGGCGCCGCTGGGAGCACCACGTGCTCAAGCTGCGGCACTTGGCGGTGGCGGCCGTGGTGAACAGCGAGAAGCAGGTGCTCATGATGTGGCGGCATCGCTTCGTCACGGACACATGGGCGTGGGAGCTTCCGATGGGTCTTCTGGAGCCTGGCGAGACCGCGGCCGAGGCGGCCGCCCGTGAGGTGCTGGAGGAGACAGGTTGGCGCACCGGCGAGATGAAGCCGCTGATCTACGCCCAGCCGGCCAACGGCATCACGGATTCTGAGCACTTCGTCTTCCGTGCGGAGGCGGTGGAGTACGCAGGTCCGCCCACCGAGCTGAACGAGTCCGATCGCATCGAGTGGATTCCGATGACCGAGCTGCGGGGCATGGTCGACCGTCGTGAGATCGTCAGCAGCGGCTCGCTCGTCGGCGTGCTCTACCTGTTGCTGGACGAAGCAGGCCTGTAATCAGACCTCTGCCTGCGTCAGTCGCGCCTGCAGCTCGATAACGGGCTGGAGAAGCTCCACCGGGCCGTGGACCCGCGCGTGCGTCGATCAGGCGTACAAGGCCGGTGGGGTGCCGGAGCGGCGGCCGGGCCGCTGAGGGCCCGGCCACCGCCACAACGCCGCCGCCACACACCACCGCCGCGTGCCGGCGTCGCCCGGGGTCAGGGCTGGCTCGTCACCCGGAAGGTCCACGTGCCGGTCCCGACGCGGTACACCGCCGAAGTGCCGTCGCGTCCCACGGGAACCGCCGGCCGGGGCGCGCTGACGACGGGACGCGTCCCCGCGACGGCCGCCAGCGGAACGGCCACCGTGGCAGCGGTGTTGGCCGGCACCCGCACGGTGAGGGACAGCGCCGTGTCCGTACGTTGCCAGGAGGTGGTGACGCGGCCTTGCGGCGTCTCGTAGGAAGCGTCGACCGAGGTGAGGTCCCCGACGACCGCCGGCGCGATCGCCAGTTCCGAGAAGGCCACCGAGTCGGGTGTCTGGGTGATTCCGCCGAGGCCCGCCGTGAACCACTCCTCCAGGGCGCCGAGCATCCAGTGGTTCTGGGAGGCGCTCGTGCCCATGCCGCCCCAGGACTCCGCGAGCGACGTGGAGCCGGTGACCACCATGTGCCCGTAGCTGGGATACGTCGTCTGCGTGGCAACGTCCCAGATGACGTCGTGCCGCCCGGCGTCCGCGAGGACGCGCAGCGCGGCCGGGAGGCCCACCTCGCCGACCTGGAGGTGGTTGCCCGCGGCCCGGATGCTGTCGATCAGCGTGCCCAGGACCGCCGCCTGGGCGGCGGCCGGGACGAATCCGCCGTCCAGGGCGAGGGCGTTGCACGCCTGGCTGCCGGAGCCGTAGGTGTTCCGTCCCGAGTCGAAGTAGGAGCTGTTGAAGGCCGCGGCGATGCGGGACGCCTGCGCGCGGTACGCCCGCGCGTCGCCGTCCTGGCCGAGCACGGTCGCGATCCTGCTCATCGTGGTGGCCAGCCGTTTGTAGGCGTAGGTCTCCGTGACGCCGGTGGGCGTGGTCGTGTCGACCGCCATCCAGTCGCCGAGCCCGCCGTCGAGCAGGTCTCCCGAGGCCCGTCCCGCCAGGTAGTCGAGGTAGCGCCGCATGGCGGGGTACAGCGCGCGGAGCGTCTCCGTGTCGCCGTAGGTGCGGTACATCTCCCACGGCGCCAGGACGATGGTGCCGCCCCAGTTGGCGTCCTCCCGGTAGGCGCCGGCGAACAGGGCGAACTCCGGTGCGGTGGTGGGTACCAGGCCGTCCGGCGTCTGCGCCTCGACCATGTCGCGGGCGATCTTCCGGGCGTACGCCTCGATGTCGTACGTGCGGCTGGCCACGCCGAAGATGAGACCGGTCTGGTCGAGCCAGCCGAGCTTCTCCCGGTGCGGGCAGTCCGTGAGCACCGAGTACATGTTGCTCTGCACGGACCGCTCGATGATCGTGTGGATGCTGTTGAGCAGCGTGTTCGACGAGGTGAAGCCGCCGGAGACCGCGTTGGCGGTGCGGAGGACGAGCATCTTGGCGTCACCGGGTGCGGGCGCCTGCGGGAGGCCCTGCACCTGGAGGTAGCGCAGCCCGTGGTAGACGAAGCGGGGCTGCCAGACCTCGTCCCCGGAGCCCGCCATCACATAGGTGTCGTACACGGGTGCGCCCGTGGTCGACTGGTCCACGGTGCCGTCCGCCTTCAGCTTCTCCGCCGGCAGCATCTTGACCGAGGTGCCGGCCGGGCCGCTCATCCGGAGCTGCTGCCAGCCCGCGCAGTTGGTGCCGAAGTCGATGACGTGCACGCCGTCGGCCGGCGAGGTGACCGCCACCGCGGGGAGGACGTCCACGACCTCGATCGGCGGCGCGAGCCGGCCGACGAGCCGGGTCCCCGGCGCGGGCGGACCGGTCGTCGCGGCCGGAACCCACGCGCCGCGGTCCCCGTCGGGGTGGTCCCAGCCGGCCTGCACCCGGCGGGCGTCGAAGTCCTCGCCGCCGTACCAGTTGCTGAACGTCGTGGGCCCCAGCGTGGTGAGCCACTCCTCGTCGGTGCCGAGGGTGTCCCTCCGCCCGTCCGCGTAGGTGATCTCCAGCTGGGCGATGAGCTTCGGGGCGCCGTAGCCGGCCTGGGCCTTGATGTAACGGCCCGGGTTCTCCAGCGTGTTGAACACGTCCCACATGCCGTTGCCGATCTCCACGCCGACGACGTTGCGGCCGGTCCGCATCAGCGTGGTGACGTCGTACGTCGCGTAGGGCACCTCCTTGAGGACGTTGGTGTTGGGCGGCTCCAGCACGGCCGACGTCGCCGCCTCGCCGTTGACGGTCGCGGCGTGGATGCCGGCCGCCGAGATGTACAGGCGGGCGCGCGCCACCTGCCCGTCGACCGTGAACTCCCGGGCGAACAGGGGCAGTGCGGCCGGGGCGTCGTGCATGCTGGACGGCGGGTAGGGCTTGTCGTCCTTCTTGACGCTGGCGACCGTGGTGAACGGGCCTGCCGGGTCGTCGGCCACGGCGACGGTGAACGTCCTGGGGTAGTCGGGCGTGATGCCCCACTGGCTGGGCGCGTCCCACCGCTGGTAGACGACCACGGAGTCGAAGTTCTCCGGTGCACCGAGGTCCAGGGTGAGGACGACCGGGTCGGCGGAGATGTCGGTGTCCGCGCGGACGCTGCTCTGGTAGCCGTACGGTGCCGTGGTCGAGGTGAGCTTGCCGTCGGTGAGGTGTTCCGGTGCCCACTGGCCGGGAACGGTGAGGCTGTCGGAGGCGGTGACCGCGGCCCCCAGGGCCAGGTCCGCACCGGGCCGGCTGGAGTCCTGCACGGAGATCTCGGAGATCTGCAGCTGCGGCTTCCAGTTCTGCGCGTCGCCGATCGCCGACGCCGGCCGGCCCAGGTCGGTGACGGTGATCCGGACGTACCGGGCGGTCCGCGGCGCGGTCAGCGGCGCCGTGATCCCGTACGGGCGCTCCCAGTCGGCGTTGCCGATCCACCGGGCGGACCAGTCCTTCTCGGTGAGCAGACCGGTCTCCCACCAGGCGGGGGTGCTCCACGCCGACGCCCCGCTCTCGGAGTCCCAGGTCCGCACCCGCCAGTACGCCCGGGTGCGGGCGGGCACCGGTGCGCCGCCGTAGGGGATCGCCAGCGTCCGTGCGGAGCTGACGCGCCCGCTGTCCCACAGGTCCGGGCGGCCGTGGTCGAACGCCGTCTTCGAGGTGGCGACCTGCACCTGGTAAGCCTGCTGCCGCAGCGGCTCGGCCGTGGAGGTGCCGCCGTCGGGCAGTCCCAGCTGCCAGCTCAGGGTCGGCCGGGCCACGTCGATGCCGAGCGGATCGGTCATCGCCGCCGTGCGCAGCTTGACCGGTGTCGCGCGGCGGGCCGCCGCCGGCGCGGCCTGCGGCTCGGCCGCGGCGGCGCGCGGGATGCCGAGCGTGCCCAGGCCGAGGGCGCCGAGCGTGCCACCGCCCAGGACCAGCAACTGCCGGCGGCTGGTGCCCTCGCCGCGGGGGGCGTCGGGCTGGCGTCCGGTCATGTCGGTTCCTCTCTGTTCGGATGCGTACGGCGGGGTCACGGGGCGAACACCTCGACCTCCGCGAGCTGCATCCGGTACTGGCTGCTCTCGTCGTGCCGCAGGTTCGTCCCCTCCACGCGCACGTAGCGCGCGGACTGCGGGCTGAAGGGGAAGGTCTGCTCGGTGCCGTCGACCGGTTTGGGGTAGTCGCTCTCGCGCGCCACCGTGGTCCAGGTCGTGCCGTCGGTGGAGACGTCGATGGTGAAGTCGATCGGGAAGTCGTTGCCCATCAGGGTGCGGTCGAAGTTCTTCGGCCACAGCGTGACGCTGCCGACCTGATGCGCCGCGCCGAGGTCCACGGTGAGGGACTCGGTGTGGTTCTCGGTGAGGTCGGCGTCGCTCGACCAGCCGAAGGAGCCGGCGACGCTGAACGGCTGCGCGTCGACCGCCGTCGCGGCGCCGTAGTTGCCGTCCTCCAGGCTGCTGGTGGCGGTGACGCTCCTGTGCGCGGCGAGGTCGGTCGGGGCCGGCGGCGTGGTCAGGACGTAGCCTTCGGCGTTGCCCCGCACCAGGGTGACGGTGTGCGGGCCGGTGCCGGTGTAGCGGTAGCGCACGGTGCCGAGGTCATCGGAGGTGACGCGGTGCGTGCCGCCCCGGCTGTCGGTGGCGGTGTAGCCGGTGTTCGGGGCCTGCCCGGACCACTGGAGGGTGACCGGCTGGGGTGCGCTGTAGTCGACGGTCTCGCTCAGCTCGCTGTGGTAGGTGACGGACAGCCGGTCCGTGTCGTGGATGGTCCTGGTGACGGTGGTGCCGTCCATGGCGGCGGGGATGTTCGGGGCGACGGTGACGCCCGTCGCGGTCGGCTGGATGCCGAGCACGTCGCTGTACAGGCCGGCCGCGCCGTTGGCGTTCGCCGGGAACCACGCCTCCTGGCCGCCGGGCCGGGCGGTGAGGAACCAGGTGAGCCTGCTCCAGCCGTTGAACCCGTCCTTCGTGTACCGGTCGAGCGTGTTGTTGAGATAGGTGAGCGAACGGGACCGCTCGCCGAGCGCCGCGGCGGCCCGCATGTACTCCTCGGTCATCATCGGGTAGATGGCGCCGTTCTCCAGGCCGGTCTCGAAACCGTTGGAGTGCGAGGTCTCGGTGTCCCGGTTGAGCGCGATGAAGTTCTCCGGGAGCAGGCTCAGGTGGTAGCGGCTCATGGCGCTGTCGATCCCGTCGAGGATCTGCCGGCCCCGTGCGAGGTCGACCATGCCGAAGGAGATCGCCCGCAGGTTGATCTGTGTCTGCTGGACCTTGCCCTGCACGGTCCCGTCGGCGTTGCGCCAGTACGCGAACATCCCGGTGCCCGGGTCCCACAGGCCGCCGTCGGTGTCGTCCTTGTTGAACTGCGCCTTGAGCTTCGCGGCGAGGGCCGCGTACTCGCTCCCCTGCGGGGCGTCGTGGAAGACGTCGGTCTCCAGCCCCGACCACTGGACGAGGGCCTGGTACATCAGCTCGTTGACGTAGCCGCTCTCGTACGCGACGTACTGGGCGTCGTTCCACTCCCGGATGCCCTTGTGCGACGTGCTGCTGGTCAGGTCGTTGTGGAAGAGGCCGTCCGCGGGGTCGTACTGGTGGCCGGTCATGAACGCCAGCGCGTCCTCGACGGAGGTGCGCATCGACGCCAGCCAGGCCCGGTCGGGCGCGTACTGGTACATGTCGGCGACGGCCGAGGCGTACGAGGGGTCGGCGTCGTACAGGCTGCCGTCGCCCCACGGGTGGTCGAGGTGGTAAGTACGGCCGCTCATGTGGCCGTTGGCGGCCTGGGCGGTGTCGCGGAAGTACGTCAGCAGCCGCTTCTGGGAGGCGGTCATCGCCGGGTCGAAGTAGCCGAGCACGGTCCGGTCGGCGTACACCATGTCGTAGGGCCCGACGCCCGGGTAGCGCAGCCCGACGGTCGACATGCCGTAGTTCTTGTCGATCACGCCGGAGCGGCCGTAGTCGTCGAGCAGCGAGGACAGGGCGGCCGTGTCGGTGACGCCGCTGATCGTGCCGCCCAGGGAGTAGTACCGGGCGTAGTCGTCCGGCGCGAAGGTGTAGGTGATCGTGTCGCGCTGCGCCTGGATGGTGGACACGGGCGCGAAGATGTAGGCGCCGGTGCCGTTGGAGCTGTGGCCGCCGTAGACCAGGCCGCTCGCGGCGCTTCCCGCGGTGTAGCTCCAGTCGGGGGCGCTGCTGAGCTCCGTCTCCTGGTAGGTGTTGCCGTCGCCGGTGTAGGAGAACTCGGTGGCGGTACTGCGGTTGGCCGTGGCCGTGACGCTCAGCGCCTGCTGTGAGGCGTTGCGCAGCATGGTGAAGCCGGCCTCTTCGACGCCGTACCGGTCCTGGTTCTGCGACAGGAAGAACGCGTTCTGACCGGTGTAGGCGTTGCCGAGCGGGATGTTGCCGCCGTCCTGGGGCCGGCGGATGTTGTCCCACACCCGCGCCCAGCCGAACGTGAGCTGCCCGTCGTGCCGGATCGTGCGGTCGGAGGTGTCGTGCCAGTCGTAGGCGCGGCTGGAGCTGAGCTGGATGCCGGCGCCGGTCAGGCGGAACACCCAGGTCTCGTCCACGGACAGGCGGTCGTCGCCCATGGAGAAGGATGCGGTGACGGAGTTGCCGTGCACCGTCACCGAGGGGTCGGCGGCCAGCGAGGTGCTGCTCAACCGGGAGCCGTCCGCGTCGAGTTGGACGGCGCTGAAGATGCCGGCGCCGAGCAGTTCCGTGGTGCCCATGGTGAACGACTGGACGACCGACCTGCCGCCGTAGCCGTACACCATGCGGAACGCGCCGTCGGTCATCGTGACGGTCCTGGCGGTTGTGTCGACCACGACCGCGGGTTGGGCCGCGGCGGCGGTCTGCGGCAGGCTCAGCACTCCGGTCAGCAGGGAGCCGACGAGCAGGGCGAGCACGAGGGCGATGCTGCCGCCGGCTCCGGTCCTGGCCCTTCGCGCGGTTCTCCCGGATCTGCGCGGTCTGCTGGTCCTCTTCATGGGAACTCCTCGTCTGTGCGGGGGTACGGGGGCGGCCTGAGCGGGGATCAGCCGGCCGCGGGGTGGGCGGCCGGCGGGATGCCGGCGCTGGTGGCGCGGGTGATCCCGCGTGTCTCGCGCAAGGTGTGGCCGGACAGCTCGAAGGGTTCGCTGGGCGTGACGGCGCAGTAGTAGTGCTCCAGCCGCCCGTTCCAGCTCATGACGGCCGGCTTGTGGGTGTGCAGGGAGTCGATCGAGCCCACCGGGCCCACGTCCAGCAGGATTTCCCGGGACTTGACCCAGGTCCGCAGGTCCCGGGAGGTGGCGAAGCCCTCGCGCGCGTGCCCGTCCTCCGCGAGGCCGAAGTAGAACATGACCCAGAAGTCCCCGTCGCGCAGCACGCAGGGGTCCGAGGCGAAGCGCTCGTCGAACTCCCCGGGACCGCCCACGCCCAGGACGGGGTTGGTGTCGCAGCGGGTCCAGTGGACCAGGTCCCGGGAGACGGCGAGACCGGTCTGCTCGATCCACGGCCACACGTCACGCTGCTTGGCGTTGTAGAAGGTGTAGAAGACCCCCTCGTGCCGCAGCAGCCAGGACTTGTACAGGCCGCCGCGTTCCCACGCCGCCCCGTCCTGCGGGCGCAACACCGAGCCGACCTGTTCCCAGTGCTCCAGGTCGCGGCTGCGGACGAACCCGATCGAGGCGGGTCCCGCCTCGTAGCCGGCGGCCGGGTAGGCATGGAAGGTGCCGTGGTACCAGCCGTCGACGGCCGTCAACTCCCCGGCCGACCACAGGTCGTTGTCCCGGACGATCGACGTGAGTGCGGCGTTGTAGCGGCGAAGGGGGTCCGACGCGTCGCGGGCGAGGACGACCCGGCCCTCGGACCACCCCTGGCCGGCGTCGTTCCACGCCAGCCCGGTCTGGTATCCGATGCCGTCCCAGCCGACGTACGTCATCCCCTGCCGCCCGTGGTGCGAGAAGACGAACGGGCAGTCCACGGCGTGGCTGTCGAACCGGCCGGCGGTGAACGAGGGCGCGATGACCAGCCGTTCGTCGCGGTGGGGGGTGGCGATGCGGTCGATGGGGTACTCGGCGGACTGAGTGGACATGGATTCCCGTATCTCGTCTGGGGCACGGCGGTCAGGTGGGGTGGGGAAGGCGCCCGGGCGCGGGTGTGAGCGCTCACACCCGGCTGCGGGCCGCGCGGTCGCGCGCGTTGCGGCCGGGCTCACTTCCCGGTCCCGGCCATCAGCCCGGAGACGTAGTAGCGCTGCAGGAGCATGAACAGCACCACGCACGGGAGCATCGTGACGGTGATTCCGGCCTGCAGCGCACCCCAGTCGACGGTGTTCAGCGGGCCGTTCTGGGCGTTGACCAGGGCCACCGGCAGCGTGAAGCTCGCGTTGTCGTTCAGCAGCACGAGGGCCGCGAGGAACTCGTTCCAGCCGGCCAGGAACGCGAAGAGCGCGACGGTCACGACCCCCGGCCTGACCAGTGGCAGCATGACCCGGGGCAGTGCGCTGAGCTTGGAGCACCCGTCGAGTTCGACCGCGTCGCCGATCTCCTCGGGAACGCTGTCGAAGGAGTTGCGCATCATGTAGACGGCGAACGGCATCTGGAACGTCGAGTAGACCAGCGCCAGGCCCAGCAGCGAGTTGGTCAGCCCGAGCCAGGTCATCACGGTGAACAGCGAGACCAGCAAGGCCGGATACGGCACCAGCAGCATGCCGATGGTGATGCCGAACAGCACCTTCTTGCCCCGGAACCGGAAGCGGGCGAACGCGTAGCCCGCCATCACCGCGACCACGGTGGTGAGGACCACCGTCATCAGCGTGACCGCCAGGGAGTTGAGGACGTACGCGCTCAGCGAGGTACCCGAGCTGTCCAGCTTGGCGAAGTTCCCGAGTCCCAGGTGCGACGGCCACCACACGGGCGGCCAGGCGTTGGCCTGCGCCGCGGGCTTGAACCCGCCGACGGTCGTCCAGACGATCGGGAACGCGAAGACCAGGGCGGCCAGGGCGGCCACGACGACACGGACCGGGCTGCGACCGCGCTCGCGGGCCGGACGCGCGGACCGGCGGGGGCGCGCAAGGGTGGGCATGACCATCGCCGTCAGACCTTTCCGCGCTGCAGCCGCACCTGGATCACGGAGATCCCGGCCATGACCGCGACCACCACCACGGCCACCGCCGCGGCGTAGCCGCGCTGGAAGCTGAGGAAGGCGGCCTTGTAGAGGTAGTAGACGACCGTCAGGGTCGAGCCGTCGGGGCCGCCCTTGGTCATCGTGTAGAACTGGTCGAAGCCGAGGAAGGTGGTGCTGACGGTGAGCAGCACGACCAGCGAGAGCGGCTTCCTGATCAGCGGCAGCGTGACGTCGACCAGGATGCGTGCCGGGCCCGCGCCGTCCAGCCGGGCGGCCTCGTAGATCTCGTCGGGGATCGAGTCCATGCCCATCAGCAGCACCAGCATCGCCAGGCCGACCGTCTTCCAGACGGTCATGGCGACCACCACGGCCAGCGTCGTCGACGGACGCGCGTACCAGTCGGAGGTGCTCCCCGACAGGCCCACCTGCTGGGCCAGATAGGGAAGGATCCCGGTGCGGGCGTTGGTCATCGACAGCCACAGCAGGCCCGCCGGCGCGAAGCCGATGGTGACCGGTGCGAACAGAAGGGCCCGCACCGCGGTCCGCCCGCGGAACTTCGGCCGCACCAGCAGGGCCAGGGCCAGCGACAGCGCGATGCCGACGACCGAGGTGATCAGGGTGTACTCGACGGTGAACCGGACGGCGTGCCAGAACTGCGCCGACGACAGCGTCTGGCGGTAGTTGGAGAGTCCGGCCGGGGTGTGCAGCCCGAACGCCGGCCAGTGGAAAAACGACATCCAGAGCATGAGACCGAAGGGCAGCACGAAGAAGACGCCGATGAGGGCGGCGCTCGGTGCGGCCAGCACCCAGCCCTGGAGGTTGTCGCGGCGCCGGCGCGCGGAGGGCGAGCCGCGCCGTGGTCCCGGCGGGGAATCGGGTTGCCGCAGGGGGCGCGGCCCGGTGACGGTGGTGGACATGGCGGGGATCTCCCATACGGTGGGGCGGGCCGGACCCGGGGGCCGGCGGCCTTCCTGGCTGGTGGACCGTCAGTTGCCGCTGGCCGCGTCGGCCGCGGACTGGGCTTTCCTGGTCGCGGCTGCCGGGTCGGCCCCGTCGAAGACCACGGAGCGGATCATCGTGAGCCAGGGCCCCTGCGGGTCGGCGACGACGTTGTTGTACGCGGGCGACGCCACGACCCTTCCGTGCGGGACGAGCGAGGCGGGCACGGCGAACTGCTCGCCGAGCGAGCCGGGCACCTGGACATCGGTGCGCACCGGCAGGGCGGGCAGCTTGAGGTAGACGTCCTGCTGGGTCTGCTTCGACACCAGCCAGTCGAGGAAGTCCCATGCCTGATCGACGTGCTTCGACGAGGCCGCGATGGACGCGACGTCACCGCCGGAGAAGGTGCCGATCTCCCCGCTCTTGGGCCCGGGGATCGGCGCGAGCCCGAACGTGAAGCCCTTCGACTTGGCGTCGATGGCCGCGGTGTTGACGCCGTTGCCCCCGGCGAAGTCGATGCCGATCTTGCCCGAGGCGAAGACGGAGAAGAAGCCGTCCCCGGTGTCGGTCTTGGCGGTCTCCGGGATGTCGCCGTGCCGGTAGAGCGTCTGGAGGAACGTCAGCGCGTTCCTGGTGGGCGCGTTGTCGAATTGAAACGATTCACTCGACGACACGACATTACCCCGTTGGGCCCAGATGAGCGGTGTGAAGTCGTAGGCCAGGGTGCTCGGCGCGTTGCCGGAGAGGTAGAACCCCTTGTTCCCGTGGCCCAGCGCGGTGATCGCGTCGGCCGCCGCGATCAGCCCGCTCCAGGTCGTGGGTGGCTTGTCCGGGTCGAGTCCGGCCTGCTTGAACAGCGTCTTGTTGTAGAGGTAGAGGGAGGTGTCCGCGACGTAGGGCACGCCGTAGACCTTGCCGCCCTCGGTGGACGCCTCGGTGTGCGCGGGCGAGAGGTGGCCCGCCGCCCCGTCGGCGGCCAGCAGCGAGGTGAGGTCGAGGACCGCGCCCGTACGCACCACCTGCGGCATGTAGACCACGTCGGTGGCCAGGATGTCGGGCAGGGATCCCGACTGGGCCGCGGCCGCGAACTTGGTCATGTACTGGTCGGCCGGCACATGGGTGATCTCGACCTGGTTCTTGTGGCTGCTGTTGTACGCCTTCACGACCGCGTCCGTCACGCTCTCGTTGCCCGGGCGGACCCAGAGCTTGAGCGTCGCTCCGGTGTCCTCGGCCTTGACCGAGCCGGGATCGACGGAGCCGCCGCCCGAGCCCGAGCCGCACCCGGCCGCCGCCAGGACGGCGACGACGGTCGCAGCGGTGAGTCTGAGTGCCGTTGTCAGGTGTCGCTTCATGACCAACCTCGTGGTGAGTAGGTGCTCGCACGGCGGCAGCGCCGGACGGCCGCTGTGGGGCCGGCGGGAAGGGGAGGGAAAGCCAGGGGCAAGACGAGGGGAAGAGAGGAGAAGAGGGGAAGGGGCGGGGGGAGGAGAGGAGAAGAGGGGGAAGACGCGGAGAGCCGCGGGAGGGGTGGCAACGGCTTTCCGTTTCTGAACATAACCCACCCGAAACCTGCTGGCAATGACTTGGTCGCGGATCTCTCCAGCCGTCCTGGGCCCGTCCGTTACCCGTCCTTTGGCGACAAAACCCCTGGCACAGCGCCTGGTTGACGGAGGTACCGCCACAGTCGGTCACCACACAGGGGCCCGACCGGCGCGTACCGTAACAAGGAAAAGTTTTCCTTATTCGAGTACAGTTGCCATCGTGAGCGAGGAAAAAAAGCCAACCCGGCGCCCGCACAAGGCGACCGTCAAGGACGTCGCCCAGCGGGCCGGCGTGTCGATCAGCACCGTCTCCAAGGCCCTCTCCGGCAAGGGCGCGGTACG
>Ga0123353_10006166_pt1 | contig 15919 bp, 11 predicted proteins | sample TergutLab28metaG_3_FD_92763 | JGI IMG/M metagenome (GOLD analysis project Ga0123353, IMG submission 92763) | Labiotermes labralis P3 segment gut microbial communities from Petit-Saut dam, French Guiana - Lab288 P3 | ecosystem: Host-associated > Arthropoda: Insects > Digestive system > Gut ... | reverse complement strand
CTGACAATACTTGGATGGTAACGTCCTGGGAAGATAAGTCTCCGCCGGGCTTTTTTATGTCCTTTTGTGCGTCTTGAAACGTCCTGGGCTAAGCCGCACTCGTTCTTTTATAGTTACCGGCAATATACCGTTCTTTCCTTAGGTGCGTCTTGAAACGTCCTGGGCTAAGCCGCAAATAAAGGGGCCACCCGAACCTATCGGGTGGCCCCTTACCGTCACTTTGCTTATTGCGGAGGGTTCGCCGTTCAAAATGCTTGTAATGTACGATTATTCGGTATGAAAACCATATATAATCAGAATATTTCGACGATATACGCATGAAAATCGTACATTACTCAACATTTGCAAGATAAATGGATGGGGCTAAGCCTAGCTGCCGCCCCTCAGCCTGAACTTCGTGGTCAGGGCCTTGAGCAAGTCGGCCTGCGAGCTCATCTCCTGGGAGGCGGCCGAGCTCTCCTGGGCCGCGGCGGCGCTCTCCTCCGAGGTGGCGGCGTTCTCCTCGGCCACCGCGCTGTTGCTTTGGATGACGTCCGAAACCTGGCTCACGTTCGACCTTATCCTCGTCACGCCTTCCGACTGGTCCTCCGAGGCCTTGGCTATCTCCATGTTGAGGCGGCTGCTCTCCTTGATGCCCTTTATTATCTCGTTGAGGCTCACGGACATCTCATTGACGATGCGGGTGCCCAGCTCGGCCTTCTCGATGGATACCTGGATGATGGAGTTGGTCTTCTTTGCGGCCTCGGCGCTCTGCGTGGCCAGGTCACGGACCTCGCCGGCGACGACGGAGAACCCGGACCCGTGCTCCCCTGCGCGCACGGCCTCGATAGCGGCGTTGAGCGAAAGCAGGTTCGTCTGCTCGGCTATGCCGTTTATCGTCTCCATTATGTTGCTGACCGATATGCTCGCCTCGGTTATCTCGTTCACCGCGGCCACCATCTCCGCCATCTGGCGGCTGCCCACCTCGGCCTTGTTTATTATGGAGTCGGCGAGCTTGGCGGCCCTGTCCGTCATGGCGACGTTCTGGCGAGTGTTCTCCGCTATGTTCGCTATGGAAGCCGAGAGGTCCTGTATGTATTCCGTCTGCTTAACGGCCCCCTCCGAGAGCGACTGGGCGCCCTCGGCCATCTGTGAGGCGCCGGAGGCGATGCTCGAAGAGGTTTCGGCTATCTGCCTGGCGCTGCTGGAGACCTGGTCGGTGGAGGCGATGATCTCATGGAACATGGAGTTCAGGTTCTCGATCATCGTGGCGAGCGACGAGCCCATCTCATCCTTGTCGGACAGCAGGCTTACCCGGTCGGTGAGGTTGCCCTCGGCCACGGCCTTCATGAGCTCGCTCACCTCGGTTATCCGGGAGGCGAAGGCCTTGACCGCCTTGATCATCTGCCCGATCTCGTTCGCTGAGTGGGAGTACGCCTCCAAGGCGACCGCGTCCTCGGACGTCAGCGCCATCTCGCCGGTCGAGCTCGCGCGGTTGAAGTAGCCCACGACCGGGGCGAGCGGCTTCTTCACGTTCCTTTGTATGACCGTGTAAATGATCAGGGCCGATATGGCCACCAGCACTATGGTGATGGGGATCACGACCAGGAGCACGTTTACTATCGGCTGGTTTATGACGCTGGTCGGGGTGACGACGACGATGTGCCATCCGGTCGAGTTGAGCGTGTTCGACGAGTAGTACTTGGGGATCCCTTGGCCGTCGTTGTGCTTGTAGTTGCCGTCCTTGGCCGCTATCGACGACCACAGGCCGGCGTAGTGGGAGCCCATCATGCTCTGCATGTACTTGAAATCGTCGCCGCTCGGGGCGTAGTCCGCCTCCGGGTGGATGAGTATGCGCCCGTCGGTGTCCAGCAGCATCATGTACGCCGACTCGCCGACCTCAGCCGAGAAGACCATGTCCTGCAGGACGTTGACCAATATGTCGATGCCGATGACGCCCCTCAGCACCCCGTCCTTGACCAGGGCGTGCGAGACCGTTATGCATAGGTCGCCCGTCGCGACGTCCACATAGAGCGAGGTCACGGCCGGCTGCGTAGTGTCGGCTATGGCCTTCCTGTACCACTCGCGCTCGGTCGCCTTCCACCAATAATACTCACTCTCTATATCGAAGCCGCTGCCCATGATAGCGGTGTCGTCGGGGAAGCCTATATAGACGTCCTGGTAGTCCGCGTTGCTGTTGATGTTAGCCGCTAGGAGCGCGAACACGTGGGCCTTGTCCAGCTCCTCTATCTGGGAGACCGAGACGGCCAGGGCTTTGGACGTAGCCTTGTGGAACATGAACCACTCGTCCAGCACCACGGACTCGTACTTCGCCTGGTAGGAGGTCTTCTCCAGGGTCTCGTCGATCAAACTGCTGCCGGCTATGAAGGTCGCTATCCCGACCGTCACCGATATGCCTATGAACGTCACGCACAGCATTATGACGGTGATCTTTATGCCGATGCTCTTCATCAGGAGGCTCTCCTTTAAGGGTCCCGTTTTAATTTGCATATCCCAGGTGCTATTTATTAACGTTAATAATGATATTATACCAACATTCGGCCATATCAATGTAACCGTAACCCAAGCCAAACGCAAGCGTCGGCACAATCACTTTACGGGGGGTAGCGATATGTCGTTCAAGGTGGCTTTCATAGGGGCGGGCAGCATAGGGTTCACGAGGGGGCTCCTTAGGGACCTCCTGTCGGTGCCGGAGTTCTCCGGGATCGAGGTGGCGTTCACGGACATCAACGAGAAGAACCTGGACATGGTCACGCGGCTGTGCCAGAGGGACGTGGACGGGAACGGCCTGAAAATAAGGATCGAGGCGACCACGGATAGGAGGAAGGCCCTGCGGGGGGCGCAGTACGTGATAAACGTCGTTCGGGTGGGGGGGATCGAGGCGTTCCAGCATGACATCGACATACCGCTCAAGTACGGCGTCGACCAATGCGTGGGCGACACGATCTGCGCGGGCGGCATCATGTACGGGCAGCGTGGGGTCCCGGTCATGCTGGACTTCTGCAAGGACATCAGGGACGTGTGCGCGAAGGACGTCCTGCTCCTCAACTACGCGAACCCGAACGCCATGATGACCTGGGCAGCCAACCACTACGGCAAGGTCAACACGATAGGGCTCTGCCACGGAGTGCAGGGCGGGCACTGGCAGATCGCGCACGCGCTCGGGCTGCAGCAGTCCGACCTGGACATAGTGTGCGCCGGGATCAACCACCAGACTTGGTACGTAAAGGTCTCCCACAAGGGTGAGGACATGACGGGGAAGATCCTGGAGGCCTTCGAGAGGCATCCGCAATACAGGGAATCGGAGAAGGTCAGGATAGACATGCTGAAGCGCTTCGGCTACTACAGCACGGAGTCCAACGGCCACCTGAGCGAGTACGTCGCCTGGTACCGCAAGCGCCCCGAGGAGATCAAGGACTGGATCTGGCTGGGCTCGTGGATATGCGGCGAAACGGGAGGGTACCTGCGGGTCTGCACGGAGGGCCGCAACTGGTTCGAGTCGGACTTCCCGAACTGGATCAAGGAGCCGGCCTGGGTGTATGACGCCTCGAAGAGGAGCCATGAGCACGGGGCGAGGATCATCGAGGGGCTGGAGACGGGCCGCATTTATAGGGGCCACTTCAACGTCGTGAATGACGGCTGCATAACGAACCTGCCGGACGACTCCATCGTGGAGGTGCCGGGCTACGTGGACGGCAACGGCGTGTCGATTCCGAAGGTGGGCGACCTGCCCATGGGCTGCGCCGCCGTCTGCAACGCCAGCATATCGGTGCAGCGCCTGTCCGTCGCCGCGGCGGCCAAGGGGGACGACCTGCTCCTGCGCCAGGCCATGCTCATGGACCCCTTGGTGGGGGCCGTATGCAACCCGCCGGAAGTCTGGCAGATGGTCGACGAGATGCTCATAGCGCAGGCCAAGTGGCTGCCGCAGTATAAGGCGCCCATCGCGGAGGCCAAGGCCAGGATGGCAAAGGGCGGGCTCATAGCGACCAAGGTCACGGAAGGCGCCGCGAGGCTCCATACCAAGTCGGTCAAGGAGATGGCCGAGGACAGGGCCGCCGCCAAGAAGAACGCCCAGGAGGCCGACAAGGCCAAGGGCCAGACGGCCGGCGAGAAGGCGGCGGGGGCGAAGGACGCCGGGGCGAAGGCCAAGGCGGGGGGCAGGATACCGGCGGCGGCGAAGGCGGCTGCGGCCAAGGCGGGGGCCGCTGCGGCCAAGACGAAGTCGGCCGTGAAGCCGGTGGCGGCCAAAGCGGGGGACAAGATACCGGCGGCGGCGAAGGCGGCTGCGGCCAAGACCAAGGCCGCGGCGGGGGCGGTCACGGCCAAGACGAAGTCGGCCGTGAAGCCGGTGGCGGCCAAGGTCAAGTCGGTCGTCAAGCCCGAGAAGTAAAGGCGCATCCGTTAGGCCCATCAATAAGGCGGTGACATGGGATTGGCGACCATCAATTGTGAGTTCAATTCGGAGACGCTCGGGATGAGGAGCTTCGCCGAGGTCATACTGCCCCAGGGAAAGGCGGGGGAGGCCGGCGCCCGCGGGGCAAACCGCAGGTACCCGGCCCTCTACCTGCTCCATGGGCTGTCGGACACGTACACCGTGTGGCGCGACCGCACGTCCATAGTGAGGTACGCGGAGGAGTACGAACTGGCCATAGTGATGCCCGACGGCCATAGGAGCTTCTACGTGAACATGGACAAGGGCCTTAGGTACTACGACTACATGGCGGACGAGCTGCGGCGGGTGATGGGGGCGCTCTTCCCGATCTCCCCCAGGCGGGAGGACACGTTCGTCGCCGGCCTCTCGATGGGGGGGTACGGGGCGCTGCGCATAGGGCTGGGCAGGCCGGACGCGTACTCGAAAGTGGCCTCGCTCTCGGGGGCGACGGATGCGGCGGCGCTCTTCAAGATGAACCCGGAAAGCGAGGAGCTCGCCAGGGTGTTCGGCGGCCCGGATAAACTCATCGGGTCGGATGACGACCTGTTCCATCTGGCGTCCAAGGTCGCGGGCCATGACCCGGCGAAGAGGGCGGCGAAGGCGGGGAAGGCGGCGAAGACGGGGAAGGCGGCGAAAGCCGAGCCCGAGGCCGCCAAGGGGCCGGACGCCTTGCCGGACATTTACCTATGCTGCGGGAAACAGGATTTCCTATATGACATGAACGTGAGGTTCAGGGACCACCTGAAAGGGCTGCCGTACGGCCTGACGTACGAGGAGGAGGACGGCCAGCACGAATGGGGCTATTGGGACCTGAAGATCCGGGCCGTCCTGAGGTGGCTTATGAAAGGCCGGGGCAAGGGGCGTTGAGTTAGGGGCATGGGGGTGCCGCCATATGGGCGAGATCGCGATACACATCCAGCTCGGGTCGGTGATGGACGACGTGAGGGCGGACCTCACGGGCACCTTGGCCAGGCTGAGGGCGATGGGATATGACGGAGTGGAGCTGCCGGGCCCCGCGGTGGGGCTCGGCCCCGCCGAGTTCCGCGACGCCATGGTGGAAGCGGGCCTAGCGGCGCCGTCGGCGACCGTCCCATGGACGGCGTTGCTGGACGATCCGGAGGTGACATTCCCTTATTACCATGACAGGGGCATAAAGACGTGCGTGCTGGGCTGGCTGGACCCGTCCATGCTGCCCGGCGGCGCGAAGGAGGGCGAGTACCGCGAAAAGATCGTCAAGGCGGCAGGGATTTTGGCCGGCCACGGGATGGAGCTGGCATGCCACAACCATGAGCACGAGTTCGCAACCGGCGCGGATGGGAGGACGCTCATGGAAGGTTTCCTCGACTCGTTCCCGCCTGAGGTGATGAGGACGCAGTTCGACCTGGGGTGGCTGGACTATGGCGGGGCGGACGCCGTCCATTTCATGGAGAGGTACGCGGGCAGGCGTTGCGGCGTGCACCTGAAGGACTACATAGACGACAGGGGGCCGCAGAGGGAGAAGGTCGCCGAGCTGCGCGCCCAGGGCATCTTCATCGAAAAACGCCCCGGATTCCTATTCCAGCCCGTGGGGTACGGGCAGGTCGACTACCCGAAGATCATAGAGGCCGTCAAGCGCATAGGCTACGGATACGTGGTGGTGGAGCAGGACAGGTCGCTCGACCGGACGCCCATGGAGGCCGCCGCCATGAGCGTCGGCTATCTGCGGGGCAAAGGGTTGGGCAAGTGAGGGAAGGGGGCCATGCGGGCGATGCGTGAGGTTAGGGTGATAACGAGGGCCGACGACGCCGGTTCGCTCATAGGGTGCAACGTGGCGTTCATGCAGGTGCTGGCGGCCGGGTTCATAAAAAACGCGTCGATCATAGCCGTCGGCCATCACCTGGACCATGCGGCCCGGCTCTTCGCGGGCGAGAAGGGCGTATGCTTCGGGATGCACGCCGCGCTCAACATGGGCGCCTCCGACTATTTCAAGTGGAGGCCGCTTACGGGATCGGACCCGGGGAACGGCTTGGTGGGCGCCGACGGCTACATGCCGATAAAACCGCACGCCCTCAAGGACACGAAGCCGGAGCTGGAGACGGTGTTCAAGGAGTACGACGCGCAGCTCGACGCGCTGACGCGCGCGGGGTTCGACATAAGGTACATGGATTCGCACTGCTTCGCGGACTCGCAGCTCGGGTTCGTCGGTGAGGCGAGGGAATGGGCCGGGAGGAAGGGGCTCATATACCACTTCGACTTCACGGGCTACAATGGCGCGCCGTCCAGGTCGTCCGTCGTCCCGGAGGTGGGGGAGGACAACGCGGCGTTCCTCACCAAGGCATACTCCGAGCTGGAGAACGGCGATTACCTGATGATCTCGCACCCATCCATATACTGCGGGGACATCATCGCGGCCGCCGGCGAAGGCGTGGCGCGGGCGCGCAGCAAGGAGGCGAACGCCTTCTCGGACGCCGACTTCATAAGGTGCGCATTGGATTCGGGCGTACGGCCGCTGCGGTACGACGAAGCCGCCCCGATGAGCAGCGAGAGCGGGACGTTCTGGTAGGGTGGGCGGCCATTCCGTATAGGCCGGCCCAGACCCTTCGCCATCGCTCAGGGTGGCATGGCTGATCGGGGATCAATGCGGCTAGGCATCACCCCTTCATATTATCCCCATCTTCGCCATCCACGCCCCGCACAGAGGGGCCCACGTGGACAGGTAAGGGTCGCCTGCGGCCAGGCCCACGCCGTGCGGGCCCTCGGCGTATATGTGCAGCTCATACGGCACCTTGGCCCTAGACAGGGCCCCGGCCATGAGCAGGCAGTTCTCCGCCGGCACGGCCGCGTCGTCGGCCGTATGCCACATGAATGTGGGGGGCGTGTCGCCGGTCACCTGCGTCTCCCCCGAAAGCAGGGCCTCCAGCATGGGGTCACGGGATTCCGGGCCGATCAGGTTGTCCCTGGAGCCGGGGTTCGTGTAGTGACCCATCGTTATGACCGGGTAGCACAGCACCATGAAGTCCGGCCTGGAGCTCACACGCTCGACCGGGTCGGGCGAGCCGGCATCGCCGCCTTCATATAGGGTGCCGGCTGAGGATGCCAAGTGGCCCCCCGCCGAGAAGCCGACGACCCCGATCCTATTCGGGTCCACCCCATACGCGGCCGCGTTGGCGCGGACGTGCCGGACGGCGCGCTTGGCGTCCATGAGAGGGTGGGGGTGCCTGTACGGCGCCACCCTATAGTGCAGCACGAACGACGAAAGGCCGATCCCGTTGAGCCATATGGATATGGGCGCCCCCTCGTGCGGGGCGCGGACCTGGTAGCCGCCTCCGGGGAAGACGATCGCGCATGGGCGCGCCCCGGACCCGGATGCGCCCCCCCCAACCGCGGCCGACCTTGCGCCGCCCGGTACGGGAGCCCCGACCGAACCGCCGTCCGAGCCCGCCGGCCCCCCATCCAGCAGGTACGGGGCGAGCACGCAAATGCCGCCCGCGTTCTGCGGGTTGGCCTTGCCGCATCCCTCATCGTAGCCCGGTATGGGCCCGTCCCATATGCTCACCATTTCCTGTCGTCCACCCCCCCTTTATTCGCCGACCTTTTCAAGGCCTTCAAGGCGTTGCCCGCCATCACCCTCAGGATCGTCCTATAGAGGCCCAACGTCAGGAAGCCGAGCATGAGCCCGGCCACCATGAACCCCACCGCGCCTATCAGCCCCTCGCCCGTATCGGCCACCGCGAATGACTCCAGGGCGGCGAAGGCCCTCAGCCCGACCGCGTTGCAAAAGAGTATGACCGACGAGATGACGAACAGCGCGCCGGTAAGGGCGAGGAAGGCGGACGCCAGCAGGCCGGCGGCGTACATCGGCGCATGGATGGCGAGGCGGGCGTCATAGCCGAAGGAGTAGTACGCCGACTTTACGGACTTGCGCAGCCCGACGCCGTAGACCGCGTCCCTTATGTGCCGCTCCCTCGCCTCGCGGTCCGGCGAGCCCCCCGTAGCCATCGGCCGTCCCCCCATCCGCCTTAGGATCCTGTCAATATTATATTTATGCCGCCCATAATGCTATCTTTAGCTTTATTACGGCATATGTAGCGACGCGAAGGAGGATGGCCATGGGGACGGATTTCCTGCGGAAGGGCGGGCCAGCGAACGACTGGGAGGACCAATGGACGGTCTGCAGGGGCAAGGAGCCCGGGCACGCCGCGCTCCTGCCGCATGGGGACGTGGGCCCCGCACCCCTAGGGGACGGCCTTCCCAGCCCATGGAGGCTGGGGCTGAGCGGGGAGTGGAGGATGCGGTACTTCCCGTCCGTGGAAGGCATATATGAGGGCGTCTTGACCGAGGGGACCGACGGGGAGGGGTGGGCGACGATCCCCGTCCCCTCCAACTGGCAGATGCACGGCTACGACATCCCGGTCTACACGAACGTTAGGTACCCCATACCCGTCGAGCCGCCCTACGTGCCCGCCCAGAACCCCGCGGGCGTCTACCGCAGGCACTTCGCGCTCGGGAAGGATTGGATGGGCAGGCGCACGTACATAGCCTTCGAAGGGGTGGACGGGGCCATGTACCTGTTCGTGAACGGGGTGAACGTCGGCTACAGCCAAGGCTCGAGGACGCCGGCCGAGTTCGACGTCACCGACCTCGTCTCCGAGGGGCGCAACGAGCTGTGCGCGGTCGTGCTCAAGTGGAGCGACGGGACCTACCTGGAGGACCAGGACAAGTGGCGCATGAGCGGGATCTTCCGTGACGTCCACGCGTACTCATTGCCGACCGCGCATATAAGGGACGCCTTCTTCACCTCGGAATTCGACGGGGGCTACGATGACGCTAAAATAAGGCTCAGGGTGAACGTAAGGAACGCTTCGCGCGAGGGCACGGGCGCCCTGAGCCTTTCGTACAGGCTGTACGACGGCGGGAGCGGCGTGGCGCACGAAGGGGAGTCCAGGGCCTTGGAAGGCCTAGGGCCGCACGAGGAGAGGGTGGTTTCGTTCGCCGCCGAGCTGGCGCGGCCAATAAAATGGAGCGATGAGACGCCCTACCTGTACACGCTGGCCATGGCGCTGTCCGACGCGTCGGGGGCGGAGGCCGAGCGCGTCTCGATCAAGGTCGGGTTCAGGAAGGTGGAGGCCAGGGGGGGGAGGATCCTCGTCAACGGCGTGCCGATCATCCTGAAGGGGGCCAACAGGCATGAGCACGACGACGTCAGGGGGGCCTGCGTCACGCGGGAGTCCATGCTCGCGGACATAAGGCTGCTCAAGTCGCACAACTTCAACAGCGTGAGGACGTCCCATTACCCGGACTGCCCGGAATGGTACGACCTATGCGACGAGTATGGGATCTTCCTCATCGACGAGGCCGACATAGAGTGCCACGGGATGGTCCAATGGGGCAGGGGGAGGGCCGGGTCCCACAGGCTGGAGCCCGCGGAGGACGCCTCGTGGCTGAACGCCTTCCTGGACAGGGGCGTGCGGATGGTGGAGCGCGACAAGAACCATCCCAGCGTGATCATGTGGTCGCTGGGGAACGAGTCGGGCTACGGGCCGAACCACGACGCGATGGCCGGCTGGATGCGCGGGTACGACCCGTCGAGGCCCATCCATTATGAGGGCACGATCAGGTGGGACGGCGGTAAAATCTCGCCGAGCGTGGACGTCATAAGCTGCATGTACCCGTCCGTGGAGGGCATAAGGCGATTGGCCTCCGCCGAGGGGGAGGACAGGCCCGTGATCATGTGCGAGTATTCGCACGCCATGGGGAACAGCAACGGGAACCTCAAGGAGTATTGGGACGCCGTGCGGTCATGCCGGAGGCTGTGCGGCGGTTTCATCTGGGAGTGGGCGGACCATGGGATCCTGCGCGGGGACGGGGAAGGCGCGCGCCATTGGGCCTACGGCGGCGACTTCGGAGACGAGCCCAACGACGGGAACTTCTGCATCGACGGCCTTATATGGCCCGACCGGCGCCCGCACCCGGGCATGGAAGAGTGCAGGAAGGTCCTGCAGCCGCTGCACGTCACGGCGGCGGACTTGCCGGCCGGGAGGCTGCGCGTCAGGAGCGAGTACGGGTTCACGGACGCCTCTGGCCTATGCATGGGATGGGAGCTCAGGAGGGACGGGACGCCACTCAGGGGAGGCACGGTGGAGGGGTTCCGGGTCGGGCCCATGTCGGAGGCGGAGTTCACGGTGGACTACGGATGCGCCTTGGACTCGCCGGGCCATGAGCATTGGCTGAACGTGCGTTTCACCTTGAAGGAGGACGCGCCTTGGGCGCCCAAGGGCCATGTCGTGGCCTGGGAGCAGTTCGGGCTGCCCGTCGTCCCGCGGACCGCCCATGCAACGGCGCGCGCCCCGTCGGGCCGGCCCTTGGAGGCGGCGGCGGAGGCCGGGGGCGCCAGGGTGAGGGTGCGCGGGGACGGGTTTGAGGCGGCTTTCAGCAAGGCCACGGGCATGCTGGAGTACTTTGGGGACGGCAAGGGGGCGTTGATCGACGGGCCCATGGCGGTGAACCTGTGGAGAGCGCCCACGGACAACGACGCGCCGCTTCAGGCGAGGAGATGGCGCGAGGCGGGGCTGGATGCCATGGAGTACGTGCCCGTCGAGGTCGGGTTCGACTTGGCCGGCCACAGCGCCGCACGCTTCTGGGCGCGGCTCACGGGCTACGGCGCCGGGAAGGCCGCCGTCTCCTGCGGCGTCTCGTACGCCGTGTACCCGTCCGGGGAGGTCAAGGTGGGGCTGGAGGTCCATCCATACCCCCACCTATACAGCCTGCCGAGGATCGGGCTGGCCATCAGCGTCCCCGGAGGGTTTGAGGACGCCGAGTGGTACGGCAGGGGGCCTGGGGAGAGCTACTGCGACCGCAAGGCCGGCAGCCCCGTCGGGCTATACTCGTGCAAGGTGGACGACTTCTACGTGCCGTACATAATGCCGCAGGAGAACGGCAACAGGACGGACGTGCGGTGGATGGCGCTGAGGGACGGGGCGGGCAGGGGGCTGCTGATCCGCGGCGCGCCGACCTTCGAGGCGAGCGCCCACCACTATACGGACGCCGACTTCGCCGAGGCCAGGCATACGACGGACCTAAGGCGCAGGGAAGGGATAACGCTGCGCATGGACCTTAGGAACGCGGGCCTGGGGGGGGCGAGCTGCGGGCCGGACACGCTGCCCGAATACAGGGTGGCCCCGGAGCCAACCGATGGGGCGTTCTGGCTATCGGCCCTGGGGGCCGGGTCCGATCCGATGGACGAATACGTCGGGTCGGCCTTGCCTTACACGAAAATTTAATCCGCGCAAGGTAAGATTAAGGGTCGGTTATACCGATATATCTGTAGGCGACAACGCGTTTTTGTGACCCGCGGCACTTGGCGGCGGCCACGCCCCGAATGTTTAGGAGATTGCTGAATCCCATCATGGAGGAATGAGTATGCGCATTGAAGCGAGTGATCCGGTAGGGGCCGCAACCAGGGTGCAGACGCCGCAACCCGCCCAGGTCAAGTCGGGCGAGGAGTCGGAGTCGCTGCGCCCGCCTTTGCCGACGGTGCAGGTCAAGCCGACGGTGAAGGGGCAGGACGACCAAGGCAAGAACAAGGAAAAGGACAATGAGCTCGCGAGGTTCGACAGGATCCTGGCCGAGTCCATTGAGAGGGCGAACAAGGCCCTGACCGGGTACGACAGGTACTTTGAGTACTCCGTCCATGAGAAGACCAACGACATCATGGTCAAGGTCGTGGACAAGGAGACCAAGGAGATCATCAGGGAGGTCCCGCCGAAGAAGATCATCGACCTCATCGCCAGCATGATGGAGATGGCCGGGATATTCATCGACAAGAAGGCCTGAAAGGGCTAGGCGGCGAAGGAAGGCCTAGGCAACCCGCATCGAGGCGCCGACTGCCGGTGACGGCATGGGCGCCGCGTTCGCCGATGGGGGCAGCGAAGGAAAGGTTGGTACGCGGATAGATGCCTTTGATGAACATAACCGATTACCTCAGTTCCAATAACAGGCTCATGGGACTGTCCGGGCTCGACATCGAGGGGATGATGAAGAGCGTCGCGAAGACGGCCAGGAAGCCCGTGGACCTCCTGTACCAGCGCAGGCAGCTGCTAGAGTGGCGTCAGGCGCAGTACAGGGAGGTGACCGCGAGGATAACGTCCTTCAAGAACGCGCAGTTCGACGTGCTGAGGGGCGACCAGAGCATACTGTCGCCGGCCTTCTTTAAAAAGTACCAGACGACGGTCAGCCATCCGGACCTGGTCGGGGTGAGCTACGGCGTGAGCGCCAAGAACGTGTCGCACACGATCTCCATAGACCGGCTGGCGACCTACGCCACGATGACGGGCGGGGAGGTCTCGGCCGAGGTGCAGGCCTCGGGCGAGGCGGATTGGACGGCCGCGCACGGCAGGGTCTTCTACATGGAGATAGACAGCGTGCTGCGCCTCGTCACGGTCGGCGAGGACATAGTGGACGCGGCCACGCTGCAGGATGAGCTGGACAGGATATTCGGGACGGACATGGTTACCGTCACGGACGACTTGGGCAGGATCGGGTTCGAGACCGACGGCATCACCTCCAGCAAGGTCACCCTGCGCAGGGTGAGCAGCTCCGGGAACGACGCCCTGACCGCCCTGGGGTACGGGCCCAACGACAACCTGAGCAACAGGATACAGGCCGAATACACGCTGACCAAGCTGAATGAGGTCGGCGACCTGCACAACCCGGTAACGTTCGACGCGCTCGGCCAGGTGAGGTTCAAGGTGAACGGGACCGAGTTCGCGTTCAGGTCTTCCGACAGCCTCGCCAGGATCATGGAGACGGTGAGCGCCTCCGAGGCCGGCGTGACGATGCGCTATGACGAGCAGGCCGATAAGGTCGTGTTCACGGCGAAGGTGGGCGGGGCGGGCAGGACCATAAGCCTGGAGGAGACCGGGCTGGCCGGCGGCGACTTCCTAAGCGCCCTGGGCTTCGACACCGGCGCGGCGACCCAGTTCGACCCGCCGCAGTACGAGGCGGGCGAATACGCCAGGGTGACCGTCGACGGCAGGCTGTACAGCCTGGAGAGCAATGACTTCGACATCGACGGCGTCTCCTACAGCTTGAAGGGCGCGTCGGTCGGCACGGTGATAAAGGTCTCGGCGAAGGTCGACACGGAGCACGCGCTGGCGGGCGTCAAGGCGTTCATCGCGGCCTACAACGACATGCTGGACATGGTGAACGGCAAGTACAAGCAAAGGTACGAGTACAATAAGTACCCGCCCCTGACCGAGGACCAAAAGGAGAAGCTCAGGGACTCCGAGATAGACGCGTATGAGTCCAAGGCCAAAGTCGGCCTGCTGTACAACGACCCGATACTCGTGGAGTTCGTGAGGGACATCCGCAGGGCCGTCAGCGACCCGGTCTCCGGCGTCACGGGCCTGCTGGCGTCGATAGGCATAACGTCCATGGACTACTCGGAGGGCGGCAGGCTCTACCTCAACGAGTCCAGGTTCCTCAGCGAGATGGAGAGGGACGCCGACAACGTCGCCGAACTTTTCACGAAGAGGTCTAGCATAGACATCAACGCCCTGAACCGGACCGCTCACGGATTCAACGAGCTCGTCGATTTCCGCATGAAGATCCTGCAGTATCGGGGCGTCGCCATCACCCCCGACACGGTCATAGACACGTCCAGCCCGCTCTCGTCTTCGGAGAGGGGCATCCTAAGGACCATATGGCGGCAGGAGAGCGGCATCGCCCAGAGGATGCTGGACGTGATCAACGACAACGTCAGCACGATACGCTACAAGGGCGTCGACCAAAAGGGCAAGCTCATCATGAAGGCTGGGGTCGAGAGCGACACGTCCGGCACGAGCAACTCCATGAACAAGGAGCTCACCGAGTTCGAGCGCAGGATCCAGATAGCCGAGCGCAGGTACCAGAAGATAATCGACGACTACCTCAACAAGCTGACCGCGCTCGAGACGGCCATGGCCAGGATGAACCAACAGACAGCGTGGGTCATGCAGCAGTTCGCGGACATAAACTGAGCGACGGCCGATGGCCTTACGCCCCGCCAAGGCGGCCCAAGGGGAGATCATGACGCCTAACGAGAGCCAGTACAGGCAAAACAGCATAAAGACCGCGAAGCCGGAGGACCTCCTCCTCATGCTGTACAACGGGATGCTCAAGTTCCTGGGTCAGGCCATCAGGCGGATCGAGGAGGGCGACGTCCAGGAGGCGCACAACCAGATATTAAGGGTCGAGGACATACTGCTCGAGCTGCAGGTCTCATTGGACATGAACTATGACGTGTCCATATCGCTCGCCCTGCTGTACGACTACATATACCGGCGCCTGGTGGAGGCGAACTCCAGGAAGGACAAGGACGCGCTGTGGGAGGTCGCGGGGCTGATCCGTGAGCTGCGCGACACGTGGGGCGAGGCCCAAAGGCAGATCAGGGAGGGCGGGGGCAGGCAGGCGCCGGAGGCTAAGGCGGAGGCCGAGGCCGACGATGAGCAAAAATCAAGGGCGTACCGCGAGTCCAAGGCGCAGCGCGACAAGAGCATAGGCGCCATATCGTCGATACTCGGCGTCAAGGACGAGAGCATAGAGAGCATGGTCAAGAAGAGGAATGAGCTGCTCAGCGGCGACCTTAGGAAGGAGCAGCAGCCATCGGCCCAGGAAGGCGCGGCGTCGGGCGCGGTCGGCTCGAACGTGAACGCCGTGCTGGGGGGTGAGGGCCTCCCCGGCGCGTCGGAGGGGCCGGCTGACCAGGCAGTGGGCGCGCCGCCCCGAATGGGCGCGCGGTCGGCCGGTGGGGAGAGGGCCTTGGGCGAAGGCGATCCGACCGATCCCGGGGCCGCGGCGGAGGTCGCAAGGACGGTCGAGGCGGTGAGCGAGTCGGTCAGGGAGATCGCCCTCGAGGTGGGGGCGCGGGCCGCCGGCGGCGGGGCGGGCGAGCCTGGGGGCATGGGCGGTGAGGGTGAGGCCCAGACGGAGCGGCCGACCTTATTGAACCAGCCCAGGAACCCGATACGCCAATTCCCCGTCAACGTGAAGGGCGTGTACTCAAAGGCGAGGAAGGAATCGCAGCAGCCGGCCGCGGGAGCGGGCAAGGTGAACATCCTATCCGAATGACGGAGGCCATGAATGGTTGAGCCCCCCGTAATGAGCGCCGAGGAGGCCGCGGCCGCCCTAGGCCGCATGGAGTCTTCCATAAAAGGGAAGTCGGCGAGGATGAACGAGCTTTTAGGGCTGACCTCCAGCCAGCGCGCATGCGTGGCGGCCGAGGACGCCGAGGGCCTGTTGGCCTTGGTGGAGCAAAAGGGCCGGGCGATGGCGGAGATCGATGGGATGGACCTCGAGTTCCTCGGATGCTTCCAATCATTGAAAGGGTATCTGGGCGTATCCAGCCTGGAGGGGATGACGGCGGAGGCCTTGGAGGCCAAAGGCCTGGACGCGGCCGTCATGAGGGGCGTGAAGGCGCACGTGGCGTCGACCGCCAATGCGATCAAGGAGCTGCAGGCGATGGACTCGGAG
>Ga0123353_10006164_pt1 | contig 15919 bp, 13 predicted proteins | sample TergutLab28metaG_3_FD_92763 | JGI IMG/M metagenome (GOLD analysis project Ga0123353, IMG submission 92763) | Labiotermes labralis P3 segment gut microbial communities from Petit-Saut dam, French Guiana - Lab288 P3 | ecosystem: Host-associated > Arthropoda: Insects > Digestive system > Gut ... | reverse complement strand
ATCTCTCACCGCCAGCCGTCCGACCCCGTGTTTCGCCGCTCGCCTTGCCTTGACTCGCCGCCGTTTCCGCTACCGCCATCAACAATCCACGGGCCTTGTTGAAGATCAGGCGGTAGCGGTGCTTGTTCATTTCAGTCTCCTTCGCAAAGCGTAAGCAGGCAAACGGTTTATAAAATCAGTCAAAAATCAGCGGCCGGGTGCGCGGCAAACCACTGGCGCGCCGACAAAGCCGCCGCGCCTCGATAGGTCTTTATCTTCAGACCGCGCTCATTACCCCGGTGATCGAGCGCGCGCCAGCAGCGATTGGCGAAGAAGCTCTGGCGCACCAGCCGGCTCATGACTGGCGTGTGCCCAAACGGCGCCACCCAATCGAGAATCCACATCCGCTCGCCGCTGTTCCAATCGGCTTCGGGCATCAGGAGCGGGTTGTTGGCCAGGTAGCGTTGTTCCGCTTCCAGACTCAGATTGGCCCAGGAAAGATAGAACACGGGCTTGCCCGCCTCGCTGGCGAAGATGAATTGCCGGTTTTTGATCGCCGGCAGCAGCAATACCGGCAAGGTATGCAAAGGGAAATCGCGATGCTCCGCGGAGTGCATCCATAACCACACCGCGCCGCCCATGATTTCGGCTTCATTCCAGGGCTGTTCGACCAGGCCGGGCGCAACGATGGAAAGAGGCGGCGGGTTCATGACGCTAAAGCGACCAGTTGACGGTAAACCCCGCGACGCGATGCGGGGTGCGGAAGCCGTCGGGTTTGGCAATGGGCGTCCCGGCGAACAGGTCGTAAAAGAAGCCTTGCGCGCCGCCGCGCAGCCCCAATACGGCTCCGCTCAAATGTTTGCCGAGCAGCCAGTCGCTGCTGGGGCCCGCTACTTGGCCGTAATCGACGCCGATATAGAGTTCCTGGCCGCTTTGTCCCAGGGCCAGCCCCAGATCGTTGCGGATCAGCCAGCCGCGTTCGGCCAAAAGCTGCATCTCGCCGTCAAAGCCGCGCACGGTATAGCGACCGCCGATGGCAAAGCGGTCTTGCGCGATCAGGGGCGTCTCGTTCCATTGCGCGCGCCAGGCGCCGATGTAGCGCATGTTTTGTGCGGCAAGTTTGAAGGGAATGGTGATCTGCGCATTGGCGGTGATGATCTCGGGGCGGGAGGTGCCTTCGCCGAAAGCTTCCTCGGGCGCCGCCAGGGATCTCTTGGCGCCGGTACCGCGCCGATAGTCGAGGCTGGCGTCGAGCGTCGCCGCGCCAATGAATTCGCGGTGCGCGAGGGCAAAGCCCCAGCCGGCCATGCGTCGGCGCTGGACTTCGATTTCGGTGTCGTCGATGTGGTTTTTGGAACGGCGTGTCCAGCCGCGTAGCGAGGCCGTCGTTCGCCGCGTTGCATCGCGATGGATGACGCGCGCCAGGCTGACTTCGCCGTTTTCACTGGTGCCGCTGTAGCGATAGGTCTGGTTTGTTCCGGCAACCGACTGGTGATAACGGTTACTGCTCGCGGTCAGGCCCAACAGCCAGTAACCCAGGGGCACGGAGTAGTGGGCGACGTAGCCGCGCGTGCCGTAAGGCCCGGTGCCGACGCCGCTGTTGCCCAGGTCGTGATTGAGGCTGACGTAGAGCAGGTCGTTGAGTGTCAACGCGTGGTCGTAGGAGAAGGTGAGGCTGCCCTGGTATTTGCCGGTGGCCTTGGTGCCGGAATCGTCGGCCGACAGGGTGAGACGAAAAGGAAAATTCTGTTTCCATTTGACCATGACATCAGTCTGGCCTGGCTCGGCGCCCTGTCCCTCGGCCGCCCGGAATTCGACATCCGCTTCGGCGGTCGGCACGCGCTTGAAGTTTTCGAGCGCCTGCTCGATGTCGCGCAAATTGAGCAGGTCGCCGGGGCGCGCGGGAAAGGCATTCCACTTCGTGGCGCGCAAGTCGGTGTCCGGAGTGAATTCAATACGGCGAATCCGGCCTGGAAACAGCGTCAGCTCCAGCGTGCCTGCGGCCAGATGCGGCTGGGGGCCGGCAAGCACTTGCGCCAGGGTGAAGCCGCGCGCGATGAGGGCGTTCTGGATGCGCCGCATGACCAGGCTGATGCCTTGGGTGCCCAGGCAGCGACCCAGCGCCGGGTCGGGCGCGCCATCGGCCAAACGATGTGCATGCGCCAACGCCCACTGAAGCTGATCGGAGGCATCGCCCGTCAGAGTGATGCGCTCGATTTGGACGCACGGGCTTTCGCCGTCGGGCAAACGCGCCATGCCTTGCGGGGTTGCGGACAAGGGCAGGCGCACGTCCGGCGTGCGCTCTTGCTGTTCGCGCAGAATGCGCTCACGTTCTTGTTGGCGCTGCAATTCCTGGACCGCGGTGGTGGTGGATTGCGCTCGCGCGCCGCTGGCCACGGCGGCCAGCAGGACAGCCAACACCACGCCCTGTCTCAGGCCGGCCGGAAATTCAAGCCGCCGCCCGGCAAAGCGCGCTTTTCCCCTTGGCGCGAGGCTCCCTTCGATTGTCCTTGGCATCATCCTATAATTTTTTTAATTATTGGAGGAGCGAAAGTTTATATTGCCAACACGCTATACGCAATAAATTTTCTCATGCAGGCGCGATGGGATTCATGATCCTTTAATAATCATGTCGCATCAGAAAAATATGATGCTTAATGGGCGGGGCGGCCCGCCGCGATAAATTTCCGCGCCGTCGGCGACAGCCACAGTCGCCGCCGCCCGAAAGTAGCCGGCCTTGGCCGTGTCCGGGCGGCAGCCGCGAGCGCGGTTTTGATTAAAGCACAGACAGAAGGTATTGCCCACTCCCGCCCCTCTGGGGCAGCCTCTTCAACAAGTGGGGGAGGGAAAGGCACGCCCCTCGCCCGCTTGGGGCTTGTCGCGAAAGGCTACCGCTCCCCTCCATCCTCGCGGGACAAGGCCGCAGGCCGCAGGACAGCCGAAGGCTGTTCCCGCGTAGCGGGATGCGGCGAAGCCGCACAAAGGGGCCGGGGGAGAGGGGGAGGTTCACCGAAGAAAGGGGCGTTCCCCGTCACTCCTGCCCGCGAAGCGGCGGATGCAAGCGCGATGGACGAACCAGCCGCCGTCTCCCTTGCAGCCTCCCCCTCTCCCCCGGCCCCCGCGAGGGGGGAGGGGAGTATCGGGCTTTCGCGACAGTCTCCCGCGAGGGGGCTTTGCGGCGCTCACGGAACGTACTGCCGAAGGCTTTTGCGACAAGCTCCTCGCGGGTGAGGGCGTGTCCACGCATAAATCAAAGTTGTTCTACCGCCTCAGCGGTGCCGGCTACCGCTGCGGTGGCGGGGCGGGGTGGCTGGCTTGGCGGCGGCTTTGCCGGGCGAGCGGCCGGCGGGCTGGCCGCCGCGCGGCGGACGCGGCGGCTGGGGCGGACGCGGCGCGGCCACCGCCGCCGGCTCGAAGCCGGGTACGACGAGGCGCTCGATGTCGCGCTTGATCAGTTTTTCGATGTCTTTCAGGTTGCCGCGCTCGTCGTGGCAGACCAGCGAGATCGCTTCGCCTTCCATGCCGGCGCGGCCGGTGCGGCCGATGCGGTGAACGTAATCCTCGGCGACATTGGGCAATTCGTAATTGATGACGTAGGGCAGGGCGTCGATGTCGATACCGCGGGCGGCGATGTCGGTGGCGACCAGGGCCGTCAGCCGGCCTTCCTTGAAATCGCCGAGCGCCCGCGTGCGCGCGCCTTGCGACTTGTCGCCGTGAATCGCCGCCGCCTTGATGCCGGCCTTGTCCAGCACCCGCGCCAGGGCGTCGGCGCCGTGCTTGGTGCGGGCGAAAACCAGCACTTGATGCAGGCCGCGCGTGGCGAACAGATGCTTCAGCAAATCCTTCTTTTGCTCACGATTGGTTTCGATGACCTGCTGCCGCACTGTTTCGGCCGCCGTGTTGCGCGGTGCGACATCGACCGATACTGGCTGGTGCAGCAGGCCGGCGGCCAGTTCGCGGATTTCCGCCGAGAAGGTGGCGGAGAACAACAGGTTCTGCCGTTTCGCCGGCAGCAGGGCGATGATTTTGCGGATGTCGCGGATGAAGCCCATGTCGAGCATGCGGTCGGCTTCGTCGAGGACGAAAATTTCCACCCCGCCGAGGTCGACGGTTTTCTGCTGAACGTGGTCGAGCAGGCGGCCCGGCGTCGCCACCAGGATATCGACGCCGCGGCGCAGGCTGGCGATCTGCGGATTGATGCCGACGCCGCCATAGACGGCCAGCGAATTGATCGGCAGATGCTTGCCGTAGGTGCGCACGCTTTCCTCGACCTGAATCGCCAGTTCGCGCGTTGGCGTCAGCACCAGCACGCGCGGCGCGCGGGCGGTGCGGCTGAGGCGGTCGGTGCGGCCGGATGCCAGGCGGTGCAGGATGGGCAGCGTGAAACCGGCGGTCTTGCCGGTGCCGGTCTGCGCCGTGGCCATCAGGTCGTGGCCGGCGAGCACGGCGGGAATCGCCTGGCGCTGGATCGGCGTCGGCGTGTCGTAGCCCTGTTCGGCGACGGCGCGCTGGATTTCGGCCATCAGGCCAAGGTCGGAAAACAACATGGAATACTCCGGAAAAAAAGGATGGTCGCCGCAGCGGCGGCGGGGAAGTTCAGCGCGCGCCTTCGACGTAGTAGTCGATGCGGCCGCGCGGCGCGAGATATTCGACGGTGGCGGGCGGCAGTTTGGCCGGACTGATCACCGTTTCGATGCACAAATCGGTTTCGCGCAGGTCGAGCAGCAGGGCCTCGTTGCGCGGCACGTCGGGGTCGTGCAGCATGATCAGCGGCCGCAGCAGATCGCCGCTGTTACTCTCGACCACCAGGCCGATGCCGCCGTCGCCGAGGACGACGAAGCTGCCCGGCGGATAGACGCCGACGGATTTGACGAACAATTGCAGCAATTCCGGGTCGTAGCGCCCCTGTTCCTGCTTGAACATCGCCGCCAGCGTTTCGGCCGGCGTTTTGGCCTGCCTCGGATCGAAGGGATTGCACAGATTGTCGTAGCGGTTGGCAATGGCCACAATGCGCGCCAGCCGGGGAATCCGGGTTGCCGCCAGATGATTGGGAAAGCCCTGGCCGTCCCAGCGTTCGTGATGGCAGGCGATGATGTTCCTGACGGCGACCGGCAGGTCGGTGATGGCCGCCGCCTGCTTGATGCCGTAGCCGACATGGGCCTGATAGAACTGCTCCTCGGCCGGCGAGCGTTGCGGGTTGCGCAGCACGCGGGCCGGCACATCCCGCTTGCCGATGTCGTGGAACATGGCGCCGAGGCCAAGCCAGCGCAACTCCTCCTCGCTGAGCTGCGCTGCCTTGCCGAGCAGCAGCGAGAGCACGACGACATTCATGACATGCAGCGCCGGCCCTGCTTCCCTGACCTTGAGATTGACCAGATGCACGGCCACGCTTTCGGCATTGAGCAGGCCGCCGACCAGCCGGCCCACCGCGCTTTTGGCCTTGCCATGCGTTTCGCCCGGGCGGCTGCTCAGATCGCGCAGAATATCGCCGATGCCGAGCGCCTCTTGCTCGAAGATGCGCTCGCAGCGGGCCAGTTCCTCGCGCTGGGCGCGCACCCGCTCGCTACGTGTACGCTTGGCGTCGAACATGGAATCGAGGGCGGCGGAAGAAAAATCGACCTCGGCCTCGGCGGCCTGCGCTTCCGGCAGCGGTTGCGCGGTGCTGCGCTCGGGGTCCCATTCGACGGCATCCAGGCCAAGACCGCGCAATACCCGGATCTGCTCTTCGTTGTCCAGACGAAAGCGGTTGAGCAGGAAGGGATGGTCGAGCCAGCGCAATTCGCCCAGCGAAATGAAAACGCCGGGCTGCAAGCGGTCGACGGGTATTTTGGGTTTCATCGGTTTTCAGGATTATCGCGCCAAAGGCGTCAGCCAGTTCTCGGCGACGACGCCGGGATACCTGGCGAAATCCTTCATGTTATTGGTCACGACTGTCACGCCAAGCGCCAGCGCATGAGCGGCAATCAGCTTGTCGAGGGCATCTGTCGCATCTCGGACACTTGGATAAAACAGCCTTATGCACCTGCTTCGTCGCATTTCTTCTTGAACAACTCAAGTGGAATATCACCAAGTCCACGAATGCGATCACCGGAGAAGGTCGCAGACATTGTTACTTGGGCTGGCGAACCGACGAAGAAGATCACGAGACCTGTTCCTTCTCTCGTTGCGTCATTCGGGAAATGGGTAACGTATTCGTCGCCAATGTCATAATAAATGGTTGTGTTTGGTTCTTTTTTCAAGAACTCCTTGATGACTGCTTTCACCCTGCCGTCCCCAGCACGCTCATACCTGGCAAGGGCAATCACGGTAGCTTCCTTGATTTGCTCCTCCACCTCAAGCTCATGAAATGGCGTGTGCGGGCGCTGAACAGTACTCCGATCGGGTGGCGGCTTCTCTTCCAGATGCGGAACAGCCAGTTGTGCATTTATTTCGTCAATCTTCGCGTCAAGCCCTGAAGCCAGCAAGTTGGGAGCTATCCACCACCCCACGATATACCAAAGCAAAAGGAAAACAATTGAAAAGCCGGCGCCAAAAGCCAAACCGTCCAAGAATTTCCGAATCATTTCTGCCTCCTTGCCGCCGACCCCAATCCCCGCTCAAGGCAAGCCTGTGAGCCTTTCACCGCGTCGGGGCAGGCGAGCCATCCGCTCATGCTTCCTGCCCGCCGTTGGAAAGGCCCAGCACCATCTGTTGCGAGGCGCGGCCTTCGCTGTCGTCCTCGCTCTTGGCCGGCTTGTTGCCGCGCCGGCCCTCGACCATGTCGAGGTAGTCGTCGTCGACGTCGCCGGTGATGTAGCAGCCGTCGAAGCAGGAGGCGTCGAACACGGTCAAATCCGGGCGCAGCCGGGAGATCGACTGGCGCAGCGCCTCGATGTCCTGATACACCAGCGCGTCGGCGCCGATTTCGGCGGCGATCTGGGCATCGCTGCGGCCGGTGGCGATCAGTTCGTCGCGCGTCGGCATGTCGATGCCATAGACGTTGGGGAAGCGCACCGGCGGCGCCGCCGAGGCGAAATAGACCTTGACCGCGCCGGCCGCCCGCGCCATTTCGACGATTTCGCGGCTGGTCGTGCCGCGCACGATGGAATCGTCCACCAGCAAAACGCGCTTGCCCTTGAATTCCTGGCCGACGGTGTTGAGTTTCTGGCGCACCGATTTGCGCCGCATCGCCTGCCCCGGCATGATGAAGGTGCGGCCGACGTAGCGGTTTTTGACGAAGCCTTCGCGGAAGGGGATGTTCAGCGCCTGCGCCAGTTGCATGGCGGAGGGCCGGCTGGAATCGGGAATCGGGATGACCGCGTCGATTTCAGCGAGCGGAATGTTGGCGCGCACCTTGTCGGCCAGCAACTCGCCCATCGCCAGGCGCGATTCGTAGACTGATACGCCGTCGATCACGGTATCGGGGCGGGCGAGATAGACGTATTCGAAAATGCACGGCGCGTACATTGGCTGCTGCGCGCACTGGCGGGTATGCAGGCGGTGGTCGAGGTCGATGAATATCGCCTCGCCCGGCTCGATGTCGCGGATCACGCGGAAACCGAGGGTGTCGAGGGCGACCGATTCGGAGGCGATGAGATATTCGTTGCCCTGTGCGCTTCGGTTCTCGCCGTACACCAGGGGGCGGATGCCGTGCGGGTCGCGGAAGGCGAGGAGGCCATAACCGGCGATCAGGGCGACGACGGCATAGGCGCCGCGGCAGCGGCGATGGACGCCGGCCACGGCCTGGAAAATGCTATCCACATCGAGTTCGTAGCCGTGCGCCGCCGACTGCAATTCGTGCGCCAGCACATTGAGCAGTACTTCGGAATCGGAATTGGTATTGATGTGTCGGCGGTCGAGGCGGAACATCTCGCCCTTCAATTGCTCGGCATTGGTCAGGTTGCCGTTGTGGCCAAGGACGATGCCGAAGGGCGAATTGACGTAGAAAGGCTGCGCCTCGGCGAAGCTGTAGGCCGAGCCGGCGGTCGGGTAGCGGACATGGCCGATGCCCCAGTTGCCCGGCAGGGCGCGCATGTTGCGCGTGCGGAACACGTCGCGCACCAGTCCCGGCCCCTTGTGCAGATTAAAAGTATTGCCTTCGGCGGTGGCGATCCCCGCTGCGTCCTGGCCGCGATGCTGGAGCACCATCAGGCCATCGTAGAGCAACTGGTTGACCGGCGTGTTGGCCATGACTCCGAGAATCCCGCACATGATTTATTCCGTCTAACTGAATTGAATACGTTTTGCCAGATCGTCCGGCAACCACTGCCGGGCCATCAACACGGCGGTTTCCAACGGCGGCGCCAGCACCGCCCCCCGCCACCAAGGCTGGCGGGGCAAGGCGGTCATGCCGCCCAGTCCGACCAGAATCATCATGACCAGCACGCCGCGCGCCAGGCCAAAAACCATGCCGAGCAGGCGATCCGAAACCGTCAGCCCGAGCGCCTTGACCATGTGGCGCACGGCCAGACGAATCAAGGCCATGAGCAGCAGCACGCCGAGAAAAACCAGCACGCAACCGGCAAAAACGCGCACCGCCGGATCGCCGAGATCGACCGGCAAGGCTTCGCCGACCGTCTGGCCGAACTCGATGGCGGCAAAAATGCCGGCGATCCAGGCGGCCAAGGCGACCATTTCGCCGATTACGCCGCGCCACAATCCAAACAACAGGGAAAAGCCGATGACCGCGATGGTCACATAGTCGAAAACTGTCATTGCCGCGGCGCAACCACTCCGGAAACGCCGATTTTCTTCATCCTCTCCAGCGCCTTCTCGGCCGCTTCCCTGCTGGCGAAGGGGCCGGCGCGCACGCGCGTCTTGCGGCCCTGCGGCGTATCGAGGGGTTCGGTGTACATCTTGATGCCCAACTCGCCGAGCTTGCTCTGCAAATTCCTGACATTGGCCTCGTTGGCGAAGGCGCCGATGAGCACCAGATATTCGCCGTCATTCCCTGCTGCCGCGGCGCCCGGCTGGCCGGCGAGAATGGCGGCGGCGCGGCGGGCGTCGGCGGCATCGTTGGCCTTGTCGTTGGCTATATCGGCAGCTTTGGCCGCCGGTTTGTCGGCGGGTTTTTCGGGGGCTTTCTCGATCGGCTTATCGGCAGGCTTGGGCGCGGGTTTTTCCGCCGCTTTCGCGGCCGGCTTGCCCTCGTCGCGGGGCGAGGTGTCCGGGACGGGTGGCGCGGCAACTGGCGGCGCCGGGCGCTCGGTGGCAAGGCGCGGCGCGAACGGCGTCTCGTCCTGGCCGGGAATGCGGATTTCGACATCCTGCATGGGCGGGCGCGGCTCGTCATCCATGATGATCGGCAGCACCACGGCCAGGACGGAAACAAAGGCGATCGCGCCGACCAGTCGGCGGCGGGCGCGTTTCGCGAGTTGCAGTTGAGCCTCGTTGTCTTCCATGAATCAGGTTTTCCGGCCCAGTGCTTGAAGCGCCTCGGCCACCGTGTAGAAGGAACCAAAGACAACGATTCTATCACTTTCGCCCGCCGCGCCCTTGGCCGCCTGCATCGCCGCCGTCGCCGATGGATGCTGGACGACTTCGCCGCCCAGTTCGCCAGCGGCGATGGCGGCGGCCAGCCTGTCCGATTGCGCGCCGCGCGGCCCGCCCAGCGTGGCGACGTGCCAGACGTCGACGCGCCCGCGCAGCGCCGCCAGCGCCCCGGCGATATCCTTGTCGGCCAACATGCCGACCACCGCGAAGGTACGCTCGAAAAAGCCCATGCCGCCGAGATTGGCGGCCAGCGCCGCGACCGCTTGCGGATTGTGGCCGACATCGAGAACAATCGCCGGCCGCCCCGGCAGAACCTGGAAACGGCCCGCCAACTCGGTTTCGATCAAGCCGGCGCGAATCGCCTGCATGGTCACCGGCAGCTTGTCGGCAATGGCCTCCAGCGCCGCCAGCGCCACCGTCGCATTAGCTAACTGCGTCGGGCCGCGCAGGCCGGGGTAGGCCAGCGAACGCCGCGTCACCCGCTCGCCCGCGCGGCGCCACCACTGCCATTGCAGGCGGTTCTCGGCGCTCGGGGTAAAACCGAAATCGCGGCCCAGCAAACACAAATCAGCGCCAATCGCCGCCGCGTGCGCGACGAGGCTTTGCGGCGGATCGGCATCGGCGCACAAAGCCGGCCTGCCGGCGCGGAAAATGCCCGCCTTCTCGAAACCGATCGCCTCGCGGTCGGCGCCGAGCCAGTCGGTATGATCCAGCGCCACGGTGGTGACGATGGCAACATCCGGCTCGTAAATATTGACCGCATCCAGCCGCCCGCCCAAGCCTACTTCCAACACCACCGCCTCGACCCCGGCAGCGGCAAAAACCTCCCAAGCCGCCAGCGTCCCGAACTCAAAATAAGTCAGCGCCGCCCCACACGCCCGTCGCGCCGCCTCCACCCGCGCAAAAGCCGCGCACAACGCCTCATCGCCCACAGGCCGCCCATCCATCCGCACCCGCTCGTTATAAGCCAGCAAATGCGGCGAGGCATAACAACCCACCCGATAACCCGCCTTGCCGATAATCTTTTCCAGATAGGCGCAGGTCGACCCCTTGCCATTGGTGCCGCCAACGGTAATCACCGGCCAAGGCTGCGTCTGCCCGAGTGCCGTTTTAACGGCGCGAATGCGCTCAAGGCCGAGTTCAATCCCGGCCTGACCTTTGGGATGCAGGTTTTCAAGATGGGTGAGCCAGTCGGAGAGGGTCATGGGGTACAGCTGATTTTCAAACACCTGAATTCAGTGGGTAGGATGGGTAGAGCATAGCGAAACCCATCGTTGCAAAAGCGGTTGCGGAGCGCGGTAATGCGGTAGGATGGGTAGAGCGCAAGCGAAACCCATCAATCCACATTTTCCCCAAATTGACGATCATTTCGCGAAATGACGCAACCCCAATCCACAGGATAAACGCCCAATGCCACATAACGATGAAACGATGACGGCGCCCAATCGCGTACTCGATCAACTAACCCATGCTTGACCGGATTGATGTGAACATAATTGACGTGCCGCTCAAAATCGGTCTCATTCCGAATGGTGTGCTCCCAATAGCGGCGTTGCCAGATGCCGCGCTCGCCCTTCGCTGAACGGCTCAGCGAAATCCGTTCTACACAGGCAAAGTTGCGGGAGAATCTCGATTTGATCTGGCGCCAGCGGGTTGCAAAATCCGCATCGCCTGGCGGCATCGTCCAAACCGCATGCAGATGATCAGGCAGAACGACGATGGCGTCCATTGTGAACGGATGCCGTTGCCGCACTTCGCGAAACGCCTCGCGCAACAACCCGATGTGATCGGTCAAAAGCGAACGATTCCGCTCAGCCAGATTGACCGTGAAGAAAAAACTTCCGCCGGGAATGAAATTACGTCTGTAGGATGTCATGGCGTCATGTTTATTCAGGTTTGAGGCGATGGGTTTCGCTGTGCTCTACCCATCCTACCGCGCTATCACAGGCTATAGGGCCGTAGGCTGGGTAGAGCGAAGCGAAACCCAGCATTGCGAGCAAAACGAAGACTGGGATTGCGTTGTGCTTCATCTCAACTTACGAGGCAGGAAGATGAGAGCATTGGGTTTCGCTACGCTCAACCCAGCCTGCGCGGGCTGTATCTACAGGGGTTGTTTTATTGGCAGGGGCAGTGCATTTGGCAGAATTTTTCTGGTGTTTGTAGTGATTAATTGCCGACAGGATTACAAGGGCAATAACAAGCCAAATGACAAATGCTACTAGACTTCGCCAGCACTCCTCTCTTATTTTCTTCCAAAAGCCATCATCCCAGCCTTTCCAGCTATCAGCCCAGCTCTTCGCCATGTCAGGAAACAGCTCTTGAACAATTATTTCATCTCCCAAAAGTGCGCGGGAATAAAATTCTTTCCTCGACAGTCGGTAAACAATTTTCAACTGCTGACCATCTATATAAAATACCCGTTCGCCTGAAAAATTAAAAATATCCCAGCGAGTAGAGATGGTTTTGCCATCCAGCACGTACTTTTCGAATCCGGAATAATGCCAATAAATTTGCATCGTTCTTTTCGGATTATTCCCGAACGAAAAGCTGGCAGTTGGCATTGGCGCTCCCCCCTCACGCCGCCGCCGGTAACCTCTGCAACAGCGCCAGCGTCCTTGCCACCTGATCGCGCAGTTCGCGGCGGTCGATGATCATGTCGATGGCGCCTTTTTCGAGCAGGAATTCGGAGCGCTGGAAGCCTTCCGGCAGTTTTTCGCGCACGGTTTGTTCGATGACGCGCGGGCCGGCGAAGCCGATGAGGGCGTTGGGTTCGGCCATGACCACGTCGCCGACGAAGGCGAAGGAGGCGGAGACGCCGCCCATGGTCGGGTCGGTGAGGATGCTGATGTAGGGCTGGCCGACCGCCGCCAGTTTGGTCAGGGCCGCCGTGGCCTTGGCCATTTGCATCAGGGAGAACAGTCCTTCCTGCATGCGGGCGCCGCCGGAGGCGGTGATGCAGATGAAGGGCATTTTCTGCTCGACGGCGGCCTGTACGCCGCGCACGAAGCGTTCGCCAAGCACCGAGCCCATCGAGCCGCCCATGAAGTCGAATTCGAAGGCGGCGGCGACAACCGGGTTGTTTTTGATCGCTCCTTGCAGCACGACCAGCGAGTCGCTTTCGCCGGTGTCGCGGTTGGCTTCCATGAGGCGGTCGGGGTATTTCTTGGAGTCCTTGAATTTCAGGCTGTCGACCGGCACGACTTCGGCGCCGATCTCGCTGCGGCCTTCAGTGTCAAGCAGCAGGTCGAGGCGCTGGCGGGCGTTGAGGCGATGGTGATGGCTGCACTTCGGACAGACTTGTAGGTTGTTGGCGAGGTCGGTGGCGTAGAGCACGGCATCGCAGGCCGGGCATTTGCTCCACAGCCCTTCCGGCAGGTTGCTGCGGCGTTGTCCTTGTTCGCGCTTGATTTTTGGGGGTAGCAGTTTGTTCAGCCAGCTCATTTTTTCATCCTCTTTGCATTTCATCCATGCCGCGGCGTAGTTCCGCGACCAGCATTCCGGCGTTGGCGCAGGCGCTTGCGGCGTTTTCGATTTCCTCGATGATCCGGCTGCCGACGACGACGGCATCGGCAAAGCCGGCGATGCGGGCGGCGGTGGCCGCGTCGCGGATGCCGAAGCCGACGCCGACCGGCAGGCCGGTCTGGGCGCGGATGGCTGGCAGACGCTCGGCAACGGCGGCGACATCGAGGGCGCTGGAGCCGGTGACGCCGGCCAGCGAGACGTAATAGACATAGCCGCTGGCGATGGCCGCGACCTGGGCGATGCGTTCCGGCGTCGAAGTCGGGGCGACGAGGAAAATCGGGTCGAGGCCGTGCGCTTTCATGGCGGCGCCGAATTCCGCCGCTTCCTCCGGCGGGTAGTCGACCACCAGCACGCCGTCGACGCCCGCGTGCGCGGCTTTTTCGGCGAAGGTCCCAAGCCCCATGGCCTCGATCGGGTTGGCGTAGCCCATCAGCACGACCGGCGTTTTGTCGTCGCCGGCACGAAAGTCGCTGACCAATTGCAGCACTTTGCGCAGGCTCATGCCGAGCGCCAGGGCGCGCTCGGAGGCGCGCTGGATGGTCGGGCCGTCGGCCATGGGATCGGAAAAGGGCACGCCCAGTTCGATGATGTCGGCGCCGGCCGCGACCAGCGCCTGCATCAACGGCACGGTCAGTTCGGCCGCCGGATAGCCGGCGGTGATGAAGGGGATCAGCGCCTTGCGGCCTGCGCCATCGAGGCGCTGGAAAGTGGTCTGGATTCTCGACATCAGAAGATGATCCCGGATTTTTCGGCCACCGTGTGCATGTCCTTGTCACCCCGGCCGGAGAGGTTGACCAGCAGAATTTTGTCCGCCGCCAGCGTTGGCGCCAGTTTCATGGCGTAGGCCAGCGCGTGGCTCGATTCCAGCGCCGGAATGATGCCTTCGCGCCGGCACAGTTCATGGAAGGCGTTGAGCGCCTCGGCGTCGTCGATCGGCACGTAGTCGGCGCGGCCGCTGTCCTTGAGCCAGGCGTGCTCGGGGCCGACGCCGGGATAGTCGAGGCCGGCGGAAATGGAGTGCGTCTCGACAATCTGGCCATCCTCGTCCTGCAAGAGATAGGTGCGGTTGCCGTGCAGCACGCCGGGCACGCCGGCATTCAGCGAGGCCGCGTGCTTGCCGCTGGCGATGCCGCTGCCGGCGGCCTCGACGCCGACCAGGCGAACGTCCGGCACATCGAGATAAGGGTAAAAAATGCCCATCGCGTTGGAGCCGCCGCCGACCGCGGCGATTACCGCGTCCGGCTGGCGGCCGGCGATTTCCGGCATCTGCGTCAGGCATTCCTCGCCGATGACCGTCTGGAAGTCGCGCACCAGCATCGGGTAGGGATGCGGGCCGGCGACCGTGCCGATGATGTAGAAGGTGTTGTGGATGTTGGTGACCCAGTCGCGCATGGCCTCGTTCAGCGCGTCCTTCAAGGTTTTCGAGCCGGACTCGACGGGCACGACCGTGGCCCCGAGGAGCTTCATGCGATAGACGTTGGCCGCCTGCCGGCGGACATCCTCGGCACCCATATAAACGATGCACTCGAAGCCGTAGCGGGCGGCTACCGTGGCCGTGGCGACGCCATGCTGGCCGGCGCCGGTTTCGGCGATGACGCGCGGCTTGCCCATGCGTTTGGCGAGCAGCGCCTGGCCGATGCAATTATTCACCTTGTGCGCGCCGGTGTGATTCAAATCCTCGCGCTTGAGGTAGATCTGCGCCCCGCCGAGTTGCGCGGACAGGCGCTTGGCGTGATAGATCGGCGACGGCCGGCCGACGAAGTGCTTCAGCTCGTATTCGTATTCGGCGCGAAAAGCCGGATCGGCCTGCGCTTCGGCATAGGCCGCCGTCAACTCGGCGAGCGCGCCGAACAGCGTCTCGGCGACGAAAACGCCGCCATAGGGACCGAAATGGCCCTTGGCGTCGGGGAAGTTATAGTGACTCATCGGCTTTCCGTACTGCCGCGACGAAGGCGGCGATTTTGTCGTGATCCTTGATGCCCTTGCTCGCTTCCACGCCGGAAGAAACATCCACCGCCGCCGGTCGCACGCGCCGCATGGCGTCGCCGACATTGGCGGCCGTCAGGCCGCCGGAGAGCACGAGAAAAGCGGGCAGTTCCGGCGGAATCAGCGTCCAGTCGAAAACATGGCCGCCGCCGCCGTAACCTTCGACGAAGGCGTCCAGCACCAAACCCTGGGCGTCGGAAAAGGAGCGTGCGAATTCTACCAGATCAAGCCCCGGCCTCACCCGCGCCGCGCGCAGCCAGGGCCGGGCGAACTGGCGGCAATACGCCGCCGGCTCGTCGCCGTGAAATTGCAGCAGATCGAGCGGCGCGGCGGCGCAGGCGGCGAGAACCTCCGCCGCCGCAGCATTGACGAACAGGCCGACGGTAGCGACGAAGGGCGGCACGCGCCGCGCCAGTTCCGCCGCCCGTTGCGGCGTTACATAACGCGGACTGGGCGGATAAAAGACGAAACCGATGGCGTCGGCGCCTGCGGCGACAGCGGCATCGACATCGGCCTCGCGCGTCAGGCCGCAGATTTTGATGCGGGTTTTCATGTCAGTTTTCTACCACGCCTCGCGCAACCTGCAACGCACGAATTCGCCGATAACGTGATTCCCTCTCCCCGCCTGGAGACTGTCGCGAAAGCCCGATACTCCCCTCCCCCCTCGCGGGGGAGGGGCTGGGGGAGAGGGGGAGGCGGCAAGTGAGACGGCGGCTGGTTCGTCCATCGCGCGTGCATACGCCGCTTCGTGGGGCGAGAGAGAGGGATGAGTGGTGGGGAACGCCCCTTTCTTCGTTGCCCCTCTCCCAACCCCTCTCCCCAACCCCTCTCCCGCGAGGGGAGAGCAACTGTCTTTCAAGTCAAGCGTGATGAAGCGATTCATCCCAGGGTTTTCCGGTTCTGACCATGGCATTGAGGATGGTGAGGAGCTTGCGCATGCAAGCGACGATGGCGACCTTCT
>Ga0123353_10006163_pt1 | contig 15921 bp, 12 predicted proteins | sample TergutLab28metaG_3_FD_92763 | JGI IMG/M metagenome (GOLD analysis project Ga0123353, IMG submission 92763) | Labiotermes labralis P3 segment gut microbial communities from Petit-Saut dam, French Guiana - Lab288 P3 | ecosystem: Host-associated > Arthropoda: Insects > Digestive system > Gut ... | reverse complement strand
TACAGCTCGCTTTCGCCCGCCGCCGGGTCGTAGGTATAGGCTTTGTAAATCAGTGTGTCGCCGTTGATAGAAAGATTGCTGAACATGGGGCTGCCCGGCTCCTCGTGCACCGCCGCGCATTCGCTGACGCAAGGCAGCCGCAGCTCGTTGATCCCGTAGCGCTTGCCGCAGGCCGCGCCGGGCAGGATGTAAATTGTGCCTTCGGGATCGACATAGGACATGTCACGGGCCGCGCCGCTCTGCGACGCCGCGCCCACCGGCTTGTCGCCCTTCACGGGCTCGCTGCGGTAATACTGGTGGTCGTGGCCGTACATCACGAGATCAATACCCAGATCGTCGAAAATGGGCAGCAGCGCGCGGCGCAGCAGCATGACGTCCAGCTTCCGCGCGCCGGCGCCCGCCGAATAGGGTGCGCGGTGCAGGAAGACGAGCTTCCATTTGGCGTCGATCCGCCTCATGTCGTTGATGAGCCAGTGGCGCTGCGGCATGCTCATGGGGTATGTATCGTTGCTGTTGAGCACCGCGATGTGCGCGTCGCCGTAGTCGAAGGAGTAATAGACCCCCGAGACGTTCATGAAATTGCGCTGCTCCCGGAGGGTGAACATGCTGCGGAACCAATTGAGCTTGCCGTCGCCGTCGTGGTTGCCCGCGATGGGCACGAGGGTCCCCTTCGCGTGGTTGCCACGGAACGCGCCGAAGTACATGTCCCATTCGGCGTTGTCGCAGTTGTTGGTGAAGTCGCCCAGGGTCACGCCGAAGCCGCTGCCGGGGAACGTCTCCCACGCGGCGTTGACCGTGGCGGCGCTGTAGGCGAATTCCGCCTCGCTGCTGGCCTGCACGTCGCCGTTGACGATGAAATTGACGGGCATGCCTCGGCCGGGGTCGGTTATAAACGTGCCCATGAAATCGCCGATCTGGTAGGCATACGCCGTGCCGGGGGCGAGGTCCTCCGCCACCACGCTGTGCGCGTAGTACCCCTGCACTTTCTTACTGGAGCCGGTATAGGTCTTGCCGCCGATGACAACCTCGCTGGCGCAGTCCTCCGCCGTATACCAATGGAAGCCCTGCGCGCCCTCGCCGTAAAAGGTGCTCACCACCCGGAAGGGCTCGGACGCCCCGGCAGGCGCGGCCCGGACGCCCAGACCAAAACAGCCCAGCAGCAGGGAAACACTCAGGATCAACGAGAAAAATCTACGCATGACGATCCCTCCGTTTAACATATTTGCTTAAGACTTAAACCCCCGGTTGTTCCACAGGATCACCGGCAGCTTCGCTTCCCCCAAGACCCAGCCCCGCGTCTGCCCAGCGAAATCCCTCACGGGGGTATCCGTGGGCGCAAGCCTTTGCGGCGCGGAATACCAGCCAAATTCGCTGTCCCCCGCGCAGTAGCTATAGATATTCAGGGGCTTGAGGCCACTGACCTTGGCCGTGTGCTTCATTGCCTGCACACTGTAGCCCATCATCTGCGTGACGCCGAGATTGATCTGGTTGACCGTGATCTTTTCGGGCTCTGATGTATATTCAATCTCAACTCCCTGCACGGCATTGCCCGCCATATCAGTCAGCTTCACATTCGGGGAGATCAGGCTCGATTTGGTGTACCAGGTGATCTCAGTGCTTTTCAGGACGCCTCCGGGGGCAACGCTCAAGCCATAGGGCAGGCGAAAGGTGGCCGGGCCGGTGGGCGCGTCCACCAAGCCGTCAGAGACGGCTTTGCCGTCGTAGACCAGCTTGGCGTCGGTGCCCCTGCCGGAGGGCGACTGGCTGGTGATGGCCCCGCTTGCGAAATTGTAGAGCGTCCTGGAGATCGTGTCCCGCGTGTTCGGAAGGAGGGCCAGCACGAGCAGCAGCGGAAAACTGAGCGTGCCCACCCCGCAGGCCATGGCACGGTTGACCATCCCGACGTCCACATTGGCCAGCAGGGGCACGATCTCCGCGCCCAGCATCTCCAGGACCTTCGGGACGGCGAAATCGAGCACCTGCGCGATCAGCTCGCCGTTCTTCATGCGGCGCAGCACGTCCTGGATAAAGGGATCCTCCTTGGGGTCGTGCTTCTTCCAGAACATGTAGGTGACCAGGGAATTGCCCGCGTCCTCCAGGGTGCCGCGCTTTTTCATGTCGCCGAAGCCGAGCTCATCGATGAAGCGCGTGCAGGGCAGCTTGGAGACCGGCAGCGCGAAGGCCTCGTCGACCAGGTTGTTGACGAGGTCGATGATATTCTGTGTGTTCTTGCTCAGCTGGTTGTCCAGGTATTCCAGCAGCAGGTTCAGCGGGACGAGGTCGGCCATCCCGGCAATGTTCACATCCCGCAGCTGGCCGCCCAGCCCCTTTTGCGCGTTGGCCTTGACAAATCCGGCCAGGCCCTCGCCGTCGTAGCCGAAGGTGAGCTTCAGGCTGCTGTGGTAGTAGGGCTGCGGGTAGGTGATCCCATTGGCTTTTACGGGCAGCACCTCGTCCGTGGCATAGGAGCGCACGTCGGCGGAGATTTTGCGGCCCTCCGTGGCAAAGTCAACCACGCGGTAATCCCCGGGGAAGGTCCACAGGCCCGGCACGATGATGTCGTATAGCACTTCGCCCTTGTCGGAATACCAGGGGCTGATCTCGCTCATGTGCAGATGCCCGGAAAAGTAGAAGTGCATGCCCGCGCCGGCGAATTCCTCGCTGATCTCGCGCATGTTTTCGAGGCCCTGGTTCTGCATGACGGTCAGCTGGCCCTGGAACTGCTCGTTGAGGTTGTGATGCCCCATGCCGATAACGGTCTTGCCCGCCTTGACAGCCGCCCTGCACTGCTTGACCACCCATTCCCGCAGCTCCGGGCTGACCCTGCGCCGCCAGGTGTCGATGGCGATCAGGCGGTAGTTGGAGCCCAGGTCCACGGCGTAGCTGAGATCGCCTTCCTGCACGTTCCCCTTGGGCGTAAAGCGCGCGAGATTGGGCAGGTCGTAGCCCAGCTTCGCGTAAATGCCGGGAAAATCCTTCGGAAAGGTCTTCTGTATGTCGCGCCGCACGCCGGTGGTAAATTCCCTGGAGCCGTAGTCGATGTCGTGGTTACCCGGCGCCACCGCCACCGCGATCCCGGTCTCCTTCTCAAAGGCCCTGAGAATTTCCGCCAGGCGGACATGGCTCAGATATTCCCCCGTATTGGTCAGATCGCCGGTGAGCAGCAGGCAATCGATCTTCTCTCTTTTGCTGCGCGCCTTGATCGCAGCCAGGGCGGAGCGCAGGATGCCGGGCACCTGCTCCACGGGCTGGCCGATGATGTTGTTCTCTATAAAGGCGGCGTTATAGCCGCCCGCAAGCTCCGGCGGGAAGTAGTGGATGTCGGAAAGCAGGGCGACGCGCAGTTTGGCGGGTTGCTTGGCCGCTGCTGTAATCGAGAATATAGGCAGCAGCAGCGCGGCGCACAGCAGCAGGGCAAGGATCGATTTCACCGGTGATTTTTTCATGGATGCAGCCTCCTACACATCAAAGCCATTTAGTTACCGAATATCTTTCCCCAAAGTGGGTCGAACAGATTCTCCGCAAGCCAGGGGGTGTCAATCGCCGGGTCGTACCAGGAGATCAACTGCCAGAACCATTTCAGCGGCGGGAAGAACTTCATGATCAGCTCCATGGCGTCGGACAGGAAGCGCAGCGGAATCGAACGGTCGAAGACCTTCGGGATATCTTCCTTTGCAAGGGTCTGTCCGGCGCGCAGCACCGTGAACGGCTGGACGTACAATATCCCCCCGTCGCCCAGCAGGTAGGCGCGGACATAGCTGCCGATATTCGCGTCATGGTCGGCCAGCTCGAGGGCCTCGCCCGTGGCGACGATTTCGCCGTTTGACACCCAGGTCACGCTGTCATAGTTGCTTGCCGTGATGGTGATGGTCCCGGCCGTCTGATCCACCTCTATACGGCTCACCGAGGGCGGCTCGCCCTCGCCGACAAAGTCATCGCTTACTTCCAGCCGGGGATAGCGCGAAAAGCCGAAGAAGGTGCCGTCCTCCATGCTTTTGCGCAGGGCGGCGGGGGTCTTCTCGGGCATCAGGTGCACAGTCCAGGCGCGGTCGAACTCCCCCGGGCTGTGGGCGTCGCTGTAGACAAAGCTCCACGGCAAAACCCCGTAGGGGATCACCTTCGCCAGAATCCTGTCGTAGAGGATCCTGTCGTACTTGGTATGGTTGCTCGTGCCACTGTTGATGTCGATGCCGAGGCATGTCGGGTAGTCCACAAAGAGCCTGGCGAATTTGTTCACCCACTGGGGGTTGGCGTCGTAAAAATTCAGGGGGTCGTCGCTCTTGTCGGCCTTGGTGGTGTCGCCCGGATGGTTGATGGCGGTCACGCCCCCGGCGGCCTGGACTTTCTTCACGGGGGTTTCGTAGTCCCAGTCGCAGCCGATCCTGTTCTGGCCAAAGTCGCAGAAAAAGCCCTGGAGATGGCTGTTGCTGGGCACGGCCCCGTTGAGCTCGTTCCCCTGGGTGATCTCCAGCATGCCGCGTCCGTCACGCCCCACGCCGGTGAGAATCTCCTGGCGGCGCGCGTCGGTCAGGGGGGCGATGGGCAGCATCTTCGTGCGGTCGTTTTTCACCAGGCGCATGAGCGGCATCGAACGGGGCGCCTCGTTCCAGGGTACGCCCAGGGTCATGTGGTCCGTAATGCACAGGATGTCGTAGTCCAGGTCGTAGTGCGTCTCGATCTGCTCGTTGAGGGGTACCGCGCCGTCGCTGATGTTGGTGTGGCAGTGCAGCTGGGTCTTGTACTGCCCCCAGGTATCCCAGTCCACCGAGGCGTAGGGGTTGCCGATGGCGTAGGCCAGTTCCGCGGCCGCCGCGCCCAGCGAAAAGCAGGGCAGCAGCAGGCACAGGTCCAGCAGCAGGGCGAGGGCTTTGCATTTCAGTTTTTTCATGGGAATCGCTCCTTTTTAGTAATAAAATTCATAATCGAATGGCTAGGTCTCCGCCAGAGCCACCCTGTAAAATTCATACCCATCCAGATGCTTGCCCTCAGCGTACAGATAGCGCTTTCGGTAAGTGACGGAATCGATGTCTTCCAGCAGCTTCAGGCCGCAGTCCTGCAGCAGGGCGGGCAACTCCTCCGGCACGATCCCATAGGTCCAGGGCTCCCCCTGTTTCCGCAGCAGCCTGGATACCCCTGTCTTTACATGCTCTTCGGGGGAATCAATGGCGTCGCGGTGCACATAGGTGAACGCGAGCTGCGTGCCTTTCGCAAGCGAACCGATATAGGCCAATGTCCGGCGTACAGCCGCTTCGGTCAGGTAGTTGGTCACGCCCTCCCAGATAAAGAATGCGGGAAGCGCCCGGTTGAAGCCCGCTTCATGTAATGTCTGTTCCAGCGATTGGCTGTTAAAGTCGGTTTCTACATAGGTGACATGATCGGTATAAAGGCCGAACTTTTGCATTTTTGCTTTCTTATTTTTTAATGTGCTGGGGTGGTCCACCTCGAATACGCTCAGGGTTTTCAGCGCGGCCAATCGATAAGCGCGGCTGTCGTAGCCGGAGCCCAGGATGACGACCTGCTTTTTTCCATCCTGTATGCCCCGGGAAAGAAAATCGTCGATCAGGCGGGTGCGGGCAATCCCGGATGCCCTCGCGCCGGACCAGACAGTATCCAGAAGCCCGGTAACCCCCTTTTGCAGGAGCGCGATTTTCGAAGCGCAGACGACCGCCTTCAGCGGCGGCGTGAGAAACCGGACCGCGAGGGGGTCTTCAAACAGGCGGCGTTCGCGGGGATACGTTGACTCCAGCGCCCGGAACAGGGCCATGAACCCAGCTGTGCCGCTGGGTTTCCCGCTTTTCAGCTTCAGTTTTTCACCCATGGCAGCCTCAGCTCTCTATATGCTTTTTGATCGCCGCAAAGCTTTGCTCGCTGATGTCGTGCTCAATCCGGCACGCGTCGCTGACGGCGGTTTCCCCGTCCACGCCCAACGTGATCAGCCAATCTGTGAGGAGGATATGCCGCTCGTACATCGTTTCGGCGATCTTCTGCCCGCTTTCGGTCAGGGTGATATAGCCGTCGTCGTCCATGGCGATATGCCCGGCCGCACGTAAATTCTTCATGGCCACGCTTACGCTGGGCTTGGTGTATTCAAGCGCGCTCGCAATATCGACGGAGCGCACGGGGTTTCCCTTGCGGCTCAGAATGCAGATTGTTTCCAAATAATTCTCTGCTGACTCCTGGGTTTTCAAGTGCAATCACCTCTCAACTGTATTGTAACACGCAAATGCTTGCCGGTCAACAAAAAAATCTCTTGACAAGCAGGTTAGTTTGTGCTAACCTATAGATGAGTTAGATTGCACTAACTGTGGATGGGAGGGCATGCGCATGACCTTGCGTGATTTGAAGGTGGGCCAAAGCGGACAAGTGGTAGCGGTCGGCGGGGAGAAAGTCCTTCGCCGGCGCTTGCTCGACATGGGCATCACGCCGCGCACAAATATTACCGTGAAGAAAGCCGCCCCCATGGGCGACCCAATTGAACTATTTCTGCGAGGTTATGTTCTGACCCTTCGCCTGGAGGACGCCGAAAAAATCACGGTGGAGGAGGTGACGGTATGACCTTCGCCCTGGCAGGCAACCAGAATTGCGGCAAGACAACGCTGTTCAACCAGCTCACGGGCTCCAACCAGCACGTGGGCAACTTCCCCGGCGTCACGGTGGACCAAAAAACCGGCCGCATCATCGGCTATAAGGATCACTCTGTCGTCGATCTGCCCGGTATTTATTCCCTGTCGCCCTACACCAGCGAGGAGATCGTCACCCGCGATTTTTTGCTCAAGCAAAAGCCGGACGGCATTATCAACATCGTGGACGCGATGAATATCGAGCGCAACTTATATCTCACATTGCAACTGATCGAGCTGCAAATCCCCATGGTGCTCGCCTTGAACATGATGGACGAGGTGCAGGCCAACAGCGGCAGCATCGACGCCGGTCTTTTGCAGGAGATGCTGGGCATCCCTGTCATGCCGATTGCGGCGGCGAAAAACCAGGGGATCGAGGGGCTCATCGAAAAGGCCGTAGAAACTGCGCAGGCCAGAATCAAGCCGGAGCGCGTGGACTTCTGCCCGCCCGGCCCGGCGCACCGCACGATCCACGCCATCGCGCACCTGATCGAGGACCACGCGCAGCGCATCGGCATTCCCGTGCGCTTCGCCACGATCAAGCTCATCGAGGGCGACGAGCCCATACGTGCGGCCCTGGGCCTGGACGAAAACGAAAATCACATGATTGAGCACGCCGTCACGGAGATGGAGGCCGAGCTGGACACCGACCGGGAGGCGGCCCTTGCGGACATGCGCTACCGGTTCATCGAAGAGCTGTGCGGCCAATGCGTCGTCAAGGCGGGGGAGAGCCGCGAATACCGGCGCAGCATCCGGCTGGACAACATCCTGACACACAAGGCATGGGCGTTCCCCGCCTTCCTGGGGATCATGTTCTCGGTATTCGGACTGACCTTCGGGGTGATCGGCATGCCGCTGAGCGGGCTGCTTGAAAATGCGATCGGCGCTTTGGGCAGCCTCGTTGAAAAGGCCTTGACGGCCTATGGCCTCAACCCTGTGATCCGGTCGTTGGTGATCGACGGCATTTTCTCCGGCGTTGGCGCGGTGCTCAGCTTCGTGCCAATCATTGTCACGCTGTTCTTTTTCCTGTCCATCCTGGAGGACAGCGGCTACATGGCCCGGGTGGCCTACGTGATGGACAAGCCCCTGCGCAAGATCGGGCTCTCCGGGCGCAGCTTCGTGCCCATGCTCATGGGCTTCGGCTGCACGGTCCCGGCGGTGATGGCCACGCGCACGCTCTCCAGCGAGCGGGACAGGAGGATGACCATCCTGCTCACGCCCTTCATGAGCTGCAGCGCGAAGGTGCCGATCTACGCCCTGCTCACTGCCGCGTTTTTTCCGCGATATCACGCGTTTGTCATGATGGGCCTCTATTTGATCGGCATCCTGCTGGCCGTCCTGTCCGGCTTCTTGATGAAGAAGACGGCCTTCCGGGGGGCCTCGGTCCCCTTCGTGATGGAGCTGCCGAATTATCGCTTCCCCTCCGCAAAGACTGTGATGCGGCTCATGTGGGACAAGGCGAAGGATTTCATCCAGCGGGCGTTTACCGTCATCTTTTTGGCGACGGTCGTCATCTGGTTTTTGCAGTCGTTCGACTTCCGGGTCAATCCCGTGGCCGACAGCGCGCAGAGTATGCTGGCAGCGCTCGGGCGGAGTCTGGGCAAGCTGTTCGTCCCGCTCGGCTTTTCGGATTGGCGCGTGGGGACGGCGCTCATCACCGGCCTTTCCGCCAAGGAGGCGGTGATCAGCACACTGGCCGTGCTGACAGGCGCAAGCGTGGCGGAACTCGGAGATACTTTGCACGGCCTGTTCACGCCCCTGGCGGCGTTCAGCTTTTTGATATTCACGCTGCTGTATACCCCCTGCGTGGCGGCGGTCGCCGCGGTCAAGCGCGAATGGGACAGCCTGAGGGGTACGATCCTGGTGGTGCTGTTCCAGACGGGGCTCGCGTGGGCGCTGGCCTGCGGGGTGTATCAGCTTGGAAGGCTGGTGGGGTTGGCATGAGCGTGTTGGATTTTGTCGTTCTCGGGGGTCTTGCCATCGCCGTCGCCTGCGCTGTTGTATGGATGCTCCGCAGGAAGAAACGTTGCAAGGGCGGCTGCGGTAGCTGCCCTTACAATGGACAATGCGGCAAATAAAATAGCGGGGTCACGCCAGCGGCAGAACCGCCTCGTTATCCGGCGTTGAGTCATAGATCAGCGACGCGATGAAGTCCCGCAAATCGCCGAAACCTGTTTTTTTCAGCAGAGGGCGGAGCAAAACGCCGATATTGCCGACGATCGCGAGCAGCGCCCTGCCGATTGGCGTGTCGGCGGAGTACGGCTCGTCGCCCGCGTAGACATTGCGCACAAGCTCCAGCATGAGCTCATTCACCTTTACGCGCTTCACGCCTTTAGCGACGCGCCGCGGGCACAGGCAGAGCCGCCCCAACCCGCCGAGGGTCAGGCGGTCGAGGATTTTGCCCACGATCTTGATCGGCACGCGATATTGGAAGACCGTCTCTTTGGGTACGCTGAAGCCCGGCGCGATATCCGCCAGGTGGCCGATGTCGTAGGCCGCGCTGTGAAAGATGTCCTTCAGCAGGCGGTCAAAACAGTCCTGTGTGTATTCAGACACCGTCTTGCCCTGCGTATCCCAATCGATGCGCTCCACGCGCTGCGTTTCGATGCGCATGGCCTGGCCGTCAACCGTCACCTTGCGGATGGGCGTGTCGTAGCCGACCAGGGCGCCCGTGTTGATGTGATACAGCGTATTCCCGCTTTCCGTGCGCTTACAGCGGATGTCCTGCATATGGCTGTGCCCCGTGAAGATGAAGCGCAGGCCGGCGTCCGCGAGGACCGTGGTAACGTTCTCGTAGTCGCCCAGCATATCTCTGCGGCTGATCAGCGGGTAAATGGGCGAGGGGGGCAGGGCGGGGTGGTGCGTCATGGCGAAGATGAACTGCCCGTCCGCCCGCGCCTGCCTGATCTGCTCCAGGATCCACGCGAGCTGCCCGGCGCTGTAGCCGTCCAGGTCGTCGTTCAGGCCGAGCAGGCGATAGCCCGGCGCGAGCTGCGCCACATAGGAGAGCTGCTCATATTCCGCGATGGCGTCCCGGAAACCGAAATCGTCGTAGAGGCCGCGCAATTCGCTCCGGTACGTCGCGCCGGGGCGGCGCTCGGCGTCAGCGTCGTCAAGGTTGACCAGCCCGAAGTCGTGGGTCGCGGTGACGACATATACGCGCTTGCCGTTTTCCCGCAGGCGGCGCAGCTTCTTGATGAACCCGTCGTGGTTGGCGCGTTCGCCGTTGCTGCTCAGATCGCCCGCGATCAGCACGATTTCCGTGTCCGCCTGCGCGATCATCTGGTCAAACGCCGCGTCGATGATCGCGCCGGACTCGTTAAGCGTGATCTGATCCACGTGGCTGCTGTGCCCCAGCGCCTCGCAGTTGTAGTAGTGCGTGTCCGTGATCAGGAAAAATTTCAGCATCTTTCGTTACCTCGCCGTTCTATTCAAGAATCTCGCGGTACGCTTCATCAATGATCTTGTCAAGTTCTTTGCGGGTCAGATCATCCAGCGGGCCTTCTTCGTCTTTGTATTTGGCGGTGGCCTCCTCGGCGAACGCGTGGGCGCGCTCCAGGATCGTCTGCCCGCCGCTCTGCAGCCAGCCGTCCCAGCCGCAGCGCCCGAATATCTCCGACATCCAATAGCTGCCGCGCATGTGCGCCACGGTGTGCTCCTCGCCCAAAAAGTTGCCGCCGATGCCCACGTCCCTGATGACGTCGTAGCCGACGGTCTCCTCCGTCACGTCAAAGCCCGAGAGGATGTAGTTCAGGTAACCAAGCCACTCGTTGTCGATGACCAGCTGCTCGAAGCTGAAGCCCTGGTCCGCGCCGGCAATGCCCTGGCAGCCGATGAAACACAGCCCCGAGAGCCCGGCAATGGCGGCGGTGACGCCCTTTTCGAAGCCGCCCTGGAAGTCGGGGGGCAGCGCGTCGGTCAGTGCGGCGTTGCTCCCGCCCTGCACGCCGTACCAGCGCGCGAGCTGCGCCGCGGCCGCCGCGAAAAAGGCCTGGTTCGGGGAGCCGAAGGAGCACAGCATCGTCCTGGGGTCGGCGGTGTGGCAGGAGGCCTCGAACACGGGGAAGCCGTCCGTCATCACGTACACGAGAAAGCCGCTGCCCAGCGCCTCCGCCGTTTCAAGGGCGAGCGTACCCGCGACGGTGACAGGGGCGGTGGCCGCGCCCATGGCCATGGGGGCGATGCGCAGCGCGCCGCCTTTCCCGGCGAAATACAGGGCCATCTCGAGGGTGTCCGGCTTGAAGGTCAGGGGGCTGATGCTCTCCAGCAGGTAATTGCTCCGGATGCCCAGCAGGTCGTTGATCCTCCACACAGTTTTCGCGCCAGCGGGTGTCAGCGTGTAGGCGTTGCCCGGCTTCGAGGAATATTTGTACATGTCCGCCACCGCCACGGCGTCCGCGATTTCGGCGGGCACATCGGCGGGCACCACAACCGCACCCGCGGCGGGGATGCTGCCGAGCCGCTCCATGAGCCGGAAGCCCCTGATATTGTCCTCCCGCAGGCCGTAGCGGCGCGTGTTGTCCATGGGGCTGACAAGGTGGACCTGCGTGGAGATGCGCCCGGCAAGCCGCTGCGCCTCCCCCGCGGGCGCGGCAAGGCCTGACGCGCGCATCTTCTCGATAAAGCCCTCCATGACCCTGCGCGGAAACAAAAGCCGCTGCCCGTCTTTGATGGCGCAGCCCTGCTCCCAGCACATGGCCAGAAGCGCTTCGTTCGGAACGCGTATGCCGATTTCATCCAGAATCCTCAATGCGGAGTCATGGATCAAAAGCAGCTCGCTCTCTGACAAAACCTCGATATTCGATCTGATTGGCCGCATATATGTCCCCCTGTGAGTTAATATATCTCTGTTTTGTCCGCCCACTCGATCCGCCACGGGTGGCCCAGCTTGCTGCCCGCCGACGACGGCCTCCATTTTTCGCCCTGCGTGACCGAGGCCTCGGGCGCGGCGATGCGGATCACCTCGATGGCCCGCGCGTTATAAAAAGCGTTGTCGCCGATCTCCCGCAGCGCGGCTGGCAGGTCGATCTCCTTCAGGGCCTCGCAGCCCAGGAAGGCGTCCTCGCCGATCTTCGCAAGGCCCTCGCCCACGTCAATTTCCGCAAGACCTGTCATCTTGTGGAAGGCACGCTCCTCGATTTCCGTCACGGAGCCAGGCAGCGTCAGCTTTTCCACGGCGTAGCAATGGTAAAACGAGCAGTGTCCGATGATTTCCGTGCCGTCGGGTACTGTGTATTCCACGGTGTTTTCCAGCCTGCCGTCCTTGGCATAGACCGCCTGGTTCGCGTTGGGGTAGACCAGCAGCTTGGCCTGGTCCTTCGTGAAGAGCACGCCATTGATATCGCAGAAGCCGGGGTTGTCCGGGTGAACTGTAATTTCTTTCAGATGCAGGTTTTTTGTGATGCCCCAGGGCTCGATTGCCGTGACATTTGCCCCGACCACGATACGCTCCAGGGTGTCGGCGGAGTTGATCGCCAGCTTGCCGATTTTCGTGACGGATTTCCCCTTGAACGTATCGGGAATGACCAGCTCCACGGCGGTGGAGGTATCCGTATAATACACCAGGACATAGGTATCCGTGTTTTTGTCAAGCACGAATTCCATCTGGCCCTGCTTTTCGCGCGGCGCGCAGGCGCAGAAGAGCGCCGCCGGCAAAGCCGCCGCAAGAAACAGCCCAATGGCGCGACGAATGCGTTTTTTCATGATTCTTCTCCCTCTAATGCAAGCTCTGGCTGCGCCTGTTCGTCCGCCGTCTCCTCCGCCCGTGCACGGGCCTGCAAATCCGCATTGATTTTTCGCATTTTGTCGGTGGTGAGGTCATAGAAGAAGAACGGGATCAGCGCCAATATGGAGCCGACAATCGCGATGAACATATGCACAGAGATGAGCTGGTTGCGGATCCCCCGGTCATACATGATGTCCCAGTCGCGCACAAGCCCGGAGAGCTTCAGTATGAAGGGAGTGATCAAGCCCAGGAGCATCCCGACAGGCGTTGTGACGTAGGAAAACAGCCCCAGTGACGCCTCCAGGCGTTCGCCCGTCTTCCATTGCGTATAGTCCCAGATGTCCGGGTTGATGGTGTTTGAGATCACGACGTCCACGCCGTTGATGAAGGAGCCGACGAAGCTTATGATCAGGAAGACGACAACCTTCGTCATGTCGTTCTGTATGAAGAGCAGGCTGGCCAGCAGGATTTCCAGGAGCGTCTTGATCATCCTCACCATCAGCAGTGCGCGGCGCTTATCCATGCGCTTGAGGAGCCAGGGGGTGAACAGGTTGCCGGGCGTCGCGGGCAGATAGCTGAGGTTGAGGAGCAGGCCCATCATCCACTCCAGGCGCGTCCCGTAGAGCATGATCCAGTTGAAGGCGTTGTCATTCGCATAGGCAAAGCCGTTGAAGAGCCCCGAAATATTGACGATCCAGTTGTATTTATTGGTGAAGGCCTCCTTCACCGCCTTTTTCATGTTCAGGTTTGGCCGGTGCCCCTCGGGCTGCACGACGCGGTCCTTCACGTTCAGCACCAAAAAGCTCTCCATAAGCCCCGCGCCGCCGACGATGGGGATGATGAAGCGATAGGACGCGATGTTCAGCTGGCCGCCAAAGGGCTGCGCTATCATCGGGAGCACGATGAGGAAAATCGAGCGCAGCAGCCCCTGCGCCATGGGCATCAGCGAATAGATCCGCGTGCGCTCCTCCGGGTTGCTGGTCATCACCGCCTGCAGGCTGCCAATATTCCCGCCGAAGCCGCTGAAGAGACCCAGCACGCTGCAGGCGATATGCAGCACGATGAGCAGCGTGGAGTAGTTCATCGCCTGGTAGGGGATGAAAACAATGATGGAGGCGACGATCAGCGTCGGGACGCCGAAGAAGAGGATGAAGGGCTTGAATTTGCCGTATTTGCCGCCGAACCAGCGCAGGATGTACGTCCCAAGGTAGTTGCCGAGCACCGTGAAGAAGAGCTTAATCGCGATGTGCTTGGGCAGGTCGCGCACAAGATTGTCAAATTTCGCGGAAATGCTCTGCGGCACGAGCCAGAGGATGAGCGCCGCGCCCAGCACAATCAGGGAGGCCGTGTGCAGGATGCGCATTTTCTTTCTGTCCAGCTGCCCTAAGCTGTCCACGATGAACGCGCCGAAGGGCATCAGGATGTAGCTGATGATGGTCCCGATGACGCCGATCACATAGGAATCGCGGATGCCCACGCCCATGATCATGCCGATGATCATCGCGCCGCCGGAGAATTGAATCCCGCCAATGGTATGCCCCATCAGGTCGATGCCCATCGCGCTGCCGCCGAGGCTCAGGAACTCCTTGATGGAGACCGATTCGCCCTCCTTGGGCTTGTCCCAATAGGCGCGCACGTAAGCAACCCCGTCCGATAGCTTTTGCTTCAGGTTCAGCTTTGCCATACCGCTTCCTCCTCCACGTTGATTTCACGCCGCCTGTGCAGCTCCGCCGTGACCGTGCGCATTAGCTCCGGCTTCAGCTTGAACTTGCGCAGATACAGCATCAGAGCCGCCAGCAAAATAAACGGCGGCAGCACGAACATCAGGAACTTGAAGCTGGACACCGCCTGGGGCGTCGCTGCCGCCGCGTCCTCCCCGCCGAATTTGACCAGGGAAAAGACGAACATGGTGATCAGCTCGCAAAACGCGCCGGCCAGCTTGCCCAGCAGCGTGAGCATGGAAAAGATGATGCCCTCGTTGCGCGTGCCGGCTTTATATTCCCCGTAGTCCACCGCGTCGGCCAGCATGACGTTCTGCATGACGGACATGGAACCGAAGCCGACGCTCATCACAAGGCCCGCGGCGATGAAGGGGACGCTCTTCCCGGGGGCGGCCCGGTCCGCCAGGGCCATGAGCACATAGCCGACACAGGGCATGATCATGGAGGACTTGTACACCCTGTCCCTGCCGAACCATTTGGTGAACAGGGGGAAGCCCAGCAGGCCGGCGGCCAGGGAAACGCCGAGAATGATCGTGAAGAAGCTGTATTGGTCCGCGCTGCCGACCTTATAGAGGAAATAGTAGATCGCCGCGCCGTTGGTCAGGTTATTCGCCAGGTTGAATAGCAGCATGACCCCCACGACCACTAAGGCCTGGTCGTTGCCGAACAAGATCCGCAGAGCCTGTTTTAGGGAGAAGCGCTCCCGCTTTTCCTGTACCGGCAAAACCCGCTCCTTCACCGTCGCGGCGCTGTAAAGGGAGGTCATAAGATAGAGCACGGAGGTCAGCAGCGCGTAGCGGAAGAACCCGGTATTGACCTGCTCCCGGCCGCCGAGCGCTTCGATGAGCTGTAAGGAAAACGCGTTGACCGCGCCGACCGCCCCGGCGAAGATGCGGGGCACCATCGCCACCCGGTCGCGCTCCTTCTGATCCAGGGACAGCGCCGGGATCATCGCGTAGTACCCGACGTCGATCATGGTGTAGGTCGCGTCCCACAGCAGGTACATGAGTGTAATGTAGATATAGAGCCCGACACCGTTGACGCCTGGCGGCTTCCAGAGCAGCCCCACCGCCACCAGCGCGTTGGACACGGCGCCGGCCATGATCCAGGGGCGGAACTTGCCGAGCTTCGTGCGGGTGTTGTCGATCAGCGTGCCCATAATCAGGTCGTTGAAGCCGTCCCAGATCCGGGCCAGGAAAAACATGGGGGCGAGGAATTTTTTGCTCAAGCCCAGCACCGTCAGCAAGTAGAACGAAGCCTTGCTGTAGGCGACGCCGTAGCTGAGCGTGACGCCGATGGTTCCGATGCCGTAGTTGATTTGCGTGCCCAGGCCGAGCTTGCTGTCGCGCCCATCCATCAATAGATCCCCTCTTCCCACCAGATCCGATTCATCAGCCCGTAGCCGCGGCTGAAAAGATGCAGCTGCCGCTCCCGACCGGACTTCTGCCTCCATTGCCCATAGCTGCGCTGGCTCGGGTGTACCCGGCCGAAGGCCTCCATGGTGAGAAAGAAGACCAGCTCAAAGGTAGGGGCGTACCCCGGCACAGGCTCGCGGCGCAGGGGTTTGATGAAACGTTCGCGTTCAGTCATTACAAAAGCCCTCCGATATGATTTTACCACATGCCTGTACGTTTTGCAACCGGATTTTTTGCATCTATGTGCCGCTAAATCATCTGATGACATCTAAAAAAAGAGCTTGACAAACCAAGCGAAATGGGCTATACTTGTTGTTGTTCCGGGTGTGGCGCAGTTGGTAGCGCGCTTGACTGGGGGTCAAGAGGCCGTGAGTTCAAGTCTCGCCACTCGGACCACGAAAAGCCGCTAACCACAAGGGTTAGCGGCTTTTTACTTTTTC
>Ga0123353_10006162_pt1 | contig 15928 bp, 12 predicted proteins | sample TergutLab28metaG_3_FD_92763 | JGI IMG/M metagenome (GOLD analysis project Ga0123353, IMG submission 92763) | Labiotermes labralis P3 segment gut microbial communities from Petit-Saut dam, French Guiana - Lab288 P3 | ecosystem: Host-associated > Arthropoda: Insects > Digestive system > Gut ... | reverse complement strand
GCAATATCAAATATGTCCATTTTATGCGCTATCCATGATATAATGTCCTATGGAATACGCATTTTACTATAATTACCAAGTTTAACGCAATAGATGTTTATTGCGCTGTAGTACTAGTGGTGTAGAGAAAAATTGCGGTTTTGAATTCATTAAACAAACCAAATAGTCTTTTGTCATCTTTTAAGGTGAAGAATTCCAAGAGTTCTTTTTGGATTTGCGTAAGACAATCCTTTTCTGCTCTTTTTCGACCTACCTTTCGCCCCCAACTCATCATCTGGCTTATGACATCATCAAAAATACCTGGGTCAATTTTGTCGAAATCAAAACAATAGGTCGCTTCACCGGAATCATTGACATGCTTAAAAGCCGGATATACTTTCCCGGCAAATCCAAAGAATAGAATTTTGAATTTGTCATATTCAAGCCCATACTGACAAAACATCGACAAGCCAGACAAGCCATCCCAACGCAAGCGGCCTAATCGTGCGAAGATGGGTTTTTCAATAATCTCCTCAACTCGATACCTCATATACGGAAGTTGTGGATCAACACCGTTTTGCATTCCAACGTCGTAATAATCGTGAAAATCGCTGATGATTTTCATTGCGTGTCCTCCAACATACCATCATTCCGGGGATTTCGCGGAGTACCGCTTCATCCCCGGCTCATTATAACACAATCACCGGCGTTCAGGACGCTCGGCTAAACTCCACACTCATTTCCCCATCTCCTTCATGCGTACCAACTTCTCATACGCCGCGCCGCTGTCAATCGACTCGGCGGCGAGTTGGATTCCTTCTTCGATTGTTTTGGCCCGTTCGGCGCACAACAGCGCGGCAGCAGTGTTGAGCAGCACGATGTTTCGCTTGCCGCCGCGAATCGTTCCGGTGAGAATGCCCTGCAAAATGCCGGCGTTTTCCTCCACATCACCGCCGGCGAGCTCTTCCGGTGTTGCCAGTTCGCCGTCAAAATACAGTTCCGGGAAAAAATCAAACGTGCGGAACCGACCGTCGAAAAATTCGGTGACCCGGGATCGTGTCGTCATGGTCAGTTCGTCCATGCCGTCGTAGCCATGCACTACCATGGCACGGCGACAACCAAGTTCGCGGAGTGCCGTTGCGTACATCTCGGTGAGCTTCGGGTCATACACGCCGAGCAGCACGCAACTCGCTCCCGCCGGATTGGTCAGCGGTCCGAGCATGTTGAAGAGCGTCCGAATGCCGAGCTGTTTTCGCAGCGGCGCGACGCGTCGCATGGCCGGGTGAAACTTCGGCGCGAACAAAAACCCGATCCCGATTTCAGCGATCATCTCTTCCACTTGTTCCGGCGAAAGCAGCAAATTGACGTCGCACCGCTCCAAGACGTCGGCGCTTCCGCAACGACTCGAAACGGCACGATTTCCATGCTTGGCAACAACCAGCCCCGCCCCGGCGGCAACAAAGGCCGACGTGGTCGAAACGTTGAACGTGTGCAACGAGTCGCCGCCCGTCCCGACAATGTCGACAACCGGCGAACCGATCACCTGGATTCGTTCCGCATGACGCCGCATTCCGCGTGCCGCCCCGACAAGCTCCTGAACGGTCTTCCCCTTCATCGACAACGCGAGTAAAAACCCGGAAAGCAGCACCGACTCCTCGCCGGTAAACGTTTCATGGGCCGACATGAGAATCGCATCAAACAGCGATTCCATCTCACCGCTGGAAAGATTTTCACGCTTGAGTATTTTTGAAATTGCCCGACGACAGTGTTCTGCAAAGGTCATGATGAGTTAGGAGTGTGAAGTTAGGAGTTTGGAGTTGAAATATAAGCTGGAATGAAGCGAAACGCAATAACGTGATCACCTTCGGGACTATTTTTTACGTGAACGGATAGGTATTTGTCTTATTTCTTCTATTTCTTGTTTAATATATGCCGCACATGCTTCAACTCTATCGCTATATTCAGTAACTCTTTCGTGTCCTCTTTGTATTGAATAATAACCGACAATATACTTACCACCATTTTGTGTAAAGTACCAACAAGCACAACGTTTGTCGGCAATGAAAAACACCCATTGATCTATACATTCCAAATGCTGAGTAAGAACCTCCGAAATATCTCTTTCACTGATTTGGTCATGGTATTCAAAATAACCACTTTCTTTTAAAAGAGAATGGGGTGAAGCGTTCCCTTCATAAAATTTTTGGGGTAAGAAAACAATATCCTTTATGATCTGAGATTTTTGCATTGATATTTTATATCCTGCCCTTTCCAAAAATTATTCGAACCGATCAACTCGGGGATGATACGTCGTCCGAGGGACGAATATCAGATGATGTTTAAGGTAATCTATGTGAGTTTCGGCTTGTAAAACGGAGTTTCATATTTATTTTTCAACGGTTCACAGTCGAATGCATAAAGATCGACGAATTCCGACGCTTCATCAAAACTGATTCCTTCGCCCAAATAAAGACCAACAAAAGGAACAATGGCACATCCTTTGACATGCATGTGTGGTTCGGGGTCGCTAAACTCGGAACCTTTGTAATCAACGACCATTTCCATTTCCAACTCGAAAAGGTTTTCTCGAACATGGCGAACGGTAAGGGTTACTGTTTCCATGAGATCGTGTTCACAAACGTAAAACGAACCCTCAATGCCCTCCTCACCATAATTGCCAGTGAGAGTCGCCCCGTCCAATTCTTTCCAGTGGCGAAATTTCCAAGGAATCCATTCACATGTCATTGATGACGTCTCACCATTTTCGCCTACCGGCTCAAAATCAAGAGTCAATGACCAAAACAAAGAACGCTTCAATCCAACGTCAGGATTCTCGGAAATGGTACAATAAATTTCACCTCCACAGGCACGAAGGTCTGACGCGGGAAAACGACGGACGGATTCATTCATAATGTCTCCAAAAATGACAATGAAAATGAAAAGGATATGTAATATCATAATACGACAACATAAGAATATCGTCATCCGAGGATTGCGCGGAGTACCGCTTCATCCCCGGCTCATTAAATTTAATCCGACTCTCACCGCACGCTGTTCAAAAAATTCCGCAATAAGCGTTTGCCGATGATTGTCATGATGGATTCGGGGTGGAACTGGATGCCTTCGAGGAGGTAGTCGCGGTGGCGGACGGCCATGATTTCGTGGTCGTCTTCCGACTCGGCGGTGATCGTCAGTTGCAGCGGCAGCGTTTCGCGGTTCGCCACGAGCGAATGATAACGCATCGCCTCAAACGGACCGGTGATCCCCTGAAAAATACCCTGGCCGTCGCTTTTGATGCGCGACGTCTTGCCGTGCATGATGTTTTTTGCACGAATCACCTCGCCGCCCAGGGCATGGACGATCGCTTGGTGTCCGAGACAAACGCCGAGGATCGGGATTTTGCCCATGAACGTGTTGATGACCTCCAGCGAAACGCCTGCCTCCGACGGATGCCCCGGCCCCGGCGAAATGACGATCCCCACCGGGTTGAGCATTTCAATGGTTTTCACGTCAATCTGGTCATTGCGATGGACGAGCACCTCGGCACCAAGCATCCGCAGATGTTGCACGAGATTATAAGTAAACGAATCGTAATTGTCGAGCATTAAAATCATGGGAGTGATGAATGGCTAGTGGTTAGTGGCTGGTTTTTGGCTAATAAAAAAAGCCGCGAACGTTTGGACGCTCACGGCTTGCTGGATTCAGGGGCGAAGTCAGGGGTCCTTCGGCGCGACGGCTACCGGAGCGGCAACGGCATAACACCAGCACCACCAGCAGAAAACGTCAGAAAAATTGGCCAAGGAACGGCTCATGATTTTGGGTTTTTTGTCAAAATGTTCATAACGCAAAAGAATCTTAAGCTATTCTATTCCATTTCTCTCCACCGTCAAGGGGAAAACCGGGCGGATTTTCGGAATTTTTTCCCGACAGTCTTGTATCACTTGAATCGGGTGAGTAAACTGTATCTGTTCACGGGGGTTTATTTTTCACCACAAAGGGCACGAAGAAACACGAAGAGGACAAAGTTCGGGCACTGGCTTACGCCACGTGCTCTGGTTTTCTTGTGTCCAAACTTTTATGAAACGGGCAATATGATGCAATCTGTTCAAAATCTCAAAGTGAATTTTTATCCTCCAAGGAAAAAGCGATGAAATCTTGTTTGCCGTTGTTTGTTTTACTGGTCGTATTACCGTGTCTCGGATGTTCTGACAGTCCGCCTCAGCAGAAACCGATTTCCGACCAAGTCGATTCTCGTGAAACCGTGGTCGATCCCGAACAGGATAAGAAACAAATCCACGATTGTTTTTACTCATATAAACGAGCAATCCTGGAGGACAAAGGAGACAAAGCCTTTCAGTGTCTCGACAAACGTACAAGAGATTATTATGCCAAAATACTTCAATTGGTGAAAACCGCAAATCGCGATGAAGTTGAGCAGTTGTCCTTCCTCGACAAGATGCAAGTTCTCATCATGCGAAACAATATCCCAAAATCCGAATTGCTGAGTATGACCGGAGATGAATTGCTGATTTACTCGATCAATCATGGGATGGTCGGCAAAAACGGGGCATCGAATCTTGAGGCGGGAACAATCACCGTGGAAGGCGAATTCGGAAAGATGGAAATTATAGTCAAACAGAGGAATCCCGGGCTGGTCTATCATTTTTATAAGGAAGACGGGCAATGGAAATTGGATTTGACCTCGTCTTTTCCCATGATACAAGTTGGTATGAAGCTCTTGGTCAAACTGAGCGAACAATCGGAAAACGACTTTATTATGGACGTAATCCGTGAGATGCCCTCCAAGAATCCGAGCAATGATATTTGGGAACCCATCGGCAAATAATGTCGGTGGTCACAGCGTAACCCCCCTACCGGGAGATAAACATGAGCGACGACAATACAGAAAAGACCGAAATTGAAAAAAACGAATCGCAGCCGCAGCGTTTGAACATGCTTCCGGCACTGTTAAGTCTGTTTTGCCCCGGCTTGGGACAACTGTCTCAAAAACGTACAGGAGCGGCCGTCGGCTTCTTCATGCTGTTCCTTTTGACCGGATTCCTTCCGATAATCATCTTGAGTCTCCTCTTTATTGATCGATTTTCTCAAGAATCGCTAGGGATACACGTTCTTCACATCGTTGTCTTTGCCGGGGTCTGTGTCCCATTGATGTTGGCTTTTTTTTGTTCGGTCATAGATGCCGTCGCATGGAAACAGGGAGATCGTACCCGCTTCAAACCACTCCTGACTGTTGGGGGGGTAATCTTTTTGTTTGTTCTTGTGGCACTATTGTTGCCTTCGGTTCCTTCGGCTCGTGAAGCGGCAAGGCGGATGCAATGCACCAATAACTTGAAACAAATTGGGCTCGGCTTTCACAATTACCTTGACACGTATGGTCACTTTCCGCCTGCCTATAGCGTGGATGAAAACGGCAAGCCGCTGCACAGTTGGCGGGTTTTGATTCTGCCCTTTATGGAGCAAAAGACGCTATACGATCAAATCCGTTTGGACGAACCATGGGACAGCGAGTACAACCGGCAATTTCATGATACTCTCATCTCCGTGTTCCGCTGCCCATCAGGTAGTTCGCTCGAACTCCTCAAGAGAGCAAAGCCGGACCTGAAAACCGACGGGAATTGTTGCTATTCCGTCGTGATCGGACCGGAAACGGCCTTTTCCGGCAGTGAAGCGGTGTCTTGTGACGACATTACGGATGGCACCTCAAACACGATTCTTGTCGTCGAGCGTCTTATGCCGGTTTGCTGGATGGACCCGAACAACGAAATCGGATTCGACACAGCCTGCGAAGGTATAAATCACAATGTTTACGGTATCGGCAGTGCCCATGCTCACGTTGCGAACGTCTTAATGGCCGACGGCTCTGTGCAGTCCTTGTTGGATAGTACCGAACCGGAATTCCTGCGGGCATTGTTGACGAAATCCGGCGATGACAATTCTCGTTTCCTGATAAAGTGACCGCCCTACCATTTTTGCACTCTACACTTTGCGCTCTGCGCTTAAAACGTTGAGTGCCCTTTCAATTCCCATGGCTTTGTTGACGGTTTCTTTGCGTTCCAGCTCGGGGACGGAGTCGTAAACGATGCCGCCGCCGGACTGGGCGGTGAGTTGACCGTCTTTGATGCGGGCGGTGCGAATTGTGATAGCAAAATCGATGTTGCCGCTGAACGCAATGTAACCGGCGGCACCGCCGTAGGGGCCTCGCGGTGTCGATTCGTATTCCGCGATGATTTGCATGGCGCGAACTTTTGGGGCACCGCTCAGCGTTCCCGCCGGGAAGGTCGCACGAAACAGGTCGAAACCGTCATAGCCGTCTTCGAGTTCCGCCGTGACATTTGAGACCAGGTGCATGACATGCGAATGTCGTTCGATGAACATCAAATCCGTCACTTGCACGGTGCCGGTTTTCGCAATCCGCCCGAGATCGTTTCGCCCGAGATCAACGAGCATCAGGTGTTCCGCTTTTTCCTTGGGATCACGCAACATTTCATCGGCCAATTCACGGTCACGTTGTTCGGTTTCGCCGCGTTTCCGTGTTCCGGCAATCGGACGAAGTGTCGCCGTTCGGCCTTCGAGCCGGATCATCGTTTCCGGGGACGAACCGGCAAGCACGTTGCCGCTCAGGTGCATGAAAAACATATACGGCGCAGGATTCGCAAAACGCAATGCCCGATAAAGCGAAATCGCGTCCGGGGCCTCATCGGCGACAAACGGCTGCGAATACACGCATTGGATGATGTCGCCGCAATTGATGTGCTGCTTGATTTTCTCGACCCGTTTGCGGTATTCCCGTTCGGAAAGGACCGGTATGAGCGACAACTCATTTTCAACACGAGGCTGCACCGTCGCCATTGGTTTTTCGAGTTCCGCAACAATCCGTTCCAGTTCCCGAATCGCCTGACGATAGAGCACGTCCGGCGTTTTTTGATGCCGGGTTGGAAACGTGAGCACGCAAACCGTCAAAACCTGTTTCGCGTTGTCGAAAATCAACAACGTCCGTGGAATCACGAAGCTCGCAAACGGTTCGTTCTCCAACAGACTTGGTATTTTCTCAAAAAACGAGATCATTTCATAAGTGAAATACCCGACCAGCCCGCCGAAAAACCGGGGAAGCTCGGCATGTTGCGCGGCGTGGTATTGCGACATGATTTCACGCAACTGTTCAAGCGGCTGACCATGATGTGGGATTGTTTTCTCCGACGCGATGTTGCCTTGCTCGTCATGTTCAATGACGCGAATCTCGTTTTGGTGAACTTCAACAAAGGCATGGGCGTCGATTCCAAGAAACGAGTAGCGGCCCCATTTTTCGCCTCCTTCGACGCTTTCAAGAAGAAAAACGCCTTCCCGGCCTTGATAAAACCGCTGCAACAGCGAGACCGTGGTGTGTTGATCGGCCAGCAGCTGCCGCGTGACAGGCACGACGTCGGCCTGCCGGCATTCCTGCAAATATTGTTCAAAATCGGGTGTGGTTTTCATCATCGGAAGTTTGGAGTTAAGTTAGAAGTTAGAGCGTATTAAAACTCACTAAACATCGGCCGTTGTCATGTTTGGTGAGTTCGACGTTGATGTTGAGGAACCGCTGCAAAATGTCGATGTGTGTGGTGCTGTGCAGCGAGAGGCCGTGCGTGAGGAACTCGCCGGGTTCCGCGCCCAAGTGCGTTGCGATTCCCATCGGCAGCATCAACTGGTCGGCCAGGTAAACACCGACGGGGACATCGGCGGCGACGTATTGCCGGTACTGTTCCAGTGCGTCCACCGCAACGTTCTCCGCCGGGACTTTGACTTCGCCGAAAGCGGTGAACAGTTCGCAAACGTTGGGCGACTGAGCTTCGATCATCACAAGATTGCCGGGACCACGCGAGTTCGGCGTTTCGCAAATCTCAAACACCGATTCGTCCCAACCCGTTTTTTGCATGATTGTGTTGCGTTCTCGCTCAATGATATGAAACGGCAAATGCGCGAACATCAATTGCACAGTGCGCCGCTTGTTCTCGCCGCGTTCGGTGAGTTTCAGCGAGTTGAGCGTTTTCACCGGCGTGATTTTGACGCGAAACTCGCCGCCGCCCGCCGGGTAAAAACCGGGCCGCACGAGTTTCGTTTCGACCTGCGGCCCCATTTTCGCCAGCAACGGCAGGTAGGCTTTCTCAAGGAAATCAAGCGGTGGGGCAAAGGGGTTATGCGTGCCGCCGACCAGTCGCAGCGTTGACGGTTTGTCCGCCAGCATCAATGCCGGGAGAATCGTTTGCAGGACAAGCGTCGTGCTCCCGGCGGTACCGACCTGGAAATGAAAATCGCCCGACTTGATTTTGTGCGGTCTGAACGCGAGCCGCGTCGAGCCGATGCTGTCGCCGGTTACGTCCGCCGCGCCGATTTCCGTCGCCGCATTGACCGCCGTGAGATGCTGCCGCATCAGCCCCGGCTTTTTGCGACCGGCACGAATGTTTTCCATGCAAAACGGCCTACCCGTCACGAGCGAAAGTGCCAGCGAACTCCGTAAAACCTGCCCACCCCCTTCGCCCTGCGAACCGTCAATCAAAATTTGTTCCGACATAGCGTGTTATTCCTTATTGGGCTGGAAATAAAAAAATAAGCCTGTTCGGTGAATCGCTTGTCTCGCCGACATGCAGAATATCCCTGTTTTGTGGTTTTTTTCATGTCGGCGCAACAGGCAGCGTTCGAAGCACGGTTCATTTTTTCTCGCCATCACAATATATTGCATTGACTCTTGGTTCGGTGTTTTTCCACGCGACATTTCATGAACATCACTGCGGGCATGAGCAATGGACATTGTTGCGGGTTCAAAATTTACTCTCGCATCTATCAAATGCACGAGAGAACGGTATTGTCCTCTTCAAAGGCCATCGTTTGGTTTATGTTTTTTGTCCCATGACCGGCAAGACGCTTCCGTATTTCATCAAGTGTGTCCGGCGTCACCTGTTGGGCAGCGTCACTCCAGGCATCGTTCGGACGACAATGCGATTCGATCATGAGACCGTTGAAGCCGCAATCCAATGCCCGTTGTGAAACGGATTCGATCAGTTCCCGTTTGCCGCAGATGTGACTCGGATCGCAGAAAATCGGCAATTCAGGCATACGACGTTTCAACTGAAGAGGGATATTCCAAATCGGGGGATTGCGATAAGAGGCTTTTTCATACGAACTGAACCCGCGATGGATGGCACCGATGCGACGAACTCCGGCCCGTTGGACCCGTTCGATGGCGCCGATCCAAAGCTCAAGGTCGGGACTGACCGGGTTCTTGATCAACACCGGAATATCAACCCCCTGCAACGTGTCGGCGATTTCCTGAACAACGAACGGATTGACCGTCGTTCTCGCTCCGATCCAGAGAAGATCAATCTCCGCCTGGAGGGCCGCTTGAACATGTTCTTTTGTTGCGACTTCCGTGGCGACAATCATGCCGGTTTCCCGCTTGACCCGTTTCAACCAGCCGAGACCGATCGTCCCCACGCCTTCAAATCCGCCGGGCTTGGTCCGGGGTTTCCAAATGCCGGCGCGGAAAATTTTGATTCCCCGGGCTGCCAGCATTTGGGCCGTTTCCAGGGTTTGTTGTTCCGTTTCCGCACTGCACGGTCCGGCAATCATGATCGGGGATGTTCCATGAATCTCTTCAGAAATCTGGAAATTCGAGTGAAGTTTCATAATCATGGCAGGGTGAAGTAATGTTAGTATTATATTATTGTAATTTTACAAAAAAAGCCGCTCTTTCGGAACGGCTTTTTTGTTGCGGACAATAAAAAAAGCCGTGAACCTTAACGCTCACAGCTTGTTGATTTTCGTTGTATTTTTTAAGGAATCCGCTTTCCTCACTCCAACGATACGGCAACAACCGGAGCGTTATCGGTAAAATACCAATAATACCAGCAATAGTTGACCGTAAAGTTGCTGAACAAACGATTCATGTTGAACTCAGTACAAAAATAAACCAAATCATGGTGTCTACTTGTTTCATCGTCAGAAATTTATGGAAGATTCATTGAAATCTCCCAAAAACTCCCTGAAACCTTTCAACACCACCCATGTTAATATGCACTCGCGACGTTGTCAAGAGGATTCCTTGAAAAAATGAGCAACGTCTGTTCAATTTTCATTTCTGGATGACCACGAATGGTTCAAACATGCCGTAACCGATGACATCATAAGCGGTTCCGGGCGGCGGACCATCTTGCGGGGCACCCCAGAAAGCATTTGGCCAGGCGGAACCGCGCAGTGCTCCGATATGGTGCGGGCCAAGCAAATTTTTCGGTGTGCCGATGACAACAACGCTGATTTCGTTCCTGCCGTTTTTGACAAACTTCGAAATATCGCATTCCCACGGGGCGTAACCGATGTAACCGGCCTCTTGTCCGTTGACGATCACCTTCGCGACACTGCCGTACCACTTGCCAAGCGACACGACATATTTCGAAGCCGGTTCCATGCGGACAAGGATTCTGCCGTTTTGCTGACGTTGTTGATATGCCCTTTTGGTGATATTTCCGAGGTCAAACGTTTCCGTGTAGGAAACGCCTCCCATGTAAAACGGCATTCCCTGGATGTTCCAGCCTCCCGGTTCGACGGGGATGAGTCCGGAACCGTCAAGGAGATAGTCCGCCTTGCGGTTGTGAGACCGGGTGACCAACTCGCTCGAAACCTGGTGAATTTTAACCCCGGTGATTTCAGAATCCTCGGTGAAAAACTTCACTTCCGCAAGTCCGACGAAGGCATCATCGTCGAGATTTTTCGCGTCTTCACTGACCGGAAAGGTGATTCCGTTCAGATTGGACACGATTTCAAAAACGATGTACCGATGGGCTGTTCCCTTGTCGATCGGCAGGATTTGAGGGCCGTCGCTGCTTCCCGGCGTCAGTGTGAACGTTCCGAGAAGTTCGCCGTCTTTGGCGTCACCATAGATTTTCAACTCTTTCACGCCGCGTTTGGTCAGATTCACCTCGTTATAGTTCCAGATTTTGATCCGTGTGAGCTTTTTCTCCGCGCCGAGGTCAAACACGAGGAACGGCGCATAGTCGTCCTTGTGATCGGCCCCCAAACCCGAAGGAAAACCGACGCCGCTGGAAAGCCAGGAAACCCATTCCAGTGCCGCGGTATGTCCCTGTTCCGTGTTGTCCAGGGAACAAAGCTCAAGAGGCTTGGCCGCCGTGACGGTGAAACCTTTCGATGCCGGTTCGAGCGAAAAATCACCGAGCAAATACGCGGATTCCAGTTCGTGCCACATCGTCATCGGCTTCGCGGTGATCGTCACTTCGTTGTCGCCAACCTTTGCGGCCGTCGAAATGTCCACTTTACCGAACGATTTGTCGAGCCACCAGTCCCCTTCTTTCGCGGCAACCGGATTGCCGTTACAGGTGATCGCGTACAGGTCGGAACGTTCAATCACGATGAAAAGCGGGTTCGGCACCTGGTCGGCAAGCGTGAATTTGTACGTCGCCGAGAAGCCGCTCTCCTCCGGGAACGTTTTCGTGATCAGTTGATCCTTGAACTGCACTTCGTTGTCCCACGGGTTTTTGTTGAAGCCGTGTTTCTGCCAAATCCGCTTGTTCGCCTCATAGGTGTAAACATTCCGCCACACCCCCTCGCCGTCGATATTGACGTCGACGTAATCCAGCGTCAACACGTTCGGCTCCAGCCGCTTGGCTTTCGTTTCACCGACCGGTTGATGCTTTTGCTGCGATGGGACATTTGCAACGCGACCACCGCTTTGTGCCGGCTTGTTGCTCAAAAACAGCAGCAAACTGCCGCAAGGTGGAAGGTTCACTTTGAATGAAACTCCTCCTTTTTCACCCGTTTGATACTGATAGGGCGAAATTGCTCCCGTTTCAAGACACCACTGTTCCACGGATTTCATGTGACTTGTCACCGTACCGACAGCACGTCCAGCAATGTCGGTATTGCAGAGGAACAAAATTTCACCGCCGTCAACAATACGCCGATGATGAAAAACTTTGCCCGTTGGACTTGCAGCGAGTTCCTCCGGGGTTCTCGTTTCAAATACAATCTTCGTTGTCCGATACGTCGGTATATCAAGATTGGAATATTGAAAACCTGCATCAATCGTTCGTTTTTTAGCAAAGAAAGCCGCATCCAGATCGTTTCCGCTTTCGGGCAACAATGCTTTCGGGACTTCGGATTCCATTCCATCAACACGAGTCGGAACGGAACAGGGGTACAATTCCCCTTTTTCCGCAATATATTGTTTGATCAATTCCAACACCTTGCCATTGATATTCTCCATATTCGGCGGGAGAATCACGAGGTCGTAGGCCCGTTTGTTGACGACGAACTTGCCGTCTTCAACCTTGCCCCAACGCGCGATGATGTCTTCACAGCCGAGGTCGTATTCCACCTGCCAGCGTTCAAACTGGTTGACAAGATTTTGGAAATCGTTGCCGACTTTCCCCAAATGCGGGTGTCCCTGATACATCCACGCGGTTGATGTCGGTTCGATGAGCAGGACGTGATTGATTTGCTCGCCCCGGGTCAGTGCGTAGGCCAGCCGGGTGTTGTAATCCGCCATGACGTGATATGCGTCCCACCACGACGAATGGTACGAGAACGATTGTGGATGGTCACGCTTTCTCGCGCCTCGGATGGTGACGTAGGAAACATGCTCGTTGGTCGTGTTGACCCCAAGGGCGTATTGCCAGTCGGCGATCCGCTTCATGTCCTCGAACCGCAAATCCCAACCGCCCGCACCGTAGGTTTCGCTGAGCGTTCGTTTGTAGCCCATCTGGTTCGCCACCGACATCATTTCCTTGACGCTTCGGGCGTTTCCGAACTGGGCGTTGACCCCTTCGTCGTAGCGGTTCATCAGCGTGTCGATGGAGGGCCGCTGGTGCCAGGCATACATCGCCATGTTGTCCGGCCCACCGCCGGTACCCGGCCAACCATGTTCCCAGTAGTGACCGGTGAATTCAAGGTTGTTTTTCTCGCAATATTCAAAGCACGGCTTGGCCCAACGGTCGATAAACAGTTCAAGCATCAGTTGATGATAGTCGTGGCGTACTTTTTTCCAATCGCCGACCTCCATCGTCATCGACGGGAGGTTGTCGACCAGCGAATATCCGTATTTCTGCTCGAAAAGCACGGGAATTTCATCGTTCCACGTCAGCCCGCCCGCCGTTTGCAGGTGCGGCTCGTCGGTGAACCAGCCGGGAAGCCTTTTTCCGAACTGTTTTTCAAAATGTTCGCGATACGGCTCCATCGTGAGTTCGATAAACTTCTCGGTGACCCCTTTGTGCAGCAGGTCAACGTACCACCACCCGCCGAACCAACCGCCGGTTCCGGCCAGTTGAATTTTGCCGATGAGCCATTCACCGTCGCCGAGATTACCGTCGTCTCTCGCGGCCACTGTCACGTTGGTGAACTTTTCCTTGCCGTCGACGTCTCTCGTGATTTTGAACACGTAAGCGATGTTTTCGCCAAGTTCGTCCATTTCATTGACACGCTGCAAATGCAAACCCTTGCCGCGTGACTCGGGCATTGCCTCGGGCACGAAACCGCCGGCAAAGCCTGACGGGTACGAGTTTTCGTCATAAATCCAGACGTTCATGTCGAGCTTTTCCGCCTCGTCGAGGGCAACGCCCCACAAGCGGAACCAGTCGTCGCTGAGATACGGCGTCATGAGTCCCGGACGCGGATGCACCCAAACCTGTTTGACATGCTGCGACGCCATGTCCTGCAATGTCGAACGGATCTGTTCTTCCGTCAAAAGATCGTTCCACGTCCAAAGCGGCCCGGTGCTGTAATCCCGTCCGGGCTGCTTGAAGGTTTCCTTGATTTGAGCTAGGGTTTCCTCCTGGGCGTTAAGAAAAGACGTGAAACTCAAAAACACGAGAATCACGCTTAAGAAAATAAACTTTTTTTGCATGATGTGGTACTCCGTTGGTAGTCCCAAGCCGGGCAAATCGCCGACTCAGTGAAAAATCATCGAAAAATCAATCCTCATTATAGCAGAAGTCTAACGCAAAGGAAACAGCCTCGAAAAAATCATGATTCCGGTCGTTTCTTGAAAGTATACCGGAGCCGGTAGGGCGGTCATTTGGCCTTGCGAGTTTGCACGCTCAAAGACAAGCGGGGTCCAGCGGCCGTCCGCTGGCCGCCGGAGGCATCTTTTTAAGGTCCTATGCCATGTGCGCTCCGAGTTATCAAATTGACCAACCGGGAACGCACATAACATAGGACGTTCAAGATGTCTCCGACGGGCAACGTGCCGTTGCATCGCCCAGCGTGCCGCTGGACCGCAATATTCCTCACAAGTTTTATGCCGAAACCGGTATGTCACGATGCACGGTCAGGTTCCGTAGCGTTCTTTTTCAATTTGTTCGAGAGTTTTGCCGGCGGTATTGGGACAAAATACCGTTCCGATGATCATGCTGATCGTCGCAAAGGCGACCAGGAACAAAGCGGCCACCTGTAAACCGCACCGATGGTAAATGATCGGCACGAACACGCTCCAGACGCCGAGACAGATTCTCGCGGCAAAGAACAAAAATCCCTGGGCCGAGGCACGGTAACGCGCCGGGAAGAGTTCACTTCCCCAGATTTGATAAAACGCCTGTTGACCGGAACCGTTGTTGATCCCGATCAGGACGGCAATCATGATGAAGACCGTCATGCCCATATACGATTGCGGCAACAGGAAAAGTCCCCAGCCGGCGATGAACAAACAGGCGATCACAAAATAGATCATCCGGCGGCTGTACTTGTCGGCCAATGACATGAAAATCAACAACGTGGAAAAACAGGACACGACAAAAAGAAGAACGGAAAGTGCCTGGGCGGTCATGGTTGTGACGGCACCATCTCCCGCCTTTTCATAAAGATACGGCAGGAAGAACCCCATCGTTCCTGCGGCAAGATTCCAAATCGTATATACCCCGATCAGGAAAAGAATCCCTTTCAGGTTTGGCCCGAAGAACAGATCACTCATTTTCGGTTTGTGCCATATTCCCTGGGCAACGAGTTCCTGCTCTTTTTCCTTGCTGGCGACCCAGCTTTCGGATTCCGGCATTCTCAGACGCATGATCCAGGTGATAAAGGCAATGACAATCAGGTGACCGAACACAATGCGGTTGCCGGGAAGGTATTTTTCCGCCAATTCCTTGCCGAGCGAAACACGCTCTGCTTGCACCGGTGCAAGTTCCGCTTGAAGTTGCTCGATTTTGGCTTCATTTTGCGGAGATTCTTTTTTCACGGCCGCGATTTGCGTTTTGAACGTTCTTTCCCGGTCCTGCAGACCCTGGAGCTGTTTGTCTTTGACCGGATCGCTCAATGCAAAGGAAAGAGCGACGGAGACGAGCAGCACCATCGCCGGTCCGAGCGCCCACATAAACTGAGCCGTTCCGCAATGACGTGCCCGATTTTCCGCCGGAGCATTTTCGGCAATGAGCGTCCAGGACGCAACGACATCCGCCCCCACCGAAAGCCCGACAATACAATAGCCGACCAAAAGCATCGGATAATTCACGCCGAAAACAATGAAAAGCATTCCGATGATATAAAACAGGAGATCGTAGGTGTAAACCAGTTTACGGCCATATCGGTCGCAAATATACCCGCCGATGAGCGCGCCGATTGCGGCGGAAATCGCATTGGAACTGACTGCCCCCAACAGACCGACCTGCCAGTCTGCCATGTTGAGATACGCCTCCCAGAGCGTCAGCCCCGCAGCACCGGCAACGATGGAGCCGGCGTCGATATAGCTGGTCATGGAGGCGACAATCGTTTTTGTCCAGGTCGAAGGCTGTTTTGCTGACATATTCAATGAAACTCCTCTTTTCAATAAAAATTGGCTCTATTCCGCAACCGGATTGATGCAGACGAGAGCTTCGATCAGGGTTCGGAGCAGTGAGTTTCCGCGTCGGCGGGCATTGTGGACAAATTGGAAAAATCCGACGTAGGCGGGCAGGCG